>Ga0172370_10010340_pt1 | contig 10728 bp, 9 predicted proteins | sample LakKiv5m_FD_114538 | JGI IMG/M metagenome (GOLD analysis project Ga0172370, IMG submission 114538) | Freshwater microbial communities from Kabuno Bay, South-Kivu, Congo - kab_022012_11.5m | ecosystem: Environmental > Aquatic > Freshwater > Lake | place: Democratic Republic of the Congo...
TATAAACCATAAAATGAAAGGCATAAAACGTAATGGAAACATTTGGGATTGCGGCTTCGGGTGATTCCAGGTAACCATACCCGAAGTAGGGAAAATTGGTTTCAAGTGTTTGCCTGGCCTCAATTGCTTTGGTACTGTCTTTCACGGTTTTCGCCTGGCGGTAAGTACCAAAGGCAGCAATCGCAGTACGACCCCTTGCAATCTTTTCATCCATTGAAAATGCCCTTGATAATTCCTGAACAGGTACGGAATTGTATTCAGGTTTAAAGTCTCCTGCGAGAAGATTCTCAATACCGGGAACAAACGCATTTGGGTTTCTGTAGCCCAGGAAGGATAGCAGTTTCGGAAACTCTACCTTGAAAAGGAAAGGATCTTTGCCGTCACCTGCTTTTTTGGAAGGTGAAAGAATGCCAAAAGCTACCAATCCTGCACCATTACTGCCCTTATATAAACCTTCCATTGCAGCAAGTTTCATTGGTTGTTTTTGGGTTACCTGATATGCCGATCCGTCACCTGTAAAAGCAGATAACAGAGCCGCAGACAAACCGAAAATCGCTGCTATTGTCATACTGCGTTTTGCAAGCAGACTTTCTCTTTTCTTTAACATGAACCAGGCGCTTATCGCCAGTACAAAAAATGAGGCCAGTATAAAACCAGAAGTAACGGTATGTAAAAATTTATTTATAGCAACAGGAGAAAGTAAAATATCCCAAAAATTCTGCATCTCATTCCTGGCGGTATCCGGGTTGAATCTCATGCCGCTTGGGTATTGCATCCATGCATTGGCGACCAATATCCATAAGGCGGAGAGATTTGCACCTATGGCAGTGAGCCAGGATGAAGCAAGATGGAATTTCTTACTCACCTTGTTCCATCCGAAAAACATAATTGTGATAAATGTCGATTCAAGGAAAAAAGCCATAATTCCTTCGATCGCCAGTGGTGCGCCGAAAATATCCCCTACAAACCAGGAATAATTAGACCAGTTGGTTCCGAACTCGAACTCAAGAATTATCCCTGTCGCAATTCCTATTACGAAATTGATGCCAAAAAGGGTCATCCAGAATTTGGTCATACGTTTCCATTCCTCATTGCCGGTTTTTACATATATGGATTCCATAATGGCAATAATGAAAGATAATCCCAGCGTCAGAGGTACAAAAAGCCAATGATACATGGCAGTTAGTGCGAATTGCGCACGTGACCAATCGACCAGGCTGTAATCAATAGTAACGGGCATTGGGTCAGTTTTTTATTTTGATTCAAATATACATGACAAACCCTCATGTTTACACACAGACGAATAAAAATCCAGTCCGTCTCTCAAACGCTTTCGTGCTAGAAGCACATTCTTAACTTCGCGTATAATCAATAAAAGTTGCTATTTTATGAAACGAGTTTGCGGACTGGATGTACACAAAGATAGCATTTTTTGTGCGACATACCAAGGTAAAAAGTATGGGCCGGTATTGGAGTATACTTCTCTTACCCCATCGATCATGGCTATGGGTCAAGCTCTTCATTCTGAAGGTGTTGAATCCATTGCCATGGAAAGCACAGGGATGTACTGGATTCCCGTATGGAATATTCTGGAAGATATGGGATTTACCTTAATTCTGGTCAATCCCTTTTTAATCAAACAAATGCCTGGACGAAAAAGTGATGTAAAAGATGCCCAGTGGATTGCCACCTTGTTGTACAAAGGACTGTTACGAGGAAGCTTAATTCCATGTAAAGAAATACGGGAGTTACGCACATATAGTCGAAAGTACATTAAGCTACAGCAGCGACAAACATCAGTTTTGCAGGACATGGAACGAACGTTGGAAATATGCAGCATTCGGGTTACCAGTTTTGTCAGCAACATCTCCGGTAAAAGTGTTTTAAATGTAATCCGTCAAATTGTTCAAGGTGAAACGAGACCTGAATCTTTGTTGGATTCGATTCATGGCCGAATAGTCAACACTCATTCGAAAAAAACGATAAAAGAATCATTGACAGGTTTTATCACTGAACATCATCGGTTTATACTAGAATTATCACTGCAGGAGTATGAACAAATGCTGAAACAGAGTGATCAGTGCTTGGCAAAGATGTACGAGTTATGTAATGTACATTATAAAAAGGAACTTCAGTTGCTTCTTTCAATCCCCGGGGTAAGTGATATTTCTGCCATTATTGTATTAGCTGAAACAGGTGCAGATATGAATGCCTTTGAGAACAGTGGTAAATTCTCCGGTTGGACGGGACTTCGTCCAAGAAATGATGAAAGTGCCGGAAAATATAAAAGCACAGCCACAACAAAAGGGAATCGATATTTAAAAGCTGTTTTGGTTCAAATTGCGTGGGCAGCATCACGTGTGAAAGAATCCTATTTCAAAGAAAAATTCAATCGGCTGGCAATGAAAAAAGCCAAGAAAAAAGCATTGATTGCAATTGCCAGAAAAATAGGAGTAGTTGTTTGGAATATACTGTATTATAATCAACCCTACGACCCCTTGAAACTTCCTGCATATGATCCTGAGATAATCCTTGCTAAGCTAGCGTACCATCAGCGGGAGTCAGATCGCTTACAAAAGCTAAGAGGTACTTCATAAAGCGTAAAGGTCGGCTATATTTGTGGTGGCTCATAACCCCGAGATCAAATCGACCAATGTTAACAGTTCTGAAAAGAACTTTAAGAACACAGACATGAGTTAAGGCCCTAATTCATTTGGCTAAACTCGAAGGAGAAACTCGCAAACCAAAGCCGATAGATAATTGGTAAAAGATTTATAGGAGAAATATAGTCAAAATCCGCACACGATTCATATTTTCAAAGAACATAAGTTACTAACATTCAATATGTTAATAGTTGTTAAGGATCAACTGTGATAACTTCTCAGATTTTTCCACGTGCTGTGTGTTTTTCCAGCGCTCGCACTGACGATCGCTGCCACTGACGAATAACCTGTTCAATACTGTCAGGAAAATGGCTCGCTCAACATCGAAGCCAAATTTGTGTTTTTCAACAAGCTAATGAATAATCTGAGGAAGTTGCAATTCATTCCACAACCGTTTAAAGATCAGGGCAGGCCCGATCGAAAAGGTGGAAGCCAATATATGGGTTTGCCCGTTTATCACCATCAGGGCCTGGTCGAAATACCAGGCCAGCTTTTCAAACAGGGCCTCAATATCCCCGGCCCCGGCAAGCTGATCGGTCCTTCCAAGGGTGCCCAGTGTAAGCAGTAATTAACAATGGACTATTTTTGGCAAATAAGATTCCCTACTTTGTTGCATAAAATTACTAAGGATTATTTACGGTTAAACATCACTGTTATTTTATTCTAAAAGTCTATAAAGAACGCACATTTAGCTTTTTGTCTGATTAAAGATTGTTTTTCTATTTTCCAGGCGATAACTTTTCCTTGTTAATTTGATGACTTCCGAGTGGTATAAAAGCCTATCCAATAGAGCAGCAGCCAACGCTTCATCATTCAATAAATGAGCCCATTCCTTTGGATTTTTGTTCGTTGTAATGATAAAGGAAGGTTGTATGTTAGGTGGTTGGAATTTCAATGTGCTCTGCAACTGTCGAAGATCAGTTATACACAAATCAAAATCTCCTGCCGTCTCGAAATATTCATTGTTCACAGGAAGATAAACTCTCCTCTTTTTGTAAAATATACTCGGCAAATTCAAAATCATCAATTGTATCTATGTCAATTGAGAGATTTCTGGGCATAATGTAGGCGTAAGAATTATTTGTATAGTGCCTTCTTTGTTTAATTATTTCCGTTTTATAAATGTAAATAGAGCCATTTGGAAAGAAAGTTTCCCTCAATTCTTGTCTGTTTTTAATAACTTCAGGAAAAATATTTTCAAACCTAAGATCTTTACAAATATTTTTATGCCAATATATTGGATGATGTTCTTTTGTATAAGAAATTACTGAGTCTGCTGACATTTTAAAAAAAAGTTCAATTGCTTTATCTATATCTTCAGGTCGACGAAGAGGAGATGTCGGCTGTAATACAATAAAATTATCGATTGCATTATTCAATTGCTTTTCCAATTGTTCAATAGTGTATATATAAGCATCTATCGCATGAGACTGATCTGTCGAAAGATGCTCTGGCCTTAAAAATGGGACATCAGCACCATACTCCAAACAAATATCAGCAATAATTTTGCTATCGGTTGAAATGATTATTTGATTAATACTTTTTGCTCGTTGTGCACACAAAATTGTGTGCGCAATCAAAGGAATTCCGTTTAAGGGCTTTATATTTTTATTTGGAAGTCCTTTAGACCCAGATCGTGCAGGAATTATTGCAATCATAATTATATTAACTAAATGTCTGATTTAACTTCTGAATATATGTTTTTCATATGACTTTTCGCGGCGTAACCAATTACTGTAGTTTTATCAAAGACATCTTTTACCACAGTAGATCCTGCACCTACCATTGCATTCTCTCCAATTCGGATATCGGGTAATAATGTAGCACCAATACCGATAAAAGCATATTTACCTACAACTACCCTGCCTGCTGTTTTTGTACCTGGTGCCATATGCACAGCAAACCCAATTCTATTATCATGTTCAATTAGTGCTCCAGTATTGATTATAGCGGCGTCTTCGACAACTGTCCCATTATTTATTATCACCCCAGGGCCTATAAAGCATCCATTTCCAATTTTACAATTTTGACTGATTACCGAGAATGGGTGAATAATTGAAACCACCTTATACCCTTTATTTACAATACATTGATAAATGTTTCCACGAGCTACATTATCTCCGATGCCGATGTGGAAGAGAGTTGTTTCGAGATACAAATTGTCAATATCATCAGAGGATCCTAGTACCGGTAGTCCTTGTACAGTTTTGCCCTGAAGTTCAGGTGTGTTATCAAGAAAACCAATGACTTGAAACAGTTTAAATGTATTAATTATATCTAATACAACACCCGCCTGACCATCCATACGTGCACCAATAATTATGATTTTATCTAGCTTTCCCATATTAATATGATGAAAAGATTTTTATTGTCAGTATTTAATATCATTCCATTGCAATAATTCTTCAGGTTTTAAATCACGGCTAGATTTTTTGCCCAAAATCTCGGATAAATGTTTTGGTTTAATACCAATTCCAGGTCTCTTTATGGTTAAGTTTTCTTTTGTAAATACTTCCCCTTTTTTAATTTCCACATTAACTACAATACTTGTCCTATGAACCTTTCTTTGGTTAATTTCTTTTTCTCCAAAAAGTCTTTGTTTAACACCCAATCCTGATTCAATTTCTCGTAAACCAATAACAATTTTTTTAAGGTCCTCTGTCTCAATTGATGCAGCATGATCAGGTCCAAAATCATTGCTATTTAAAGTGAAATGTTTTTCCAATGCTACTGCTCCTAATGCTCTAGCTGCAAGTGTCATGTTTATTCCAAGTGTATGATCTGAATAGCCAACAGGAAACCCAAATGCGTATTTCAGTGTTTTCATAAAATTCAAATTAGTTGTTTCAATTTCAGCAGGATACCATGAGATGCAATGGAAAAGAAGTATTTTATTATTGCCCTCTTTAACTACTGCTTCAACGGCTTCTTCAATATCACCTAATGTAGCCATTCCAGTTGATATAAACATAGGTAAACCAGAAGCAGCTTGATGCCTTATTAAAGGTATATTAGTTAAATTACCAGAAGCTACTTTTACCATGTCAATACCAAGTTTTAATAAAAAATCAAAACTTGCCTCATCAAAAGCTGTTGAAAGAAATTTGATATTTTTGCTATCACAGTATTCTTTTAACTCGTAATGGTCTCTTTCGCTAAGTTCTAATCTAGTCAAAAGGTCACGGAAAGACTCTCCCTTTTTACTACCAGAATCAATATAACTGCTTGTTAATGCATTAGGGGTTACCAATTTTTTGGCCTTGAAGGATTGAAACTTGCAATAGTCAGCTTTACTTTCAGCAGCTGCATCAATCATTCTTTTTGCTTTTTCGATGTCACCATCATGATTAATGCCAGCTTCAGCAATAAACAACGCTTTGGGATTGGGGTTAAGTAAATCGTTATAGTAATCCATTTTTTATTTAATTAAGTTAACAAGTATATTTGAGATTCTTGACAAACCTTTACCATCAATAAAATGAGGAGATTTAAAGTACTGCATCAGATGATCATCGTATTGATAAAGATAATTCTGAATTTCTGAAGCAATTTCTGCTACTGATAAATCTGGTCCAAATCCAACATTATAATTTACACCCAAGGTTGTGAAACGATCTGCAATTTCCATTTGTCGCTCTAATTGACAAATTGTAAGTCCAGGCTTTCTAGCAGCAATTCTTTCGAATAAACTATTTCCTCCTGCAGTAATAGCAAAATCGCAATTTTTCCATTCTTGAGTAAGACTTGGAAGATCAACAAGTAACTTTATTTGCCTATTGCAAGTATTAATAAAAGCTGTTAATCGGTCAATATAACCGGTTCCATGACTGGATATGAGTCTAACATCAAACTGATAATCAACAATCTTAAGCGCTTCTATAATTTTAAAGATTAGGTCATTGTGATCACTACCTCCCATAGTTAGTAGTAGTGTACTAATTTTTTCAGATGGCTTATCAATACTAATCCTACTGTAAAAATCATCCATGATAAAATATACTGGGCCTGTATAATATTTACCATTTTCATTATCGTAATTAATGCCAAGCTGATTAGGGTTACCGTTAATAATAGCATCTGCATTTATTATCCTCTTTTGAGAATCATCAGTGATAGCTGCCACAGGAATATTTGTCGATTTTATTTCATTTATGTAGCCATGATTAATATCATTTTCAAGAATATCAAAAACAACTAAACTACATTTTTCAGTAAAAATCAAATCTCTAATAAAATTAATTTCCTGAGTTAAGTTGAATTCAGAGGGGATTGTTTCAGTTCTTATAACCTTGTTTCTAAGGAAGGCCAAAGCATTTTCATCATACGTAGTGACTAAAATCGACTCAATTAGAAAGTTACGGTGTAAATAATCAGAAATCAGAGTGGCACGATTCAAATGTCCCATACCAATGCTTTTGCCACCATCGGCTCTTATAATTATCTTTCTAGTCATTCGATTCACGTATACTTGTAATAATTTTGTTTTGATCCAAAACAGACAATTCTTCATACATGGGTAAACAAAGAATTTCCTCTGCAATTAGATTAGCAATTGGCAATTGATTTGGGCTAGCGCTTTCAATGTCTTTATATGGAAACATATTACTAACTAATGGAAAGAAATATTTTCTTGGAAAAATATTCTTTTTATTCAGTTCACTAACTAATTCATCACGAGTAAATTTAAAATCAGGTGTAATTCTTACAGGAAAATAGGTATAATTATGTCTTAAATCTTTTGGTAAATATGGAAGAGCTATACCTTTTACGTTTTTTAACCTTTCTAAATAATTCATATAAACCTTTTCTCTTTTTTGTAATTGATCAACAGTTTTATTTAATTGTAACAATCCAAAAGAAGATTGCAATTCGTTCATTTTTGAATTAATGCCAGATCTGACAATGATATTCTCACTATTGTAGCCGAAATTTCTTAGCTGATCAATTAATTCTTTATCTTCCTTAGAATGGGAAATAATAGCTCCTCCTTCAATTGTATTAAATGCTTTAGTAGCATGAAAACTTAATGTAGCAAAATCACCATAATTTAAAATTTCTTCACATCCCTTTTTAACATTAAATGCATGAGCGGCATCATAAATTAACCTTAGATTATATTGATTGGCAATTTTGCTTATTTTTTCATTATCACAAGGAAATCCAAACACATGTACTGGCATGATTGCAATTGTGTTTTTCGTAATCAGCGCTTCAATTTTGTTTGGATCAATATTAAAGTCGTCCTCCTTAATATCACAGAATACGGGCTTAAAGCCTAACCACTCAATAGCGTTAACGGTTGCTACAAAAGTAAAAGGTGTTGTGATTATTTCGCCTTTCAGGTTTAACGCTTTTAAAGCGATTAATAAAGCAAGTGTACCATTCGAAACCAAAGACAAATAATCCACGTTTAAGTACTCTTTTAGCCTTATTTCAAATTCTTCATGAAACTCACCATTATTTGTTAGCCATTTACTTTCCCAGATTTTGGATAGATAGTTTTTAAATTCATCAATATCAGGTAAGCTTGGCTGGGTAACAAATAGTTTATTAGTTGACATGTTGGAAGTTATAAGAATTGAATATTTTTAAATCAAATTATTGTAATACCACTGCACTGCTTGTTTTAATCCTGTTTCTAATGTAAAGTATGGATGATATGCTAATAATTCAGTGGCTTTTTGAATAGCAGCATGTGAGTGGGGGATGTCCCCTTTTCTATTTGGTCCATAATGGATTTTAACAGCCGCAACTTCAGGATCATATCTTGAAAGAAACTGATTGAGTAATATTACCAGTTGATTCAGGTCATTTCGTTCTCCAACTGCCGTATTGAATACCTGGTTGATTGCTTTTGGATTTGTAGAGGTTGCAGCCAGGTGGTTCATCTGAATTATATTGTCAATATACGTAAAATCCCGTGAGTTGGTGCCATCACCATTGATCACAGGGCTTTCGTGTCTCATCAACTGCATCACGAATTTAGGTATCACTGCCGCATAGGCTCCGTTAGGATCCTGCCTCCGGCCAAAAACGTTGAAATAACGCAGTCCGATGGTTTCTACACCATAGTTTAGATAGAACACGTGGGCGTAAAGTTCGTTTACATATTTTGTAACAGCGTAGGGGGAGAGAGGCTTTCCGATGATCTCCTCCACCTTTGGGAGGCTCTCCGAATCGCCATAAGTGGATGAGCTGGCTGCATAGACCATCCGCTTTACCTTTGCGTCGCGCACCGCGATCAGCATGTTCAGGAAGCCGGTGATGTTCACATCGTTGGTGGTCCGTGGATCGTTAATCGAGCGTGGAACTGAACCAAGAGCTGCTTCATGCAACACCAGGTCAGCTCCCTCAACCGCCTTGCGGCAATCCTCGGGATTGCGGATATCGCCCACCATCAGCGTAAACTTGGGGTCATCCTTGAAATCCTCCAGGTTCTCCCGACGCCCGGTCGAGAAATTGTCCAGACAAACAACCTCGTTCCCGTACTTCAACAGATCCTCACACAGGTTCGACCCGATAAACCCGGCGCCGCCGGTCACTAGGACGCGTTTCTTCGTTATGCAAGTGTAGTCAGTCATAATTCAATTGATAATTAGAAATGAGCAATTAGGAATGATTCAGTTTTCAAATTTCGGATTTGGTCTTCTATACTCGGCCACTAACCTTCTCTTTTGGCCAAAGTCCTTTAATGTCGAAAATTATGGTGTTCGAATCCGGCTCAGGCAAGATCAACTTTTTAAATTCACCATGTGCCACCGCCAAAACAATTGCATTGAATTTTTTCAATTGATCCTGAAACTTGAAACCTGAAACCTGAAACAGATCAATTCCATACTCATGCCTAACCTCCTCTGGATTTGCCCATGGATCGTAAACATCAACCTTGCATCCGAAAGATTGTAATTCATGAATTACGTCGATTACCTTACTATTGCGGATATCGGGACAGTTTTCTTTAAATGTGATACCCAGGAAGAGTACTTTACTGTTGTTAACGGGGATATCTTTTCTGATCATCAGTTTCACGATCTGACCCGCAATCCATGCGCCCATGGTGTCATTCATTCTTCTTCCGGCAAGGATGATCTCGGGATGATAGCCGGCCTCCTGGGCTTTCTGGGCAAGATAATAGGGGTCGACCCCGATGCAATGTCCCCCGACCAAGCCCGGCCTGAACTTCAGAAAGTTCCATTTGGTCCCGGCCGCCTCGAGCACATCGGAGCTGTCGATTTTGAAATGGGCGCAGATCCTTGCAATCTCATTCACAAAGGCAATGTTGATGTCGCGCTGCGAATTCTCGATCACCTTGGCCATCTCGGCAACCTTTATGGAACTTGCCTTGAACGTACCGGCCTTAACGACCGACCTGTAGAGCTCATCCACAACCCCGGCCACCTCGGGCGTTGAACCCGATGTGATCTTGTGTATTGTCGTAAAGGTGTGCTCCTTGTCACCCGGATTGATCCTCTCCGGAGAGTATCCCGCAAAAAAATCAACCTGAAACTTTAAACCTGAAACCTTTTCCACCACCGGAATGCAATCCTCCTCCGTGCACCCCGGATAAACCGTCGATTCATAAATAACAATCCCTCCCTTGCCAATCACCTTCCCAACCGTCTCGCTCGCCCTGATAAGTGGCGTAAGATCCGGCCGGTTGTTCTTATCCACCGGCGTCGGCACCGTCACAATAAAAATATTGCAGCCGCGGAGATCTTCAAGGTTTGTAGTCAGGTGTAGAAACGGTTCCGCGTTTCGCGTTTCGCGTTTCGCGTTCCGCGTTTCGGATTCCGCGTTTCGGGATCCGGGATCCGGGTTCCGGGTTCCGGGTTCCGAAAGTACCGATTTGAGGTTCTCATCTTCAACCTCCAATGTGGCATCATGACCCTTACGAAGTTCATCAATTCGGGCTTTGTTGATATCAAAACCAACAACAGGGAATTTCTTGGCAAATTCAACAGCCAGCGGCAATCCAACATAGCCAAGTCCGATTACGGCGAGACGGGAAGACGAGAGTTTCATGTGTAGTAAGGAATTAGTTATAATTAGGAATTAGGAATTAAGA
>Ga0172370_10010344_pt1 | contig 10723 bp, 9 predicted proteins | sample LakKiv5m_FD_114538 | JGI IMG/M metagenome (GOLD analysis project Ga0172370, IMG submission 114538) | Freshwater microbial communities from Kabuno Bay, South-Kivu, Congo - kab_022012_11.5m | ecosystem: Environmental > Aquatic > Freshwater > Lake | place: Democratic Republic of the Congo...
CACCGCCACCTGCACCGCCACCTGCGCCAGCATCTTCTTAACGCTTTTTAATCTTACTCTCTAAAAGCACAATCTGGTCGCGGAGCTCGGCAGCTCTTTCGAATTGCAGCTTTTCAGCTGCTTCAAGCATATCACTCTTCATACTTTGTATGACATGGAGTTTTTCTTTGGCTGGAAGTTTACTGAAATCTTGATCAATTTTTGACAGCTCCTTTTCTTCTTCGACTACTTCAGGAGCGACCGCTTTATTAATTGTTTGTGGCACAATGCCATGATCTTTGTTAAATTTCAGCTGGAGTCGTCGTCTCTTGTTAGTTTCGTCGATGGCGTCACGTATTGATTCAGTTATATTATCTGCATACAAGATGACGTGGCCTTCAGCATGTCTGGCAGCTCTGCCCATAGTTTGGATAAGAGCGGTTTTACTGCGAAGGAAGCCCTCTTTGTCAGCATCGAGAATGGCGACCAACGAAACTTCCGGCAGGTCTAGCCCCTCACGAAGTAAGTTGATGCCAACCAAAACATCATATTTACCCAGTCTGAGTTTATGCAAGATCTCTAGTCGTTCAAGCGTCGGGACGTCGGAATGAATGTAAGCAACTTTAATTCCACGGTCAACCAGAAAGTCGGTCAGTTCCTCAGCGATTCTCTTAGTCAGTGTTGTCACCAGGGCGCGCTGGCCTTTGTCGATTCGGGTTTTAATTTCCTTGATCAGATCATCGATCTGACCCTTGGTCGGCTTTATCTCTGTCGTCGGATCGCACAGACCTGTCGGACGGATAAATTGACGGATGATAGCGTCATATGATTTTGCCTGATTACGAACGATATTTGCACTCGAACTTTTTTCTATTTCGTACGCCGCCGGGGTGGCTGAGACAAAGACGGTCTGATTTATCTTTTTGTAAAACTCAGCATAGCGTAGTGGCCTATTGTCATATGCGGATGGCAGGCGGAAACCATAATCAACAAGCTTCTCTTTTCGTGATAAGTCACCGGCAAACATACCGCGGATCTGTGGCACCGTCATGTGCGATTCATCGATGAAAAGCAAGAAGTTGTCAGGAAAATAATCCATAAGGGTGGTTGGCGGTGTGCCTGGTTCTCGGCCGTCAAAATATCGAGAGTAGTTTTCAATTCCAGAGCATGACCCAGTCTCAGTGATCATCTCGATGTCAAAGTTTGTCCGTTGCTCAATTCGCTCGGCTTCGAGTGGTTTATTTTTACGTTTGAATTTTTCGACCTGGACCTTTAGATCAGCTTTGATCAACTCCACAGCTTTCTTGAGCGTATCTGGCGGTGTCATGAAGTGCGTTGCCGGGAAGACCTCGTATTCGTCCATATCCGCGATTTTTTGACCTGTCAGCCAATCAATCTCAGTGATTTTGTCGACAGTGTCGCCAAAGAAGTCTATTCGGATCGAATTATTAGCGTAAGCTGGCAAGATCTCTAGAGTGTCACCCCTTAGCCTATACGTGCCGCGCTTGATCTCGACGTCATTTCTATCATAATGCAGTTCGTTTAAACTTTTGAGAAAGTCATTTCGCTTGATTTTCTCACCAAGTTTGAAGTTAAAATTGTTGGCTCGATAAAACTCCGGCGAGCCAAGGCCGTAGATGCAGGAAACTGAGGCAACGATGATAACATCGTTGCGAGTCAGTAGGGCGTGAGTGGCAGCATGGCGCAGACGATCGATCTCCTCGTTAATCGAAGAGTCTTTCTCGATATAAGTATCAGAGTGCGGGATATAGGCCTCAGGTTGATAGTAATCGTAGTAAGAGACAAAATAGTGGACGGCGTTGTCGGGAAAGTAACTGCGAAACTCATCAGCAAGCTGAGCCGCCAATGTCTTGTTGTGGGCAATGACCAGAGTTGGTCGCTGGACTTTCTCGATGACGTTGGCCATCGTATAGGTCTTGCCTGACCCGGTTATTCCCCAGAGTGTCTGATGCTTGACGCCCTTTTTGATATTACCAAAAAGACTAGCAATCGCTTCAGGCTGATCACCGGCTGGATGAAATTTAGTTTGGATTTTAAATTTATTCACAACCAAGATTATTGCACAATTTAGCAATAAATGCTATTGTATGTAACAAGACTGCTCCCGATCAAGGGTGAACGGGACAGAATCCAAACAAAAGGGTGGTATTGCGATGGCGATCATCGACGCGTGTGGGGCTGATGACCTGGGTTTCGATCCGTTGCATCGGATCGACGGCTCGGTCGCTCTTGACATCGAAGAAGCCAAGCAGCGACTGAATCGCGCGAAGAATGCCTATGGTGCTGACAAGTTGACGGTTGTCGTGCTCAACTCGTCGTGCATCGCGCGCTTCGAGCAACCCATCGGGACTGCGGTGCGGTACATGAGGGATCACCTCAAGAAAAAGCCGAATGCGAAGTTCTACGTCGCGGTGACACCGCACCTGGAGGGCGTTCCGGCGACGGGCGTGCCGGAACAGGTTATCGCCTAACGGCGGTCGCACTCATGCCGAGGTGGTGGACCGGTCCTTCAGGACCGGTCCACCACACGAGTTTCAGTTTTAAAATAATTTATGATAAACGATGGCGATCACGCCATTTTTTTATTTCAGCATGATTTCCGGATTTCAAGATCTCTGGGACATCCCAGCCGTTGTATTTCTCCGGTCTGGTGTATTGAGGATACTCTTTTAGAAACTCCCCATCGTTATTTTTTTGCATAAACGATTCTTCGTCACTTGAGCCCTCAGATAAAACACCTGGTACCATTCGAGAAACGGCATCGACCAAGATCATTGCTGGTAATTCGCCGCCTGTCAGGACGAAGTCGCCGATGGAAATTTCCTCATCGATTAAATGCTCCCTAATCCTCTCGTCGAAGCCCTCATAGTGGCCACAGACGAGTATTAAGTTATCATACTTGACTAATTCGCGGACTTTATCTTGGTCTAGCCTCTTGCCTTGAGGAGTTAGTAGGATAGCTCTTACTGGGTACTGGGTACTTGGTACTTGGGACTGGATCGTGCGAATCGCACGATCCATGACGTCGACTTTTAGCACCATGCCTTTGCCGCCACCATAAGGAGTGTCGTCGACAGTTTTGTGTTTGTCTATCGCGTAGTCACGCAAGTTGTGGTAAGTAATCTCGATCAAATTATTTTCCTGGGCACGCTTTAAGATGCTCTCCGAGAGAGGGCTGTGAAACATTTCTGGGAAAAGGGTGATAATGTTGAACTTCATTAAAACTTCATATCCTAATTATTAAACAAAGAGACCGCCAACATTAGAGCTGTGGCGGTCTCTTTGTACATTTATAATCTGTAAATTAGCGGGATTCGCTATCTGTATGGTTTGGGAACTAGGCGAGGACGTCGTTTGGAACATCGTCTAGCATGTCGCTGCTGCTGGAATCATCTGAGCCAGCGTCTTCATGATCATGACTATCGTCATCGTGGCTGTCGTGATCTTCACTGTGATGATGTGAGCCTTCTGGCTCGACAATTTTTAGGTTAAGCCTGGCATCATTCTTGGCGCCGAAGACTCGGAGCAGAGTGCGAATTGCTTTTGCGGTCTTGCCTTCTTTGCCGATAATTTTGCCCATATCTTCTGGGTTGACGTAGAGTTGGATCAAGACGCCGCGCTCGTCGATTGTTCTTTCTGTTTTAACATCTTCAGGATTGTCAACAATTGACTTGACTAGATCCTCAATAAATTTCTCATCAGCTTCTGCCATGTGGTCCTTTCAATACTCTTTTAAGAATAAATGTTTATAAATCAGGATAATTATTTCTTTTCGACCGGTTCTTCAGTTGGCTGCTCGGTAACCCTTGCCTCTCCGCTTTTAGGCTGATCGCTAATCTCTTCGGTCTTGACATCTTCAGCTTCAGTTTCAGCAGGTTCGTCAGCTTTGGCTTCGGTCTCAGTTGGTTCTGTGTTTGTATTTGCTTCAGCCGACTCTTCGGCTGGTTTTTCAGCAGCTTCTTCCTTGGCTGGTTCCTTGCCGGCGTCTTTCTTCTTGGTTGGCTTGCCGTAAACTTTCTTTTTCAGGTTTTTCTTAGGTAATATTTCGAGCTGGACCATCAGATTATTAACAGTGTCTGAAGGTTGTGCACCGAGACCGATCCAATGCAAAGCCCGCTCCTTGTCGATGACAAGGGTCTTGGGATTGGAGACCGGATTGTAATTACCGATAATCTCGATAAATTTACGCTTAACTGCTTTTCGTTTGTCCGCAACGACGACGCGGTAAGCCGGACTGTTTTTCTTACCGACTCTGGTTAACCGAATTACTAGCATGTGTGTGAATCCTGTCTTATCTATGAATTATTAATATCTCTCGTAACAGATCATAAAATACCAAATTATGCTCCGAATGTCAATTCAGTGTGATAGCCGCGCTGGAAATCTTCGTAGGTCATTTCGTTTTTACCAGCCGGCTTGACTCGATCGATAATTAACTTGTGATCGGGATCGAAATGAGCAGCTGTTATTTGAATCTCGCGATCCTCAACCATCGTGTGAACCTTGGGCCAGTCGTCAAAGGCACGGATCTTGCGCTCGACTGTGATCGGGTCAGTATTTTTGTCAACAAAACCATCTTCGTATTTAAACAGTCTGGTATAGGTTGCTTTGGACTCCTTCTGAGCATAAGGTTTCAAATCACCGGCCAGATAGTAGGGGAGAGAATTGAGCAGAAGCGATGCACTAGCATGAGCGGCATAATCCTTGAGGATTGTCGAGGTCTCTGAGCTAGTTAGTTTAAAAAACACTTGAGAGATGATTGGTCCGGCGTCCATCTTCTCGCCGGCAACAATCAGTGAAACTCCAGACTTTTTATCACCATCGAGAATAGTTTGCTGGATCGGAGAAGCGCCGCGATGGAGAGGCAGGAGAGAGGGATGGATATTGATGACACCGTGCTTTGGCAGGTTGAGTAGATCGCTCTTGATGATCTGACCAAAATCAGCCATCACAATTACCTCGGGATTCATTTTCTTAATCTTAGCAATATTTTCGGGAGTATTAATATTCTTTGTTTTTATAATAGGTAGCTTATATTTCCCAGCTACTTCCTCGATCAGATTTTTCTTGACCTTGCGGCTAACCGCATTGAAATCGGAAGTAACGACCAGCTTTATCTTGTATTGTGGATCGGTTGCCATTGCCTCCAGGGCTGAAACCCCAAGTGAACCAGTGCCGATAAAGACCGCATTGACCTCTTTGAGATGATCAATCAGGAGGGTCGAATTTAAGTGATCGTTTTCATGCTGCATGACTCGAGCGTAGAGATCATCGGCGTCAATCTTTATCTTTTTGCCATAGCGGTCTTGACCTTCGATAGTAATCATGCTTGGTCGCTTGACCAAGATCTCAAGCCCCGGAAACGACAGGCAGCCTTCGACCATGCGACGTTGCTCTTTAGAATAGTGAGTAATTTTCGGATTTACCAAGACCGTGAGAGGAACCTCGGGAACGCCAGCCTCTTTGTCACCAGTAAATTCGCAAACAAAAATCTTTTTTGAACTGCCGATCTGAGGAGCAGCCAGACCGATACCGTTGTCAGCGCGCATTGTCTCGATCATATCATCGATCAGTTTCTGTAACTCCATATCAAATTCGACCACCTCGTCAGTGGGCTTTCTCAGGATCGGGTCGTCAGTTTTTCGGATATTTAGCTTCATAAGTTTAATGATCAGTTATCAGTTACCATTTCTCAATTAATTTTCAATAACCAATTATCAATTAGTAAAAAATAACTGGAAACTGAAAATTAGCAACTGGAAATTTATTTTTTGTCGTATCCATCAGGATGTTGGCTGTGCCATTTCCAGGCAGTTTCAGCCATGTCATCGAGATCGTATTTAGCTTGCCAATCTAAGATCTCTTTGGCCTTGGTTGGATCACAATAAGAAATCGCCGGATCGCCGGAGCGGCGTGGCTTGAACTCGTATTTTACTTCTTTACCACTAGCTTCCTCGACCGCCTTGATGACCTCAAATACAGTGTTGCCGGTGCCGGTACCAAGATTAAATATTGCTGACTTGTTGCCGTCAAGGAGATATCGCAGGGCGGCAACATGGCCAGTGGCCAGGTCGAGTGGATGGATGTAATCACGCACCCCAGTGCCATCATTAGTCGGATAGTCGTTGCCAAAGACGCTCAAGGTGTCGAGTTTTCCAATTAAGTTCCAGATCGCCAGCGTCATTAAAGTTGTTGGTTTTGGTTTGGCCTCACCCATCTCGCCATCAAGGCTGGCGCCACAGACATTGAAGTATCGTAGCGATATCCAGTCAATCCCGGAAGACTGATTATACTTATTTAAAATAATTTCGTCAAGGAGTTTGGTCAGGCCGTAGATTGAGGTGGGAATCCGTAATTTGCTGATTTCCTCTTCGTTTAATTGAAGTTCTGGTCTGCTCTTACATTTGTCTTGGTAATATTTAATTATTACTTCGAAAAAATCCTCGCCTTCAACATTTTTACCATCCCAAACGCCGGGGAGTAAAGCGGAGGCCTGGGGCATGTAACTTTCTTGGTAAGTTTCTTTGAGTGGAAAATCCGATTCTTTTTCGGGGTTGCCATATGTCGAAGCAGTAGAGGATTTAATAATTAAATTAACCCCTTGCTTTTTCATACTGTCTAGCAAACTAATAAAATTCTCATCGTTGTTTTGGAGATACTTCTTGGGGTCTTCCATCGATTCGCCGACAGCAAGGTAAGCAGCAAAGTCAATGACGGCATCAATCCGATATTTTTGAAATATTTTGTCCATTGCACCAGGATCGCCGACATCAGCAATCTCCAGCGAGGCTCTGCTGTCGACGGCTTGACGATGACCGGAGTAAAGATTGTCGACAACAACGACTTGAAAATTATTGTCAAGCAGCTCTTTGGCTGTCAGGCTACCGATATAGCCGGCGCCACCAGTAACTAGAATTGTTTTTTTACTCATCTCTAATTCCTCTTTTGCTATTTTCCCTAATCTGCTTTCTACTAATCTACTGTTCCGCTTCTATTATAGCAGATTTATTGGCTCTGTGTCCCATATTAAATGACGATTTACTTTCGCTAGAGCAGTAATTTTGTGATCAGGGTAGCTGGCTACCTTGATTATCAGATGATAACGGTATTTGTTGTGAAGCTTAGAATAAAAACAGGCACCGGGACCAATGAATTTGATGTCGTTTTGTCGCAGCACCTGAGCAATTTTCTCAATATCAGCTCTAGTCTTTTTCTCATCGATATTTTCGGCAATTACTCTGACTAGATACGAGAATGGTGGATAATTAAATTTCTGACGCTCAATAATTTCCTTATGATAAAAAGCGTCGTAATCATGATTGCTGGCACAGATAATTGGCAAGGATTCAGGCCAGTAAGTTTGGATAATCGTCTGACCAACTTTATCTCTGCGGCCGCTACGGCCGGAGACTTGAGTTAGGAGTTCAAACGATTTTTCACTGGCGCGATAATGGGGGAGATGAAGACCGGTGTCGGCCGAAACAATTCCAACTAGATCGACGTTGGGAATATCGAGGCCTTTGGCAATCATCTGTGTGCCGATAACGATGTCGATCTCACCCTTCTTGAATTTCTGAAAGAATTTCAGATAATCGTTTTTGGATCGAATTGTTTCTGAGTCAACCTTAGCTACACGTTTGTCAGGATAAAGTTTGCGAATTTCTATCTCAATCTTGTCAATACCGGAGCCGAAATAACGAATTTTCATGCCACCACATTTTGGACATGACAAAGGAGTCGGCTCGGTGTGATCGCAGTGGTGGCATTTCAAGATTTGATTTCTTTCGTTTAGGTGATAAACGAGGGGAATCGAACAATTGGGACAAAGCATAACATAACCGCAATCTCGACAAGAAACAAAAGTAGCGTTGCCGCGGCGATTCAGAAAAAGAAGGACTTGTCCTTTATTTAAAAGGGTTTCGTCAATTTTCTCCTTTAGCTTTCTTGAAACCGGAGAGAAATTTTCTGCTTTTATCTCCTCTCTCAGGTCGACGATTTCAGCATCAGGCAATTTGTTCTTGTTGTGTCTATTTTTTAATTTATACAAATCAATGTTGCCTTTTTGCGCTCGATGGTAAATCTCTATTTCAGGAGTAGCCGAACCATAAATCAATAGTGCGTCAGATTTTCGAGCAATTTCTTCGGCTAGTTTTGTGGCTTGGTAACGTGGTGACTGGTCCTGCTTGTAGGAATCCTCTTGCTCTTCGTCAACTATGATTAAGCCGATATTACCATTTGGAACCAGTAGGGCTGATCGAGGACCAATGATAATAGGTTTTTTGCCAGTGTAAAAATCATAAAAAGTATGATATTTTTCCGATCGAGAAAGTTTCGAGTGTCTCAAGGCAATTCTGTCGCCAAAAACCTCTTCAAACCGCTCAACGGTCTGAGGTGTCAGCATAATCTCTGGGACAAGGACGATAATTGATTTGCTAAGCTTGAGGGCTTCTTCTGCTAATTTGATATAAATTTCAGTCTTACCCGATCCGGTCACCCCATGGATGAGCGCTGGTTTTTTGTTTTTTTTGTTTAAACCAGCTTTTAATTGATTGAAGATTTTTTGCTGTTCTGAGGTTAGGATTAGTTGTTTCTTGCTGAGTACCTGGAACTTAATACTTGGTACTGTTTTTGGCCTTTTCATCTGTGGTGGTAAAAATAGAGATAGGGCATCTCCAAGCGAACAAAGATAATAATTTGAGATCCATTTAATAATTTCAAGGTAATGGTCAGGTAAAACGAAGTCATTAAATACATTGATCAGATCTTTAATCTTGTAAACAGGACTTTCATTATTGCTCTTTATGCTTTCAACAATGCCACGAATTTTCTTTCGTCCTAGCGGTATTTCGACAAGTGAACCAACTTTAATATTGTCTCGTAGTTCTTCGGGCACAGCGTAAGAAAAAATCTCTACATCTGACCAAGTTTTTATCTCTGGAATAACATTTGCAATCATAACCCAATCTTAACACAAGCAGGGCAGCGTAAACACATTGCCAAACATAATGATTTATGTTACTATAAAGAGACATGGAAAAGCAAAATCAAAAAGTAGTAGCCTTGATCGGGCGGCCGAATGTCGGTAAGTCGACCCTCTTCAATCGACTAGCCGGCAGACGCATCGCCATCGAAACTCCGATTCCCGGGACAACCAGGGATCAGCTTTTTGCATCGATAAAATGGCAGGGGACTGATTTCACCCTGATCGATGTTGCGGGTGTCGAGTCTTCCAAAACAGAACTCGATCTTTCCTCCCAGGAAAATATTCAGATAGCACAAAAAGAAGCCGATCTTCTTTTATTTGTTGTTGACTGGAATGAGCCGGAAAATGATGCCGACAAGCGGATTGCCCGAGAGCTACGCAAATCCGGAAAACCGGTTATTCTAGTGATAAACAAGGCAGACAATGTCAAACGACAAAGCGATCTGGATATTTTCAAGCGACTTGGTGATTTTCCAATTGTTCCAGTTTCAGCTATCTCCGGCTCAAACTCCGGTAATTTACTTGATGCGATTACTGAAAAACTAAAGACTATCCCGATCACAGAATTATCAAAAAAAGCGAAGCACAGCTCAAGCATTGACATAAAGTTGGCAATTATCGGCCGACCAAATGCCGGTAAATCGACTCTTCTAAATTCGATTATCGGTGTCAAGCGAGCGATCGTCTCAGATGTCCCGGGCACGACACGCGATGTCGTCGACGTAAACTTTTCTCATAAGGGTAAAAAAATCTTAATATCAGATACCGCCGGTATCCGTCGTCCGGGAAAAATCGGTCGCGATACGATCGAGTCCTACAGTTATTTGCGGACCGAGCAGGCTCTGCGCCGATCTGACGTTGCTATCCTTGTCATCGATGCCAAAGAGGAATTAGTTGCTCTTGATACCAATATTCTTGGTAAAGCCAAAGAGTGGGGCAAGGGGATAGTTCTCGCGATCAACAAAATTGACGAGATAGAAGATGATGATTTTTGTGCTAGAGTACTCAATTCTCTGAAGGTCAAGCTAAATTTTGTGCCATGGTTGCCAGCTGTTTTTGTCTCAGCTAAAGACAAAACAAATCTTAAAAAGTTGCTTGACCTAGTTGTCTCGACCGATGCTAATCGCCGAACGATAATCTCTCAGGATGAGCTCGATGAAATTTTACTGGAGGCAAAAAAGACTAATTTTCAACTAGAGGGATTAAAAAGCTTACAGCAGGTCAAGAGTGCCCCAGTAGTTTTTGAAGTCAAAAATAAGGGTAATAAAACGCCTCACTATACTCAGATTCGCTATCTGGAGAACAAAATTCGGGACGTCTATCCGATGAACGGAGCCCCGATTTTTATAGATCTCGTTTAGTTTATTTATCGAACAGTGCCAATGCTTTACTCGTTGTCAGCGAAATATTTGGGTAGGGGATATGCCCGTGGAAACCGGCCAAACTAAATGGTGTCAACGTCAGCCAGGAGCGGCCAAGAATATTGGCCTCGGGCAAGATACCCCATTCGCGAGAATCAGAAGAGTGTTCCCTGTTGTCACCCAGAACAAAATATTCACTCGACTTCAAGGTTATTGAAAAAGTGCCGCTATTTGGAGTTTCGGTCAGAGTTGATTTTGGTAGATAATCCTCTTTCAGGAGAACTCCTTCTGGGTGTTTGGAATTATAGATTGTTATCTCGTTATTATCGATTCCTACCTTTTCGCCTGGTAAACCAATAACTCTTTTGATGTAATTTAC
>Ga0172370_10010346_pt1 | contig 10722 bp, 6 predicted proteins | sample LakKiv5m_FD_114538 | JGI IMG/M metagenome (GOLD analysis project Ga0172370, IMG submission 114538) | Freshwater microbial communities from Kabuno Bay, South-Kivu, Congo - kab_022012_11.5m | ecosystem: Environmental > Aquatic > Freshwater > Lake | place: Democratic Republic of the Congo...
CGACATGTGTGGGCGCGTGCGCCCGGCCGCGTGCGTCCGTCGGGACGGGGGCGTTGGCGGGGACGGGCGCGTTGGCGGGGGCGGGCGCGTCCGTCGCCGCGGGCACGTTCGCGGGGACGGGCACATCGGTAGGGGCGGGTTTCAAACCCGCCCCTACGGCGTCGGACAACACGATGATGCCGTGGACGTGGTTCGGCATCACGACGAACGCGTTGGTCTGCGCGGCCGCGGGGTTATCGACATGTGTGGGCGCGTGCGCCCGGCCGCGTGCGTCCGTCGGGACGGGGGCGTTGGCGGGGACGGGCGCGTTGGCGGGGGCGGGCACGTTCGCGGGGACGGGCACATCGGTAGGGGCGGGTTTCAAACCCGCCCCTACGGCGTAGGCCGACACGACAACGTCGTGAACCTGGTTCGGCGTCACGACGAACGCGTTGGTCTGGGCGGCCACGGGCGCATCGACACATGCAGGCGCGTTGGCGGCGGCAGGCGCGTCCGTCGGCGCGGGCGCGTTCGCGGGGACGGGCGCATCCACCGGCGCGGGGGCATCGGTAGGGGCGGGTTTCAAACCCGCCCCTACGGCGTCGGTCAACACGATGATACCGTGGACGTGGTTCGGCATCACCACGAACGCGTCGGTCCGCATGCCCGCGTAGTGCGATGGCAACGCATCCCACGTGGCCTGCACGATCGCCCCAGCCTCGTTCAACCGCATCTGCCCATCGACGACCTCGCCGAACAGGCATGCGCGGTCCTCGGTGCAGACGGTGATGAAATAGGCGCCTAGCTGCGCGTAGTCGTACCCGCGCAGCCGGATCGACTGACGACGCAGCCGGTGAGGCGCCGAGGTCACGGCGCAGCCTCCTCGGCAACGGCTTTGGCCTCGGGGACGCGGATCTCGCCGGAGATGAGCTTGGGGAGCAGGGTGTCGCGCAGGGTGGCTAGGGTGCGGGAGTGGGATAGGTTGACCCACAGACGGTCGAATAACGGTGAGGCCGTCCTGTCGAACTGGTCCACCACATCGGTCGGGGGCACGGCGAAGGTGAACCGACACAGGTCCGCCCACTTCGTCCGTGGCATCTTCGTTCCATCTGAGGATGCGGTCGCATGAGCCACCATCTCGTCCGTGAACAGGTGTCCGAAGCTAAACCATCGCCAGTTGGGCTGCTTCGGGCGAACAATGATGATGTCGGTGGAGGCTACGCCGTTGACCGAAGCAGGAACAACCTTGTGGAAGTAGGGGCGCAGCTTGCCGAAGAGGATGTCTCCTCTCCTGAACGTCCCCTTGGCGGAATCCGCTTCTGCGGCACGTCCCCAGGACTCCAACGACGCGGACCGACGTGGGACGTGCTCCAGGCCGACATAGGGCGTCTCGCCGTCGATGTCGCCTGGCTGGACAACCTCTCTGACGTTGTCCGCAACCACGGACAGGTTTCCGACCCTCCACCCCCGCGGAATCAGCCCCAACTCGCTCTCCACCATGTCGGCCGGATCGTGCCCGTCGAAGTCGATGAACCACGACTTGAAGATGGCCTGCGCCATCGCCTCCAGCGTCCGGTTCATCTTGCGGTTGAGCTCGATCTTGTCGTCGAGGGCGCCGAGGACGGCGGCGATGCGGCGTTGTTCGGGGAGGGGTGGAAGCTGCAACTCGAACGTCCCGATACGCGTGGGAGACGTGTGCAGAATCTTCGTCCCAGATGCAGTGCCACACAGGTGGCGATTGAAATTCGTCCACAGAAACAGCCAGTATAGGAAGCTGGGATCCAGCCTAGACCGGTCACGAATTACTACCTTACCCATGCGTTGGTTATGGAGGTACGTTTGGCCATCATTCGGGATCCTGCCTGGGATGCCCAGGATCTCTCCGCCCTCTGTCTGGCAGGTCATGACCAACAGGATGTCGCCGGCGGCAAGCTCAAATTCGGTCGGGTAGGCACCTGAGTATCTCTTGATCTGAGTGGAGTCGAAACGAAAGCCACCGGTGTAGCGGAAGTTCCCAATCGATACGACCACAGGCCGCTGGATGTCGTCGGAAAAGCTCTCGCTCCTGAAGGGCCAGCCATGGACAATTTCCACGAGATCCCGAAGCAGGCATCGAGGCCACGCGTCGTACGTTGCCTGCTGCTTTCGCATTCCCTCCCCCCGCTCCCACCAAACCACCCCACACCGAGCGATGTGCTCCTTGAGCGCCTCCGACTCGATCGCCGCGTGCCGCACGAGGTCCACGCGCTGTGGAACCGTCGTCTCCTCGAGCTGCCCGCCGAGCCGCTCGACATCCCTGGCCGTGAGCCCGTCTCCGAAGATCGCGAGGTCGATGTCCGACTCGACCGAGTGCGTGCCCATCGCGCGCGAGCCGAAGAGCACGACCTTGTCGACGCGCGGGTGAGCCGCGAGTATCGCGATGATCGTCTCGCGGTACCTGTCCTTGAGGCCGTCGGTCATCGCTTGCCGTCCCGGAGCGCCACGAGGCGGTCACGCAGCGCTGCGAGGACCGGGTGGGCTTCGTCGAGGATGAACGCGACGGCCTCCGCGGCGCTCGCCTCGTCGTAGGCGTGGCTCATCACGTTGCGCTTGTCGAGGGCTCGAAGCATCGACTCCGCGGCGTCGTCGTCGAGGAGGCCGGCCGCGAGCGCCATGCGGATCGCGTCGCGCGGCGTTCTGACGTCGAGGCCGTCGCTATACAACCGGTCCTTGAGGACGTTCCACGCGAGCTCGAACGAGAACTCGAAGGTCTGGATGAGCCCCGCCTGCTCCAGGTCCGAGTAGTCGCGCCGCTCGCAGGCCGCATCGAGGCGGCACATCGTGCGCTCGAAGTTCTCCAGGCGCTGCTGCCACCGAATGGGATCGCTGTTGCTCACGGCTTCCTCCAGAATCCGATCGACGTCAGCGCATTCGCGATATCCTCGTCCAAGCGCGCGCCCTCGGCCATCTGCGCGGCCAATTCGGCCGTGAGGCGCTCCATCTTGGCCTCGAAGGGTTCGCCGTCGTCTTCGACCTCCTCGGCCCCGACGTAGCGGCCCGGCGTCAGGACGAAGTCGTGGCCGGCGATCTCCTGCGTCGTCGCTGATTTGCAGAAGCCGAGGATGTCTTCGTAGGGGCGGGTTTCAAACCCGCCCCTACCGCGTCTGCCCGGGTCGACGACGCCCGGATCGGCCACGCCCACGCCGCGCACGCCCGAATTGGCCGCGTCCCCACCGAACACGCCGGCATCGGTCCGGTCCCTACCGAACACGCCTGCATCGATCCGGTCCCGACCGTCCATGCCATGCGCCCCTGCCGGGCGGGTTTCAAACCCGCCCCTACCGCGTCCGCCCGGATCGGTCGCGTCCCCACCGAACACGCCTGCATCGATCCGGTCCCGACCGTCCATGCCATGCGCCCCTGCCGGGCGGGTTTCAAACCCGCCCCTACCGCGTCCACCCGTATCGACCACGCCCTCGCCGCGTCCGCCGGTATCGACCACGCCCCTACCGCGTCCACCCGGATCGATCACGCCCCCACCGAATACGCCCGCATCGATCCCGTCCGAACCGCAGCGCCACGCATGGTAAGTCCCCGCGATCTTGCCGATGTCGTCGGGGTCGAGCACCCGGTGAACGCGTGTCTCCATGCGGCCGAGCTTGCGGGCGTCGAGGAAGAGCGTCTCGCCACGCCGGTCGCGGTGGCCGGGCGCGGACTTGCTCTTGGTCAGGAACCAGAGGCAGACCGGGATCTGCGTGGCGTAGAACAACTGCCCGGGGCAGGCCACGATGCAATCGACGAGATCGGCCTCGACGAGCTTGCGGCGGATCTCGCCTTCGCCCGATTGCTGGGAGGACATGGAGCCGTTCGCTAGGACGAAGCCGGCGGTGCCGTTCGGGGCGAGGTGGGGGAGGAAGTGCTGCACCCAGGCGAAGTTGGCGTTGCCGGCCGGCGGCGTGCCGTAGCGCCAGCGGACGTCGTTGGCGAGCCGCTCGCCGCCCCACTCGGAGATGTTGAAGGGCGGGTTCGCGAGCACGAAGTCGGCCCGCAAGTCGGGGTGCAGGTCCTCGTGGAAGCTGTCGGCGTGCTTGCTGCCGAGGTTCGCCTCGATGCCGCGGATCGCGAGGTTCATGGCCGCCATGCGCCATGTCGTGCGGTTGCTCTCTTGCCCGTAGACGGTCAGGTGCTTGCGCTGCCCGTTGTGCGCATCGATGAACTTGAGCGACTGCACGAACATGCCACCCGAGCCGCAGCAGGGGTCGAAGACGCGGCCCTTGTAGGGCTCGAGCATCTCGACGAGCAGGCGAACGACGCTCGTCGGCGTGTAGAACTCGCCGCCCCCGCGGCCCTCGGAGCTCGCGAACTTGGAGAGGAAGTACTCGTAGACGCGACCGAGCGTGTCCTTGTCCCGGTGTTCCTGCCTACCCAGCCCGATGCCGCTCACGAGGTCGATGAGCTTGCCGAGGTTGTGCTTGTCCAGGTTCGGCAGGGCGAAGACCTTGGGCAGCACACCCCGCAACTTCCGGTTCTCCTTCTCGATCGCGTCCATCGCGTCGTCGATGACCTTGCCGATGGTCGGCTGCGTGGCCTGCGAACGTATGTGCGACCAGCGGGCGGGCTCGGGCACCCAGAAGACGCTTTCGGCGGCGTACTCGTCCCGGTCTTCGAGCGTCTCACCAAGCAAGACCGCACGCTGGGCTGGGTCAGCGATGAAATCCGGGTGTTTCGGGTTGGCGGCGGCCGACTTGATGGCCTCCCGGCGCTCCTCGAAGGCGTCCTCGATGTACTTCAGGAAGAGCAGACCGAGGACGATGTGCTTGTACTCGGAGGGGTCCATGTTGCTGCGAAGCACGTCTGCGGCTGCCCAAAGCTTGTCTTCGAAGCCAAGGTGGCCGTGGGGTTCGGTCTTGGGGGTCCGGGTAGCGGGCGCGGAAGTGGACTTGGCTTGTCTTGGCATTGCGTCGATCGCTCCGATGTCATTCGTTGTCGATGAAGGCTTGAAGCATCTCCACAAAGTGTGATCGGCTCTGCGCCTTGGAGCCATAGCGCGTCTCGCGTGCGCGTGGCCAGGTCAAATGCAGGCGTCTCTTGGCGCGCGTGACGGCAACGTAGGCCAGGCGAAGTTCCTCGGCTTCGGCGCTGCGCTTCCCGGCGCTGCGGTAGTCGGGGAAACCGCCCTCCGTCATGCCCGCGATGACAACGACCCGGAACTCCAGCCCCTTGGCCGCGTGCACCGACATCAGCCGAACACCGCCGCCGCTGCTGCGATCGCCCCTGGCCTCGAGCGCGAGCTGCGACAGGAACACCGGGAGAGACCACACGCGCGATCGATGATGGGTTGTGGTCGATGACATGGCGTCGCGCCACGTGTTGAGGTCGACGTCCAGTGCCCCCTGGGCCTCTTCGTCATCGAGGGCGTCGGCAACGGCCAGCGCGGCGATTCGGTTCGCAACATCGTAGCCGTCCAGCTGATGCGGCGTGGATGCGGTGTCCTCCAATAGCGTTGCAAGCGGCTCGAGACCACTGCGGACGCCGCGACGAAATGCGGCGAGGAATTCCGGAAGGGATCCCGTCAAGAGCGCGCGCTCTTCCTCGGCCGCCACCCCGTCGAGCTTCGCCAGCAAATTCCCGCGCGCGACGCCATCTCTCGGGTTGGCAACCGCGCGCAGTCCGGCTCGCGCGATCTTGAAGAACTCCGTCTGGAACTGGTCGGGCTCAGTCACAGCCACGACACGCGGGATGTTGCGTCGCACCAACTCGTCGGCGATTCGAGCCAGGACGTAACGGGTGCGCCCGAGAATCCCGATCTCGTCGGGCGCGACGGTTGCGACCTCGCCTGGCCCGATGCAGGTGACCGGTAGGCCGTGCGCGAGCGTGGCCTCGACGAAGTCCACGACGCCGCTTGCTTCGGCGGCCTCGTCCGAGAACCCAGCAGCGGTGATGAGACCCTGCACCGAGCCGTCCGCGTACATCGCGTCGGCCTCAGCCACGCGATTCGATGCAGCCCGCCGCAACGCGTTGCCAGCCTCGATGATCCGCTGCGCCGACCGGAAGTTGCGCGCGAGCCGAATTTCTTCCGCGCCGAAGTCATCGCGAAAGCGCTCCTGGATGTTCCCGGTCTCCCCGGTGAATCCGTAGATCGACTGGTTGGAGTCGGCGACCATCGTGACGCTTCGGTACACGTCGCCGCAAAGCGCCCGCAACAACTCGTACTGCGCGACGCTCGTGTCCTGGGCCTCATCCACCAGGATGTGGGTGTAAATCTTCCGATAATGGTCCGCGTGCCACGCCGACTCGGCGAAGAGCCGGTGAGTCATGACGAGGAGGTCGTCGAAGTCCACGGCCCCGTTTTTGCGCAGCGCATCGTCGTAGGCGGCATACGCGGCGGACAACGGGTAGCCGGCGACGTCGCCCTGGGCTTCGGCGGCGCTCGCGGGGAGCAGCTTCCGCTTGAGCTTGCCGATCTCCTCCAGGAGCGCCTTTCCGGTCTTGAGCTGGTCCACTCGGTCCAGGTCGAATCCGTTGTCCGTGAGGCCTGTCAGGAGCGTTTCGAGGCGGTCCGCCTCCGTCTCGTAGAGCGTGAAGTCGGGGGCCACGCCGATGGCCTTCCCGTAGTGCCGCAGCACGTCCCCGCAGAACGCGTGAAATGTGGAAGCCGTCACACGGCTCGCCATCTCGCCGACGGCCTCGCGTACGCGCGCGCGGAGCGAGTCGGCGGCCTTGCGCGTGAACGTCAGGGCCAAGATCCGCGACGGCTTGTCGCGCGCCGCGCGCAACAAGCAGGCGACGCGCTGCGTTAGCACCTCGGTCTTGCCGGAGCCCGGAGGAGCCAAAACCAGCAGCGGCGTCAGCGCGTGCTCGACGACACGGCGCTGCTCGTCAGTCAGACGGTGCAGGACGTTCATGGAGCGCCTCTTCGGCCGAGAAGCGCGTCGACGCGTTCGAAGAGCTCCCGGACCTTGGAAGGATAGCGCGGTCCGCCGTGGATGGGATCGCTGGTTGCCACGATCGCTTCGGCGACGGCCTCGGCGCAGGCGACCTTATGGGCTTTCATGAACGACACGCGGACCCGATCTTCCCACCCGACGAAGTCGTCCGTGCGCAGCTTTTCGTCGCCCTGCTTGTGCCGTTTCAGCGCGTCCTTGCCACAGACGTTCGAAATGCCGACCTCAACCGCGTCGCCAAGACCGTCGGCGATCAGGATGTCCTCGAACGTGTGACTGGCCGGCAGCAACACAACGCGTTCGCCCAGCGCTTCGGCCATTTCGGCCCCCAACTCCTTGACGAGGTCCCTTTGCACTGCGATGCGCGCCTTGTCACCGTCCCCGAGGATGACCCATGGAATCGCGAGGTCGGTCAGTAGGCGAAAGAAATACCGGTAGTTACCGTGGCCACCGACCGGAACGAAGGTCAGGCCGAGATCATCAGGCGGCGCGCCAAACCTCCGCTGCGCGTATACGGGCAACGCCCTGGCTTCCGTGTCGCCCTCGAAGAGCATGACGACCCGCGCGAAGAGGCATTCACCATTGCGCCGCAGCACAAGTCGCTCGATCTTCTCCAACGCGTCATGGTCCAAGGGAGCACAGCCATCAACTCGTTTGAGCCACCCGGCGTGCGATCCCTCCGCGTTCCGCTGAAGCACCCTGAAATCACCGGCGCCGGCAACTGCGGCCACGTAGGGCGAGTGCGTTGCCACGATCTTCTGTCCCGGGACTTCGCGGATCAGGTCGAAAACTGACCGCTGCGCTTGCGGGTGCAGGTGGGCTTCGGGCTCCTCGAAGGCGGCGACGCTCAGCGAGTGGAGACCTGATGCGGTCGCTTCGGACAGCCGTTCCTTCACGAAGGCGCTGAAGGCCGTCATGGCGCCCAGGCTGCGCGTTCCTGTTCCATGCAATCCGATCGGAAGCTTCGGCCCGTCCTCGGGTTTGATCATGATGTCAACCGATCGAACCAAGCTGTCGACTGAGGCCGGCACGGGCTCGATGGTGAGTTGCTCGCCGAGATGTCCCGCCCGCGCTGCACCCTCGCGGACCTCTTTTTCAATCCGCTGGAGTCGGCCGCTCCCAGCGCGCACGCTCGCGCTCACGTCGTGAAGCCGGGTCTCGATCTCGGTCGTCAACGCGTCGTTGAGGCCCAGGTCCGACAGCATGCGGCCGAGGAACGTCCTCTTGTTGCGAAGTTCGTCGACAATGTCGCGCGCTGGTTCGAGAAGCTGGAACTGAAGCGCCTGCGACAGGCCTCGCGGCAGGGTACTGCCAGTGGGAAGCCCGAGCGCGTTGAAGGGGTCGCGAGACCATCCTTGCAGGAAACGTCGATCGACCTGCACGTCGTCACGCCCTTCGTTGGGCTTTCCCTCGGCCCTGATCGCGAAGAACTCGGGGCCATACTCGTCAGGCGGCTGCACCTCCTTGTCGGCCAGTTGGCGCACTTCGTTGGAAAACGTCAGCGATCCCCTGGCCACGCCGGCCACCGGCCACGGCTCGATTCGCAAGTCAACCACGAAGCTGTCCGACCACTGCTGCTCCCCCTCCTCCAATCGAACGCGAAGATCGTCGAGCGACGCACGTCCGCCGAGCGCTACGCCGAGAGCGTGTAGCAGAGCGCTCTTTCCGGTGTTGTTCTGACCGATCAGGACGGTGGTCTCTGCGAGCGGCATCCACAGGTCGGCGAGGACGCGAAAGTCCTCCACACGGATCTCGGCGATGAAAAAATCTGGTGTCGCCACGGCCGCCTCCTTGACGAAAATCGCCGAGCGCAAGGTTCAGGTAGCGGCTCTACCAGATCGCCGGCCACGCGACCAGAGGCAGGTTGCGCCAACAATGACGGCCCCAACCAAGACGAACGCGGGTACAGAACGCGCCCTCGGTGTGCCCCTGTAGCGTGCCGATCCCGCCCCCCTCCGAACTTGCCCTTTTTGCCTCAAATACCATATCTTCCAGATATCGACCCCCGGGGGGTCGTGCAACTCGCCGAGCCCTTTCTCCAGGAGCAGCCCATGACAAGATCACCGCTCACTGATGGTGCGCCTGACGCAGTGGGCGCCGTGCTGCGCGACGTGCCGTTGGATCACATCCAGACGAACCCCGCATTCGCGTATCGCGTGGATACCCACGTGGAGCCGCTCGCCGCGTCGATTCGGGCCCATGGGCAGCTCCAACCGGGGTTCGCGCGTCCGCTACCCGGCGGCATGGTCGAGCTCGTGGACGGCAATCGTCGGCTCGCGGCGGCCCGCAAGCTCGGGCGTGAGACGCTGGCGCTGCTTGTGGTGCCGATGACGGACGAGCAGGCGCGCGTGATCGCGTGGAGCGGCAATACGGAGCGCCTCGCGCCCGACGCAACTGACAAGGTGGCCTTCGTGCTGAGCGCACACGAGGTGGGCCTTTCTACAGCGGAGCTCGGGCGCCTGCTCGGGTGGAGCAGAACATACACCGAGCGGATGACGCAGAGCGCGCAGTTGCCCGAGAAGCTGCGCGAGGCAGCGCGCGCGCATCAACTCTCGCTTGGTCACATGGCCGTGCTCGCGACGAACGCCGACCTGTTTGTGCCCCGAAGCACAGGCGCTGTGGAGCACACCGACCTTCTGGTGCGCGTAAGCGAGCATGGCCTCGGCGCTGAGCGATTCGAGAGGGAAGTGCTCTCGCGACGCGCCGAATTGGCCACGCGGTCCCGCGGGATGCGCCCTGCGCTCAAGGCGGCCATCGATCGCCTCGATCGCCTCCCAGTGGACAAGCTCACGGCGACCGAGACGCGCAAGCTCCTCGAAGCACTAGAGGCCCACGTGAAGGCCGCCAAGGCGAGGCTCAAGGCCACGACGAAGCGCGTCGTGCAACGAAGCTGAGCGATCCGCCATCCCGTCCCCGTTCCCGTCCCCGCTCCCGTGCCCCTACCTGTGACCGATCGCCGACGCACCCTCGCTCACCTGCGCGCCGTCTTGACCCTTCGCACCACCCGCCGCACGTCCCCGGCGAGCCCTCGCAGCCGCTCGACTGCCTCCCCATCCGGTCCGTCGCGACCGAAACGCGCGGCGTCCCAAACCTCGGCGAAGCGCGTCAACTCAGCATCTCCCTTCGCGCCGCGCTCGCGCAATCTCACGACGACGTCGCGCCACGTTTCGTGCGCCGCGCGCGGATGACCGCGTTTCGCGAGCGTATGCCCCAGCTTGCGACCGAGCGCGAGCACCTCCTCCTCCACCTCGGTCCGCGCCGCCTCGGCCACGCCATGCGTGCGCCGCCGCCACCAACGCCTCGCCACGGGCCTCAGCACCGCGAGCAGCACCGCCGCGATGGCCAGTATCGCGAAGTGCTCCGGCCCGAGCTTGAGCTTGACGTCGCCACCCTCGCGTTCTCGCGCCTCGTCGCTCCCGGCCTTGCCCGCGAGCGAGTTGCCGAGGTCTCGCAGGCCGGAGCCCAGGCCCTTGAAGAGCCGTATCTGCTTCTCGAGATCGTACTCGATGACCCACTTGTACCACTGCAGCGTGGCCGTATCGACGAGGCGCCCGAGGGTGGCGAAGAGGCCCGTCTGCTGCGGTGCGATCTGCCCGAGCGGCGGCGTCGGATCGAAGGTGCGCCACCCGTATCCGGGGAAGAAGACCTCGACCCAGGAATGGGCTTCGCCGCTGCGCACGATGAGGTAGTTGCCGTAGGGGTTGTAGGTGCCGCCGACGAAGCCGTTGACCGGGCGCGACGGCACGCCGAGCGTGCGCAGCATCAGCACCATCGAGGTCGCGAAGTACTCGCAGTGGCCGTGCTTCCTGCCAAAGAGGAA
>Ga0172370_10010349_pt1 | contig 10720 bp, 16 predicted proteins | sample LakKiv5m_FD_114538 | JGI IMG/M metagenome (GOLD analysis project Ga0172370, IMG submission 114538) | Freshwater microbial communities from Kabuno Bay, South-Kivu, Congo - kab_022012_11.5m | ecosystem: Environmental > Aquatic > Freshwater > Lake | place: Democratic Republic of the Congo...
GCTCATCCAAAAAAAAGTTTTTCAGAAACTCCAAAACTTTTAAGGGATTAGCAAGTTCATCCAAAAAAAAGTTTTTCAGAAACTCCAAAACTTTTAAGGGATTAGCAAGTTCATCCAAAAAAAAGTTTTTCAGAAACTCCAAAACTTTTAAGGGATTATAATTTGTAAACAAATTCCGGCTTTGCCGTCGGATGCGCGAAGTTTTTAGAAATTAATATTTTTTGGTTTTGGCCAATCATTGAAGTTTCGCGCCAAATGTTGACAATATCCATTTCCGTGATTTCCAAGGTGACATCTTTTTTCGCAGTAAGTCCCCTCATTTATTTTGTTCTCGTGCAAAGTACAATATGCAACACCCGCTTTCATTGCCTGAATAAATCTTAAGCGACGACCGATTATTCTTTTTTCTTTTTTTGTTAAATTCTCGTCGGAAAGTTTCTTTTCCAATTCTTTAACCGGGCTGGTTTCTCTCGGAGAACCCAAAGAAAATTTTTCTCTTTGGTTTTTATTCCATGCTTCCATAAATCGATCATATCTCGTTCTTAAATCATATTTTTCCATTTTACTAGGGTTTGAAAACAAGGTTTATTAACTTTTTGAATAGTTCTTTTAGAAGAAAACAAGTTTACTGAAATAACGGAATCTCTCTGAAACTTTGAGTAAACAATCCTTTTTCATTGTACCACTCTTCACCTTTTCCATAGCGACGGAAACCATCAGCACCGTTGTCTATAACATCATAGGATGTAGCTATTCCAAATCCATTCAATAGGGACCCTACGGCTGTGCTTCGAACACATGCGGTTGCATTAATTCCTGCAAGAAAAGTATTTTTCGAGTTGTAAGAGGTAAGAACTTGATAAAGAATAGTATCAAGAAATCCATCGTCAAAATCCTTTTTGATGTGATTATGAATATTTATTCCATCAAGAATATTTCGTAATGCTGAAACAAATTGCCCGTGACCCGAATATGCCAAAGAAATTATTGGGATTTTTTTAAACTTACAAATTTTCGCGATTTCTATTTGGTTTTCAATAATTTTATTCCAATCAAGATGACCCTCAAAAAAAAGATCTTGCATGTCTATAATTATTACGGCAGTGTTTTCAGGAGTTAAATCTTCTAATTTCGGTTTCATTTTTTATTTTATCAGAACTCTTTTGCCGTCGGGTTTTCGAAAAGTGTAAACAAAAAATCTTGGGATTTTTAGTTACAACATTCATTTCCTAAATATTGTAGACCGGATAAGTAGCTTGAAACAACCAAGCAGTTTGCCTTCATTCTTTCTCAGTTTCGCGACCCACTAAGCACCTTAATAATTGTTTAGGGCTGCTCCGATCAAGGCCTGACCCATTTCGCAACTACAAGATCAAAGAGGACAAAACCTCAACGTCCAAATAAAGACTGATTGACTGTTTTCTCACACCCTATCCGTAGTCTGCATAAAGCTCGCTTGCAAACAGCGGAGAGCTAACCCGCTGACTTGTCTACAGAAATTAAGAAGAATAAAGATTTATAAAACTTTTGAATTAACCGAGAATAACACAAATCAAATTTTATTCCCTAAATCTTACAACACTTTTTTTTGGATTCCTTGTTGTGTCAAAGTGAATCAAAACTTTTTGGGTTTCAAGTGACCTTGAGCATTCAAATCCTGTGAGGTATTGAACTATCTTCGAATACTCTGTGGGATGTTCCAAAATTGAAGAACTTATCTCTTGAGTATTTTCTTTTTCACCAACGACAAAAAAATCGAAATTTCCCCCTTCTTGTGAAAAAACATGATTGAATAGAAAAAAAGGATTTCTGAAACTTTCTTGGATTGCATCACGAAAATCTTTTTCAGAATTAAATGAAACCAGATTATAATTTGGATTCCCTCTTTTAACAAAATCTTCTGCTTTTTTTAGTTTTCTGAACTCTTTTAACATCTGGCTAACGTCTAGTGGTGCGTGATAAACAATTAGATTTTCTAAATTTTCATCATTCCAACGATTTATTTTTTTGGTCTGACTTTCGTTTATTATCGAAAACTTTTTTTCCTTGTACGGATGTAAACCATGAAGAACACCAATAAGAGTACTTATTGGCTGGAGACTATTTAAATAACTAAAGTTAAATATTCTTTTATTTTTTTCAGAGCCGAAACTATGATCTTCATTTTCGCCAGCATATGAAAGTCCAACGCATTTTTATCTTATTCTGTCTAACTTTGTTAATTCCATAATTTTCTCCATGTGAAGAGGTTTAAGAACTTTGCGGTTTAGATTTTTTGAAAGTAAAAAAGAAAATATAAAATTATTTCAGAGCAGAACTAATCACCTTGAAATCATAGGGGTTGGGACTTTCTGCTTGAATATATTTTTTGTAGTTTCTATAAAATACATTCATTTTTTTTGTGGTATGCCTTTCGACTAAATACCCAAAAAAAGTTCCAACCAACCATCCAACAGGTATTCCAAACATAAAAAAAGATTCCGGAAGATTCGTTTTGCAACTGCCAACCACAGCGAATGTTCCAATTAAAAGACCTATTAGCCCGCCAGACATAGTTTTTTCAACTCCGTATAAATTTTCTTGCAAAGCATCATGTTCTCGGATAAAATCTTCATATTCCGAAGAAGAATTGAATTCAAACAGTAAGCTGTTTCCATTAGAAGGAGCCAGCCCATAATTAGGAGACAAAATTTTTTTATCTTTTAAAAAAAGAGTTAAATGTTTTTTAAAATTATTAGCAATTAAATAATTTTCAATATGTGGGATGTCTTTTCTTTCAGATACATTATTACACATTTGTTCGAGTGTAAGTTGGAGTTGTTCTTGAGGCATAATTGACGGTTCTACCATTTATTTGAATTTAAAGATTATAACTGACTGCCAAACTTATCTTTGATTATGGTTCTAATATAAGCACACTCTTTATCTATGCCCTTTTCATACTTTGTCTTTGACGGACCTGTTTTTAAAATATACATAATACTCTTTGCTCCAAATCCCATTGGTTCACACATGCTTTGTATACTTGATAAACTACCCGGCACAGTGTTGATTACTATTTTGGCATCTTTCCCTCTAACTTCAATAGTATCTGAAGAACTAACTCTCCCATCAATACTCTCATACATTTCTTCACTATTAACGCATTCTATTTTTTCTGAAAGACCAAACCCCTCCTCACAAGATTTTTTAGATACATCAAAATATATTGCTTCAACCCCTTCCCCTAATTTCATTGTGTACTCATTTGTTGCATAAGTGCGTCCGCTATTACTGCCTTTTCCAGATGTCTTCGATCTTTCTATCCTAACTGAAGGGTCATTTTTTATATGATTAGCTATCTGAACAAAACGAGAGGGGGACTTAGGAATTGAAACAATATTTGTTGCGTTTGAATTATATTTTGCTGTACAACTTCCAGTAAGAAGTATTAATCCAGCAGTAAATAACAGTCCCGTTAGTGTTCTCATGAAATTCTTAAATAAAATTAAGGTTTAAGAACTTTGCGGTTTCTCTTTTTGAAAATCACCTAAAATTATTTAAACATCTTTTTCATGAATTAGTTATGACTGAATTTTATCGAACCAAAGAGGCGTTGGTAGATGCATTGATTTCCGCCAATAGAAAAGATTTGCGTTTTAATAGAATAGAGGTTGTTGATGAAACTAATTTTTCAATTAATTTTGGAGATTATGGATATACTTTTTCCGACGGAAAACCCGTCGACCATGTCGAAGGGTTTTTAAAATATCTTCAGGAAAGAGGAATTAGTGTGAGATATAGTCTGAATACAGATTTATTTTCCCGCAGAAGTTCAATTAATCCGATTAATACATCGGTGAGTTCTGAGTTGGCAAGGGAAGTTCTTAATGACTTTCTTCGTACTGAACAGGAAATAATTCCAATGGACAGGGATATCGCAAATGGAAAGATTGTTCCTGAACCAAACAGAAGAATTGCTGAGTTGAAAGCCAGACAAAAAAAGAAATTGGAAGGTTCATTTTAACATGTCAAAAAAAGGACTTCTTTCTGCATTGAAAAGAACAGAGAAGAAAAATTTTCTACTTGCTGGTCTTTCTGTTATCGATGGCAAATCTTGCTCAATAAATGTTTTTTATTCAGACACGCAAAAAATTGTTTTAAAACATATTTTCGAAGATGATGGAAAGCCAACAGAATATTTGAGAAATGTCGTCGATTATTTGAACTCAAACGGGTTTAAAGCAGAGTATGACCCTATCGAATTTTTGAGAAGACAGGCGACCACAGTTCATATTCACGACCCTGATACTTATTCTGCAGATACTCTTACTAGTGCAATGATAAATAATCAAAGAGAAAATGCCGTTCTAAACCAAGAAAGATAAGCCCGACTAGCTTCTCAAAAATAATTTTTCTAAAAAATATTCCGTCGTGGAAAACAATTTATTTTCTCGAATAAAAATAAAATTTAAATTTTCTTTTTGAATTTCGATGTTTTTAAATTTTGTTATTAATTTTTTTTCTTATTTTTTTTATCGAAGTATTTAAAAAGAATAATTTTTATATAAAAAAATAATAAATAACTAGGGAAAATCCTTAGTAAAAATAAGAGGGATAAAAATGAAAAAAAGAGCCAGTAAAAAAGAAGAAAGATTGGAAGCGACAGAAGACGATTTCGAGTCGGAAATAGAAGACTTAGATCTCGAACCTTTTGAAGAATAGAGACGTTTTGGTTAAGGACGAGTTTATCGCTTAAACTTGTTTTCTTTTTTTAAAAGGTTAAACCTTAAGATTAATAAATCCAATTTGTTTAGTTCAACTATGATTCGAAGAGGGGAAAAGACCGGGCAGTTCTATTTACTTGCAGCGGTTTTAATTATTGCCTTGATTATCGGATTTTTTGTAATTCAGAGTTATTCAACCAAAAAATCATCTACGGAAATTTATGATTTGGGGAAGGCACTTAAAGTTGAGGGAGCACAAGTTATAGAGTACGGAATTGTTCACGATAATGAAATAGAGGAAATAAAACAAAATTTCTCCCAAAGTTTTTATTTGTACTCAAATCCTGAAGAGAGCAAGAGAATGTTTTTTATATTTGGTGATGAAAATGGAATCACCGACGTATTTTTATTTCAGTTAGTAAGTTCCGGAGAATATTCTTTAGGAAATCAAAGAATTGACATTGTAGAAGAAAGATTGGAAATTAGATCTGGAGAAGAATTTTGCGTTGAAGAAAATGGAAAAGTTAGATGTACTTTTTTGAGTCAAGAATATCCACCATTTGAATTATCTCCTGGTGAAAGTTTTTATTTTTTAATTTCACAAAATATAGATGGAGAACAGTATGTTACCTCAGGATAAGCGTGGAGTCAGCGAAGTGATTGGATATGTTATTCTAATTTCTCTTGCAGTAATAATAAGTGTTGCTGTTTTTGTTTGGTTTAAATCTTATGTCCCGACGGATTCGTTGAAATGCCCTGACGGAGTTTCTTTAATAATAGAAAGTGCAAAACTTTCCGAATCAAGTATGGAAATAATTATTTCAAATAATGGCTTGTTTAACGTCGACGGATATATCCTCCGAGGAAAATCAGATCCATCATTAAAAATTTCGGACAAATCTTTGTCAGAATATGTTTCAACAGGAGCGACACAGGATGGATTGGCAGTAAGATTTAGTGAACCGCTAATTCCCGACGGTGAAATAACGCAAAGTTTTGATTTATCTTTTTTAGGAAATATTTATTCAATCGAAGTAGTTCCGGTTGTTTATGAAAATTCAGGCAATCAGGAAAAAATGATTACTTGCGGTAACCCTGTTGAAGAAATTGTTCGTCAGTAATTTATCCTTAAATTTATAAATCTCGTTGAACTTACTAACCTATGAACAAAAAAGGGGTTTCTCCGGTTGTTGCTACAGTATTACTTATTTCAATGGCGATTATTCTAGCGGGGGTGGTTTTTTTCTGGATGAGAGGATTTATTCAAGAACCGACGATAATGTCCGGAAAAAATATTGAACTTGTTTGCGAAGAAGTTGTTTTTAGGGTAAGTGTAGAAGAAAATCAATTATTTTTAACAAATGACGGGAATGTTCCGATTTCTGAACTAAGAATTAAAATTCAAAATCCCGGAGAAAGAACAACGATTAAAATCGATGAGGCAACTTTAAACGGGGCACTTGATGTTGGCGGAACAGCGACGCTAAATGTAGATAGTATCGTCGGAGCAGATAGTACTTTAATTATTCCTGTGTTAAAAGGTATGAAAGGAGAGAATGAAGTGTTATATCCTTGCAATGAACGTTATGGGGTACAACCACAATGAAAAAAAAAGGGCTTTCTGATGTAATTTCGACGATTTTGTTAATCACTCTGACGATAATACTGGTTGGTGTTGTTTGGGTAGTTGTCGGCGGAATTTTGAAAGAAAAGACCAGCGCGAGTTCTTCTTGCGTAAACTCCTTTGATAAAATAAAACTTAATGAAGAATATACCTGTTATGACGGCAATACAAACACACTCCAAGTTTCAATAGATATTTCGGAAGTGAATTTGAATGGAGTGATTTTTTCAATTTCCGATTCAACCAAATCAAAAAGTTTTGAAATAGTAAAAGAGCCAACAAATGTCGACGGAGTTTCGGCTTATGATTCAAATCCGCTGACATCTCTTCCAGAAGCAGATGGAGGAAAAACCTATATCGTAAGTTTGAGTTTTTTTGGAATCACAAATCCGAAAGAAGTAAGAATTGCCCCAAAGATTAATAATAACCAATGCGAAGTTTCAGATAGTCTTAATGAACTAAAATTATGCGGAAGTTAACTATTTAAACTATTTTTGTTTTAAGATAATAAAGAGGGAAATTCACTAGAATCAAATTTTTAAAAATGAGAAATAAGAGAGCCCAGATCTGGGTTGAAACGGTGATTTATACTTTAATTGCGTTGGTTCTTATCGGGGCTGTTATTGCTTTCGCGAAACCGAAAATTGAACAATTACAGGACAGAGCAGTGATTGAAAGGTCGCTTAATTTGCTCAACGACATAGACAGTCAGGTTCAATCAGCAATCGACGGTGGAATTGGAAACCGAAGAATTATTAATATTGAATTAAAAAAAGGAAGCTTAACTATCGACGGAGAAAATGAGGATATTTTATTTGAAATGCAGAGTAAAGATAAATACAGCCAGGAAGATGTTTGGGTTTCTCCGGGGTCTTCCATCGAAGCATTGACGACAAAGAATGGTGGAAATTACTTGGTAAAACTTATGCTAAATTATTCTAATTATGAAATTTCTTACCGGGGCGATTTCGCAGGAATTAAAAAAATTACTCAAAGTCCGACGAGCTATAAAATAATTATGACTAACAATGGAACTTCAGTCTCGGGAAAAACTCAGATTGATTTTGATGTAGAATGATAAAAAAAATTTCAAAAGAACAGAACATAAACATTCAGAATTATCCGTCAGTTGAAATAGATTTTTCTCCGCAAAATCCAAAAATACCGAAAACAGAAGACAAAACGAAAGTTGATGTAAGATATTGTTTGATTTCTCCATTTGCATATGCACATGTTTACTGGGACACAAAAATTCTTGAGATAGTCTATGAAATCGAAGAGCCGATTTTAGATGAGACAGAAAAACAGTATCGTGATGAGTTGGAAAATGCAATGAAAGATTTGATAAATTATGATGTTATTCTCGGTAAAACGATTCAGGAAATGCAAAATTATATTGAGCGAATGATAAAGATTCTCGCGATTGAGCTTGGAATGAATATGGGTTATGAAAGTTATAAAAAAATTTTTTATTATATTGCCCGAGATTTTATTGGATTTAATGAAGTGGAACCGCTGTTAAGAGATTATTACATAGAAGACATTGAATGTAACGGGGCGGACACGCCGATTTATGTTGTTCACAGAAATTTCCGAAATCTGAAAACTAATCTGAAATTTTCAGACATGGATAATCTTGCGAGCTTTGTTGAGAAACTCGCCCAAAGATGCGGAAAATATATTTCTTATGCGCAACCAATTCTCGACGGAAGTTTGCCCGACGGAAGCAGAGTTAACGCAACTTATACAAAAGATATTACCTCGAGGGGTCCGACATTTACAATAAGAAAATTCACAAAAACTCCGTGGACACCGACGCATTTGGTTTTGTTCAATACTTTAAGCCCAGAAATGCTGGCTTATCTTTGGATGCTTGTCCAGTATAAAATGAATGTTCTCATCGCCGGAGGAACGGGTTCGGGAAAGACTACATTGTTAAATGCTTTTGCTTTTTTCATTCCGCCAGAAGCGAGGGTTGTTTCAATTGAAGATACGAGAGAACTAAACTTGCCGAGGGAAAACTGGTTACCTAGCGTCGTGAGAAATCCAACCGGAACAGAAAAAACCGGAGAGATAGATTTGTTCGCTTTGTTAAAAAGTTCGTTCAGACAAAATCCAGATTATGTAATTGTCGGAGAGGTCAGGGGACAGGAAGCTTATGTTTTATTTCAGGGAATGGCGTCCGGACACTCGTCGATAAGCACAATTCATGCAGATTCTGTTGATACTGTGGTAAAAAGACTTGAAACACCACCAATTGAACTTTCACCGACGTTACTTAATGTGTTAGATTGTGTTTGTGTTATGACTCATGCAGTTGTAAAAAAACAGGAAACAAGAAAATTAAGAGAAATTGTAGAAATTATTAACGTGACTTCTGAGGGTCTGGCTTTAACTAATACACCGTTTGTTTGGAATCCGGCAGATAATCAATTTTATTTTAAAAAAGATAGCAAGATTTTAGAAAAAATATCAAAAAGGTACGGAATTAGGATGGAAGAGTTGCAGAATGAATTCCGACGGAGAACCCAGATAATTTATGGAATGGCGGTAAAAAAAATTACAAAGGTTGAAGATGTTCAGAGGATAATAAATGAATATTACAAAAATCCCGGCGCAGTTCTGAAACAATTTGGTGTTGCCTAAAAAAAAGAAATTATCTGACAGGAAATCTTTAAGAATATAAAAAGCGTGAGATAATTATAAAATGGAAAGGGGTGATTTAAGTGTTCTATTGCAACTAGTCGATAAGATAGGGGTAGAACTTTCTGAAATGGAGACGGCATATCAAAACAGAAATTTTCAGAGATTTAACGACGCCAAAAAAAATATACTAAGAATTCAGGAAGAAATCGACGGGGGATTCAATGGAGAATAATTTTGATGAATTAAAAGGTATACTTTCAAAAGAAAAAAATATTTTGAAAGAAATTAAAAAGATTAATGAAGACATTCAAAAAACCCGGGACGTTTCTGAAAAAAAGATGATTCTATCTCAGATAAGATCGTTGTTTAATTTGCTAAAAAGAGAAAATGAAAAAATCTCCTCCTTGGTCAGAAACATTAATTTACCCAGCCCTTTGCCGACACCTAATAAAAAATCTGAAGAAATACCTGAAAAAAAATATGGAAAAAAGTCAGCACCCGTAACAAAAATAAAATTAAGCAATTTTGAAAGACAGACGATTAAAAGACTGAAGCAAAGAGCAGAACAAAAAGAAGTTCCGAGGGAAGATAAACCTAGCATTTTTGTTAAATTTTCAAATAAAATATTTTCAAAACTTTCAGCAAGATTAGTTGACAACGAAGAATTTGTAAACATAAAAAGAGATCTGATAAAATCCGGACTCAAGTATCTTCCAAAAAGTTATTTGTCTATAATTTTTTTAACAACAATAATTTCAATTTTTGTTTCAATACCAATAATGCTTTTTTTCCTTTTTTTCAGTTTGAGTGCTATTGCTCCAATTATAAAAATGGCCGAAGGTGTATTTCTGGACAGACTTCTAAGAGTGATATGGATTCCCGTCGTGATACCTATTTTAACTTTTTTTATGATGTATCTTTATCCGTCGGCAGAGAAAAAATCCATTGAGTCAAGAATAAATGAGGAATTGCCATTCGCTGCAATCAATATGTCGGCAATAGCGGGTTCAATGATTAATCCGATGAAAATTTTTGAAATAATTATCGCAACCAAGGAATATCCATATCTTGAAAAAGAATTTACAAAACTTATTAATGAAACAAATATTTTAGGTTATGATTTGATAACTGCTTTAAGAAACCGGGCGTTTAACAGTCCGAGCAAAAAGCTTGCAGAATTATTTAATGGTCTTGCTACGACGATAAATTCTGGGGGGGATTTAGTTGAATTTTTTAACAAAAGATCTCAGACACTTTTATTTGACTACAAACTTGAAAGAGAAAAATATAATCGAAGTTCGGAAACATACATGGATATTTACATCAGCGTCGTAATCGCCGCACCGATGATTCTGATGTTGTTGCTGATGATTATGCAGGTAAGCGGTCTTGGCGTCGGAATAAGCACACCAGCACTTACACTTTTGATGATTTTTGGAGTATTTGGAATAAATCTTTTGTTCCTTGCCTTCCTTCATTTTAAACAACCCGGAGACTAAATGGAAATAACAAAAACAGAAAAAATCGGACTTGGTATTGCAATAGTAGTAATTCTTCTTTCCCTTTTGCTCGTCGGCAAAAGTGCTTTCTTTTTTATGATAGGAATGGGGGTTGTCATCGGTGCGGTGCCGTTTCTTTTTTCAAGCATAAAGGAAAGCAAAGAAAGTGCAGAAAAAGAAGAAATGTTTCTGGAGTTCACAAGAAATTTAGTTGAAAGCGTTAAAGCCGGACTTCCGATAAGCAA
>Ga0172370_10010352_pt1 | contig 10718 bp, 7 predicted proteins | sample LakKiv5m_FD_114538 | JGI IMG/M metagenome (GOLD analysis project Ga0172370, IMG submission 114538) | Freshwater microbial communities from Kabuno Bay, South-Kivu, Congo - kab_022012_11.5m | ecosystem: Environmental > Aquatic > Freshwater > Lake | place: Democratic Republic of the Congo...
AAACGGTTGGACACAGCCTATAATCAACAGGATTAATATGCTTTCAACCGGTGTAAGAACAGATATCGGTTTTAAAATTTTTGGCGACAACCTCGACACGCTTGAATATTATGCAATCAAGGCTGAAAAAATTCTTAAAAATGTTAATGGTGCTGCCGATGTTGTGGCTGAACGTGTGCAAGCCGGATATTATATTGACATAACGATTAAAAAAGATGCTATTGCCAGATATGGAATCAATATCAGCGATATTCAAGATATTATCGAAACAGCTATCGGTGGTCAAAATCTCGGTGTCGTTATCGAAGGAAGAATGAGATTCCCTATCCGAATGAGATATGAAAAAGATTACAGGGATAATATCGGAGAATTGGAGCGGCTTATTGTTCCCGTATCTTCTTCTGCAATGCCGACAAGTAGCATGGGTTCGATGAGTTCCGGGTATCAAAGTCCGAAGGCAACCTCGATGGGTTCGATGTCCGGAAGTAATAGCGGGCAAAGTCAAGCGTCAAATACTTCAATAACAGGAGCAAGCCTGACTTCAAATGACCAGAATACAAAACTATTTTTACCATTATCATATATTGCCGATATTACAATTCAATCCGGTCCTCCGATGATTAGTAGTGAAAACGGAATGCTGCGTTCGATTGTCTTTATGAACACACGTGGTCGTGATATGGGAAATGTTATGGTGGATTCCAAGAAAGTAATAGCAGATAGTTTGAAGCTGCCGCCCGGTTATTCTTATATTTGGAGCGGTCAGTACGAAAGCAAAATTAGAGCAGAAAGAACAATAGAAATTATCATGCCTGTTGTTTTCCTTATAATTTACCTCTTACTCTTCTTTACTCTTCACGAATATAAGGAAGCCGGAGTTGTCATGCTTTCTGTACCTTTTGCTTTAATCGGTGGAATGTACATGGTTTATGCATTAGGCTATAACTTTTCCGTTGCCGTTTGGGTTGGATTTATAGCACTATACGGCATTGCCACCGAAACCGGTGTGGTTATGGTAGTCTATTTGCATGAAGCTCTTGATAAAAGGTTAAAAGCACATCAGGAAGGGAAGAGAGGGGAGATTACCAAAAAGGATATTTACGATGCGGCTGTCGAAGGCTCGGTTCTCCGGTTGAGACCGAAGTTGATGACTGTTTTAACTGCTATGATAGGTTTAGTTCCGATTATGTGGTCAACGGGGACTGGCTCAGACGTAATGAAACCACTCACTGCTCCAATGATAGGCGGACTTTTGACTTCTGCTGTTCATGTTCTGGTTGTAACACCGATTTTATTTGTTATGATGAAAGAACGTGCTTTGAAAAAAGGAAAACTGGAATTATCAAAAATGGCAGGCTGGATGAAGGAGGGAGAGTAATGAATAATTCAAAATTGATAATTGAGAATTTTAAAGCTTTGTTGAAAGAATACAAACTAATTCTTACTTTAGCTTGTTTTTTCATACCTAGTATTTATAATGTTAATGCTCAATCACTCGATTCGTTAATTCAGGAAGCATTGCAGAATAATCCTCAGATAAAGTCTCTGGAATTCAAAATAAAATCATCAATGCACAAAGTTGGAACAGTTAATACACTTCCACCCCCGACTGTTGGTCTGGAATTATCGCAAATGCCTTTTAATTCATTGAATTTTTGGAATGAACCAATATCGCAGAATTTGACTTTTTCTCAAATGTTTATGCTGGGTGGCAAGCTCGATGCCATGTCTGATGTTGAAAAGTCAAATGTTATCATAAGTCAGGATAATCTTGAAATATACAAAACCAATCTGAGAGCAAACATTAAAATGGTATATTTCAATTTATGGATGTACACTAAAAAGATCGAAGTTCAAAATGAGAGTATTTATCTTTTAAATCAGCTTTTGACTTCTATTACAAATCTATATGAAATCAATAAAATTTCCCAAGCAGATATTTTTACCGTTAAAAGCGAATTAGCCTTTAATGAAACTCAGTTACTAATTTTGAATAATCAGTTGGAATCGGAAATTTATAAAATAAATAAGTTGCTCGGACGGAATCTTGACTCAAAAAATATTTCAATTTCCAAAGATATTTCTATTGTACCATTCAATATATCTCAGGAAGAATTAGAAGCTCAATTGAATGCAAAAAACGCAACCTTGAAGAAAATGAATTCGATGATTGATATGACCAAATTGGACATTACGGCAAATAAAAAAGATTTAATCCCCGATTTGATGTTATCCGGAATGTTGATGAGAATGCCGAAAGGAATGCTCCTTACCGCAAATTCCAAGTTAAACATAAATGAACCGATGACTGGTTCGGACTATGGATATAGCCTTATGGCTTCTTTTACTATCCCTTTTGCACCTTGGTCAAAAGGAAAAATTGAAAACAGGGAGCAAGAATTGCAAACCGGCATTCAAAGCATTGAATTAGAAAAAAATGATATGCAGAGAGAAATGATTACTCAGTTAAAATCAGCTTATATGAAATTGAAGACAGCATGGGAGCTTATCCGGCTTTATTCTGATAAAGTAATACCACTTTATCGGGATGCCATTAACGCTCAGCTCAATTCTTACCAAAGCAATCAAATCAATATCAACACCGTAATTGATGCAAACAGGATGTTGCTAATGCAAACAATGAATTACTATATGGCACAAGCTGATTATCAGATGGCAATAGCCGAAATTGAAATGATGGTCGGCAACAATGAAAATAAATAATCGAATAAATGAAGGAATTTGAGATGAAAAATTCAAAATTAAAATGGCTCATTATTGGTTTGGTGATTATATTGCTCGCAGGAGGTACCTACGGCGTTTATTACTTTCTGTATAATAAAAAAAGTGACCTCCATGGGCATTCTCAATCGGAAAAGAAAGAATTATGGACATGCCCGATGCACCCGCAGGTCATTTCCGACAAATCCGGTTCCTGTCCTATATGCTTCATGGATTTAGTTAAAAAGCAATCCGATGACAGCAATTCACCAAGTATTAAAAATGTAATCAAACTTAATGACAACAAACTCGTATTGGCAAATGTTTCCACAGTTACAGTAAAAAAAGAGGAACTAAAAAAACAAGTTACCGCTTATAGCTACATGGATTTTGCCGACCAGAACAGAAAAGTCATCACAGCAAGATTTAACGGCAGAATTGAAAAACTTTTTGTTAATAAAACCGGCGATAACATTTCAAAAGGGCAGGCTTTATTTGAAATCTACAGCCCTGATTTGGTTCAGGCACAAAATGAATTCCTGCTTGCATTAAAGAGCGAGAAAAACAACAGTTCATTACTCAATTCCGCAAGGAAGAAACTCCGGATTTTCGGTCTTACAAACGAGCAAATTAAAGAACTCGAAACGAGCAAGGAGGTTAAACTAACAATTGCATATCATTCTCCGTCAGCCGGTACAGTAATTGAAAAGAAAGTTCAGGAAGGCATGTACATTAATGAAGGAATGGCTTTGTTCGATGTTGCAGACCTTACCACTCTGTGGAATATAGCCGAAATTTACGAGAATGATTTGAATGTGGTCAATCTCGGAAGTAAAGTCAGAATAACGTTTCAATCATATCCCGGCGAAGTTTTCGAAGGCAGAGTATCATTTATTTATCCTGTTCTAAATTCACAGACAAGAACCGTAAAAGTCAGGAGTGAATTTTCAAACTCAAAAGGAAAGCTCAGACCCCAAATGTTCGGAGAAGCTGTTTTCGAACATAGTTTTGGAAACGGACTTATCGTCCCTTCGGATGCAGTACTGTTTATGGGCAAAAGAAATGTTGTTTGGCTGAAAGTTGGAGAGGGTACTTTTGAGCCTCGTGAAGTCACTGTTGGTATGAAAATAGGAAATAATTATCAAATCATTTCCGGAATTAACGAAGGTGATGAAGTAGCTAAAACCGGAGGTTATCTGATAGATTCCGAAAGCCAGCTCAAAAGTGGTATGACCACGGAGCATCAGCATAGTGAGACTAAAAACAAGCCCGAAAACAATTCAAAAATGGAGCAAATGAATGAAAATCAGAACACTCAACCAAAGGAAAATAAGAATCTTATCGTAAGAAAAGGCATCATTGACCTGAAAGCCATTGATTCAAATAGTGACGGCAAAGTATTCCAGGACCCAATGGACTGGAATGTAATCTCGGATAAACCCGGCAAATGTCCGCTATGTAAAATGACACTCAAAGAGGTCACATTAGAAGTTGCAAAAGAAAATTTAATAAAGTACGGCTTCAAGGTGAAATAGTGATGCTAAGTTAGTGGCAGTTGAAATATCGTCCAAAAACAGGTGGGGATTTATTTAATCAATAATCCCAACTTTTCCTTCAACTTAACACTCAACACTTAACACCTAACACTTAACACTGTTGATGGTTATTTATCAATTTTAATGAACTTCCCGACCTTCTCTCCAACCTTTACGAAATACACACCTGGAGACAGCGAAGAAACATCTAGCCGCAAATTCCCCTCTTGAGGGGTAGCTGACGAAGTCAGACGGGGTGGAATCTTCACTCCGAAAACATTATATATCACAACATCCTGATAATCAACCATAGGGTTAACCCAATGGTTGATTGAGTGGGAATAAGAAATTTCAAGAAAGTCTGTGGCGGGATTGGGAGAGATTGAAAAAGTTTGATTTGCAAATTCACATCGAACATTACTTTCTGGTGAATCAACCTTTGTAAACCAATCTGTTTTTACTAATCGAATCATCCCATTATATGAGCCAAAAGCAAAAGAATTGGAGTCAGGTGATATTGCTATTTTCCAGTTATAATATATTCCTCCGGGGAAAGGAATTGAATCAACTGCTTTCATTGAAGGAAATCGCAAAAGATATATTCCAGAACTAAACCCTGCAACTATAGTCTTGCCATTGTAGCTGAATTGAAAATCCATGGGTGTATCTGGAATAATACATGAATCTGATGCTTTTAAAGAATCTGTATTCCAAAGGATAACTTTTTTTGATTGAAGATATTCTGCTACTAAATTAGAGTCTCTAACAACCTTTATATCATTAACCGGGTCATATGGTATATTTTTTCTCGAGTCCCAAACACTTTTCGAAAGTAGAGCACTTTTTAATGTTGATAAATCAAGCAAATTTAAAAAACTGTAAATAACTGAAAAAGAGTGATTCACATCTGAAGTTTCTAAAGTATTTAAATAAGCACTTACATTTTTATTAGAATAATTATCAAATCCTATAACAGGATAACATATCACACTCTTCTTTGGAGTATCAGTTTTGAAGTCAGTAAAATTTAAGGAACTGTAATAATTATATTCTAATCCAGAACCTTTTACAAATGTTGCCCATTCAGCATAAAGCATTGTTTCGGAACTGTAATCAAAATTAGTTTTAAAATTTTCAAATAGAACATGATACATCCCATTGATTAAATTTCCAATTTTATTGGATAATTTGAATAAAACAGAATCATCACTAATCCTATAGACCAAATAATGAATACAATACGTATCATAAGCGCACACATCTCCATAAGCAAATACAATAGTACTATCATCCGCACTGATAAAATTACTATTAAAGGGAATTGTTTGATAAGTTTGATAAATGGGGCAGGTAAACTGTTTGATAAGACTCCCACTTTTTGTGTCCCAAATTTTATATGTTGCTCTGTTAACTGTAAATAATTTCGTTCCGTCATTTGAAAATTTTATGAATTGAATGGAACCAGTTGTATCTTGCATCTCCAGATACTTTCCTTTATCTGTCCATCCAGCGTAAAGAGAAAATTCAGTCAAGAACAGAATAAGAAGAACTAATAATATTTTCGTTTTCATTGCATTCACCTATCCAATTAATTTTATTTCATGTAATTTCTTTGCGTGCAGCTTGGTTACAACTTTCTTGCCGGTTTTGCTTTCGATGGCTTTGCGAGTGTCGCCGGCAATTTTTCCGCCCTGGCTTGCTATTATTCTGTTTTCATCAAATCTTTCGGGCTGCTTTTCTTTGGAGATTTCAGTCGTGGTCGCCTCCGCAAGCATATTCAGAACCAGCTCGAGATTGGTCATGTTGTCTCTTAGATTCTCCTTTTTTAGGCTTTTGTATTCTTTATATTCCTTGGTAGTGAAGCCCGACCACTCTTTTGTGATAATATCGGTCAGTACGGCAAATTCCTGCCTTTTGCTGACTCCACGGTTTTCCCATTCGTCAGTGAGGTCTTTTCTAACTTCGATGCTTTTTAGCCGCTGATTAACCCATTCTTTGGTGTATCCTTTTTTAAGATATGTCTCCATTGCCCTGTCTAAAGCCAATTCTGGGTCTTCGGTTTCTTCCAATCGTTCGTATCCTACTGTCGCTAACCACTGCTTGAACGGCTCTGCTTTTGGTGATGGGATTGATTGAATCAGTCTTAAAAGCTGTTCAGTGTCTGCAACGTCTGTTGAATAGAATTTACCATCGGACGATTGCAATTTCAGTTGTACGATTTCTTCGTACAACTGACTACCTTCTTTCTGCAGCTTCTTCTTCAAGTCACTCCAATATCGCTTTGGAATGCTGCTTCCAGTCAAAATCTCGATGACGTCAATAATCGAGAAATACCATTTCTCGTTTTTGATGTCCCAGTGCGTGCGGACTTTTTTTGTTTCGAATAATTTCAGATTGCTCATATTCAATACCTTTGATTAAACTGTAGACAAATTTAACAAAAAGAAAAACAAAATAACAGACAAGTTTTCCAAAATTTGTCAACCTTCAAACTATAATAACACATGAAACGCAAAAGTATCTCGCTATTTTTTGAAAATAAATTTTAATTTTAAAATTAATGCTATTTAGAAATAAAAATTATCATTTTTCGTTAGACCTTTCTGTTAATGAATGGTATTTATCGAAAAAAATAATTTTGTTTAGGATTAAAATGAGAAGAAACATCGTCTTTACAGGTATATTTTGCTTTTTTATTATTACAAATGCGTTTGCGGTAAAATTTACAATTACCGGAGAGGCATTCAATTGGCTGAATTTGTCTCCTGCTTCCGGTTCAAGAGTTTATGTTGATGAGCCGTTAGACTATAATTTTAAAACAGAGCCGTTAGAAGGAGTGAGAATTAAAATCCTTTACGGTTCTACATTTTATCAGGTTGACACAACAAAACCCAAGGTTCTGGAACCGATTATTTATTCCGATAAAGATGGAAAGTTCACTTTCATTGGAAAGTTGGATACTACCCAAACAAAAAGGCTGGCAATTGTCGTTGATAAAGACGGATATCTGGGATTCTTCAAAACTCTCAATTTCGATGAAAATAAAACAGAATATCATGTAATGATTTACATGGTTCCCAAAATGACTGCACCGAAGAAATAAATCTAAAAACTTTCGATTTCCTTTTCCAACTGCTGCCTGTTGTATATGTCAGAGTAAAAGCCATTTTCAAGAATCAACTGCTGATGAGTACCCGATTCGCTAATTCCACCTTCATACATCGTAATTATGCGGTTGCAGTCTTTGACAGTATTCACTCGATGGGAGATGATGATAGTTGTTCTCCCTTTCATAAAATCTTTCAGATTTTTAAGAATAATCTCTTCCGTTCCTGTATCCACCGAAGATAAGGCGTCATCAAGAATCAATATTTTTGGATTTTTAATAATAGCTCTGGCTATAGCAAGCCTTTGCTTTTGTCCACCGGAAAGTGTGATACCCCGCTCACCGAGCATTGTTTCATAACCTTCGGGGAATAGTCTAATATCTTCATCCAGACATGCAAGTCTTGCAGCAGAACGAATTTCGTCGGGAGTTGCATCAGGTTTTCCGAATTTAATATTTTCAGCAATTGAAATTGAAAAGAGGAAGGGGTCCTGCGGGACAACGCCAATAGATTCTCGCAATAGTTGTAACGGAATTTCTTTTATATTAACTCCATCAATATGTATGTCGCCCTCATTAGCTTCGAACATCCTTGGCAGTAGATTTACAAACGAAGATTTTCCACTACCAACCATACCGACTATTCCCAATGTTTCGCCGCGGGATATTTCAAGGTTAACCGAATCTAATGCTTTATGCAAGGAACCGTTATAATTTAGAGAAACATTGCTGAATTCAATAGAGCCATTTATTTGTGTGACTGAATAATTTGTTTTATTCGTGTTCTTGATGTCAGGAACAGCATCGAATATTCTACCAAGGCGGGCTGTCGAGGCTCCTGCTCTCTGCACAAGGTTAGTCACCCAGCCGATAGCAGCCACAGGCCAAATCAATAAATTAATATAAATAAAAAATTGGGTCAAATCACCGAAAGTTGCTGATTTGTGTAGTATCTGCCAGCCACCGAAACCAAGAACAAGAATTTGCGAAAAACCCACAAGCACCATCAGAGAAGGCATCATCAGCGATTGAATCCTTGCGAGTCTAAGATTTTTGCTTACATAATCAACACTTAATTCTCTGAACTTTTCACTTTCGTATTTTTCACGGTTGAAGGATTTAACGATTCTTATTCCCGAATACGATTCCTGGGCTTGTGTGGTTAAATGAGAAAACTGTTCCTGAACATTTTTGAAAGCATCATGAATCTTTTTGCCTGTTTTGTAAGTAGCAAGCGTTATCAATGGAAGCGGGATAAGTGCAATTAATGTCATCAGAGGATTCAGACTTAGCATGAAATATAGTGCAAATGAAAATGTAGTAACAGTGTTCGCTGCATACATAATAGCCGGACCAAGAAATTCCCTTGCAGCGGAAATATCATTGGTGGCAAGAGCCATAAGCGAACCGGTGGAATTTTTATTATAAAAATTTATTGACTGCGGTTCAATTGCATCGAGAAAATCTTTCCTCAAGTCATATTCGATTAGCCTTGAAGCATCAATAATCGTTCTGCGGGTGAAGTACATGAAAAGTCCGCTCCCAAGAGTAAGAAGCAGGATGTATGCTATTGAATAATAAATTTCCTGCATTCCGAAGTTAGGATTTTTTATCAGGTCAACACTTCTTCCGACTATTCTTGGAATGTAGGTTGAGCAGATATTGGAAATAGTGACGAAGAGGAGTCCGAAGATGATTCTCGTTCTATATTTATTTATATATGGTAGTAATCTTTTTAGTTCATTCATAATTGAATCAGTAAAAATCGTAATTGACGAATGATTGGAATAATCAATATATTTGAAAACAAACATTGTTTACAAAATTTTATTTAATTATATTTATTTTTTAAAATTGAACTTATTAGTAAAACTTTTTAATTGAATTTGAAAATACTTGTTATTAATTGGCAGGACATTAAAAATCCTTTTGGAGGTGGTGCAGAAGTGCACCTGCATGAAATATTCAGAAGGATTGTAAAGATGGGACACGAAATTACTCTTCTATGCTGCCGAATAGAAGGGGAGCCGGACAGGGAGGTTATTGACGGTATTAAGGTTGTTAGAAAAGGCAGCCGCGACACTTTTAATTTTCGGGTGCAAAGAGAGTACTTCAAGCTTCTCGAAGATGAATTGTTCGATTTAGTTATAGACGATATAAATAAAATCCCGTTCTTTACCCCGTATTTTGTCAGAAAGCCTCTTCTGGCAATAAGCCATCATTTTTTCGGTAAAAGCATCTATCACGAAACTGATTTTTTTAGAGGCACTTACGTTCTTCTATCAGAAAAACTTGTTAATATAATCTATAAAAAGACACCTTTTGTTGTAGTTTCCCAGAGTACTTTGGACGAATTTATTTCGAGAGGATTCAAAAAAGAAAATTTCTCGATTGTTCATAATGCAATCACTCAGGAGGATTATCCGATGAAAGTAGGAGAAAAATATAGTGTGCCAACAGTTACTTATTTCGGCAGATTGAAAAAATATAAAAGTGTAGACCATCTGTTCAGGGCTTTCGCTTTGGTTGCAAAACACTTCCCCGATGCCGAACTGCATATATTAGGCAGGGGAGACTTCATGGATGCCTTGAAAAAACTTGCTGTTGAGCTTTTCATTTCGGAAAAAACAAAATTCTTCGGTTTTATTTCCGAAGAGGATAAAATAAAGTATCTTGGACTTTCTCACTGCGTTGTTAATACTTCGATGAAAGAAGGCTGGGGCATTACAAACATTGAAGCCAATGCGTGCGGCACACCGGTTATTTCTGCAAATGTACCGGGCTTGAAAGATTCCGTAAACAATAATGTGTCCGGAATGCTCTATGAATATGGTAATATCGAAGAATTAGCCGAGAGGATATCCGGGATTTTCGCACATCCCGCACAGAGGATTAAACTATCCGAAGGTGCCGTAAGTTGGGCAAAAAGCTTTTCATGGGATAATTCGTCAAAACTAATGCTTGACAGATGCAAAGAAGTTGTTGAGCATTACTATCGAAGATTAATTTAGTTTCACTCTGCTATTTTATCTCAAATTTATTTAGTAAATCTTCAATTGTTTCCCTGTTCCTGATTAACCTTGGTTTGCCGTTTTCAATCAGGACTTCAGACGGACGGAGCCTGTTATTGTAGTTTGACGACATTACAAATCCGTAAGCTCCTGCATCATGAATAACAACAATGTCGCCTTCTTCTACATTTGGGAAGGGCATATTCGATGCAAAAATATCCGAATTTTCGCAGATTTGCCCGCAGATATTAACGAATTGCGAATTTTTGGATTTTCCGTAAACCGATGCTCTGTGTTTGGCTCCATATAATGCAGGTCTCATCAGCGTGTTCATTCCCGAATCAA
>Ga0172370_10010354_pt1 | contig 10716 bp, 12 predicted proteins | sample LakKiv5m_FD_114538 | JGI IMG/M metagenome (GOLD analysis project Ga0172370, IMG submission 114538) | Freshwater microbial communities from Kabuno Bay, South-Kivu, Congo - kab_022012_11.5m | ecosystem: Environmental > Aquatic > Freshwater > Lake | place: Democratic Republic of the Congo...
GGAACTCCTGGCCTCGCACCGGTTCAAGCGGCTCATGGAGTTCCTCAATGAGAAATTCGACCGGATCATCGTGGACGGGCCGCCGCACCACGGCTTTGCGGACGTGCTGGTCCTGTGCCGGAACGTGGGGGGCCTGATCCTGGTGTCCGCTGTGGGAGAGACCACGCGAAGCAATCTCCGTCAGTTCAAAAAGGCCATCCTCAACATCCAGGGGACGATCCTGGGGTGCCTCATCAACAAGGTCAACCTGACCAAACGGTACGGGTACCGCTCCTACTACCGGTATTATCAGGCCTACAGCTACTACAGCTATGACGACGGCGGACAGAAAAAAACCAAACGGAAGAAGGTCTGGGTGCGCAAAAAGAAGCGAAAGCGCAGCGGAACGTATGGGGAGCCGGGGGCCCCCGGTGAAACCCCTTCGGGGCGAGAAGGGACTGAGAGACTGAGGGACGAAGGGCGGGAGGGAGCAGGGAGCAAGGAGCAAAGCGCATAGCGCAAAGGGCAGAGCGCAAGGGGGAGGGAGCAGGGAGCAAGGAGCAAAGCGCATAGCGCAAAGGGCAGAGCGCAAAGCGCATAGCGCAAAGGGCAGAGCGCAAGGGGGAGGGAGCAGGGGTCGCCCCAGTTGAACACCCCAGAGGGGACCCCGGTTCAACGGGGCAAGGGGTCAGGGGTCGGGAGTCAGGAGTCGGGGATCAGTAGGGAGTAGGGAGCAAGGAGCAGGGGGCAAGGAGCACGGAGTGAGGGAAGAAGAGACGAAGAGGCTGAAACGCCTGGTGCATGGGGTGAAGAGCGCCCCGGACACGCCGGCCATTATCTCCATTCTGGCGGAAGACCGCGAACTACTGGCCCTGACGTTTCGCATCCTGACCATTCAGCCGGCAGCGGATCCGGCCCTGTTCGAAGACCTGGACCGCATCTGCAGGGAGGCGGAGGCCACCCCTGCCCTGCTCAAGAAACGCCTTACCCCGGCCGCCAGGGCCCTCGGGCTCCCCGGACCCGAGGAGACCACCGGCGATTTTTATAAGGTTCTGGGCGTGTCGCACGGCGCATCCCTCACCGAGGTTCGAAAGGCCTACCTGCTTAGGGCGCGGGACCTTCATCCGGACATCCATCCCGACATCAGGCCCCAGGAATTTGTCCTGCTGGCCGAGGCCTACCGGGTCCTGTCCTCGCCCGATCTGCGGGAGGCCTACGACGCCAGCCAGCGAAAGGTCGATCCGGACTGGGCCGAGCGGAGCCCTCTCTTTATGGAGGAGGCCGAGAAACAGACAGAGGGCCATCAGCGCAGGAGACGGGGGCTGGTGGTTCAACTGGGGCTGGTCCTGCTGGCCATGATCATCGGGATCGGCGTTGCCTCCTACCTGTTTGAGCAGCAGGCCTTGCGTGAGGGACCGTCCTATGTTCAAACCCCGTCCGATATCAAGGGTCCTGCGACCGTTCCGGAGACAAGGCCGTCTCCGGCCGTGCAGCTTGCGGCGAATCTACGTCAACCTGTGCCTGAGTCGGAAAGACAGGGAGCAGGGAGCAGAGGGCACGAGTCAGGGGTCAGGAGTCAGGAGTCACGACTCAGGGGTCAGAAGTCAGGGGTCAGGAGTCAGGAGTCAGCGGGCAGGGAGTCGGGAAGCGGCAGAAAGGGGAAAGGCGAGACGCGAAAACCGGCCGAGCCGGTTGTGGAGGCCGCGGCGCCCACAGAGGAAAAAAAACCTGAACCGCCCATTGAAACACCCGCCGTGTCGAAAGGCCAGGGCCAGGCCCAAAAAACTGCTGGCCTCTCTGAAATGCCCACCAAGAAACAAGGCCCCACCCCGCATGGCCCAAAAGCGCCCGAACCTCTCGAGCCCACCCTGAAGCCGAGGCCGGACTCCGAGACCCGGGCTTCGGCTGGGGAGACCCCTGCCCTATCGGATCGGCCGTCACCCCCTTCCCGTCCCAAGGCCGGGTCAACGGAAAAGGATGAGCGGTTGCCTGAAACAGAAATCCTTGCCGAACTGAATGAGATGGCCCTCAAGGCCAGCCAACCGGCCCAGGCCCCGGCCAGGCCGGAGCCGATAGAGAGCCGGCCCGCCGACCCCGTGCCGGTCAAGCAGACCACAAAATCGGTGGAACCGCCCAAGGCGCATCAGCCATCCCCCGCGGTCGAACAACCTGCCCAGCCAGTGGACCGACCCCCTCGTGAGCCGTTGGACCCATCCAGCCGGGCGAAGGCGCCGAATCGGCCTGAGCCGACCGTGGCCTCCTCTGCCCCTGTCCAGGAACCCGCCAGACCGGAGCCGATAGAGACCCGGCCCATAGAGCCCATACCGGTGAAACCGGCCGGAAAACCGGTGGAACCGCCCAGCGTCATCCAGCCCGCCGTTGAGGCTCCCAGGATGGCACAACAGCCCGTTCAACAAACCCAGGCTGTGGAGAAACCCGTCAAACCACCATCCGTGCCGCGGCGCGAGATTCAGGATTTCCTCAAGGCCTATTGCCGGGCCTATGAAAACCTCAACTATTCCCGTTTCATGGGGTATTTTGCCCCGGATGCCGTGGAGAACAACCAATCCGTGCACCAACTGGAGGCTACCTACCGGGAAAATTTTGAACGGCTGGACGCCCTGACCTACGACATCCGGGTGAAGGACTGCCGCGTCAAGCCGGACGAGATCGAGGTCACCGGGGACTACCGCCTGCGGTGGCGGTTCCGTGAGGACGACTGGCGGGAGAGAGAAGGGCCGATTGTGCTGGGCCTGATCCCCGTGAACGCCTCCTTTCAAGTGAAGCGGCTCATTTACCGCTGACCTCTGCTCCCTGACCCCCTGCCCCGTTGAACCGGGGCCCCCTCTGGGGTGTTCAACTGGGGCGACTCCTGTCCCCTGCCCCCCGACTCCTGTCGTCTCTACTACCTGTTACCCGGATCCCTAAAGCCCGTGCCCATAAACCCAAGATTAAATCCGTACCATATCCGCAGCAAGGCGTTGGACCCGACGACGACCACGTCCTGGTCCTGAACCGGAAATCCCCAGTTTTCCAGCTTGGACATTTCAATCGTGTACATTTTTCGCTCACCCCCCTCCACGCGTACGACTGTTACATCGTCATCGTCGGCCCAGGGAGCCATCCCGCCTCCAGCCACGATGGCCTCCTGCAGGCTCATTTTCTTCCGCAGAAAAAAGGCGCCGGGACGGCGTACGGCCCCATCCAGAAAATATTCACCGACACGCGCCACAAAGATGGTGTCTCCCCCCTTGATCTCAACGTTAAATTCGCCCTTCCCTCCCTCCAAGAGTTCCTTTAAGTCCACATAGAGGACATCCTTTCCCTCCTGCCCTCCGCCGCCATCGGAATCGGAACCTATCGTCCCAAGGCCGCGCCGAATCTGGGCGACACTCCCCGCGAATTCCGTCAATCCGCCGCCCAGGGCCATGGCGTCAAGCAGCCGCTGCTTCGACACCATGTCGTAGGTCCCGGGGGTCTTGAACTCGCCTACCAGGTTCACCCGTTGACTGAAATGCTCCTCCACGAAGATGCTGACGTGCGGGTCCTTGATATACTTCTTTCGGTAGAGGTCTTGGATGTGGGTCTCGGCCTCACGGGCGGTCAGGCCATCCATCTTCAACTCCCCCAGAAGGGGAAGGGTGATGTATCCCCTTGAGCTGACTCGGGCCTTGGTGCTCAGTTCCGCCGCCTCAAAGACCTGCACCTGAAGCAGATCCCCGGGCCCCAGCAGGGCCTCGCCAGGATCAACCCCCAGTCGGGCCTGTTCCATGAGCTTCCGGTTGAGGGCCTCGGTATCCTGGGTGGGCCGTGCTTTGGCGACCCCGGCCTCCGGTTGCACAGCAGCGGGCGTCGTCCGCACGACGGGACTGACGGTACCGGCGGGTTGAGCCGTGTTGATGGCAGGCCCTCTGGAACATGCTGCCAGCAGGAACAGGATGAGCAGGGAAACCCACCCATGGAGCCGGATCGGGTGGGTCAAAAGGGGGCGTAACCGTTGAAGGTTGTGGGCCATGGGATCCTCCAGATATCTAACAGAGGCTGGGCGTTGTTGGATCGGTTCAGGACGTAACAGGCGATCTTGAGTGCACTGACAGATGGAATGAGGAAGCGGTGCAAGAGACTACGACGGCGGGTGGTAAGCCCGCCGTCGTTTTTTATTAGCGTTGGACGCTGATTCGTTACTTGGGTTGAAACGGGCTTGTCGCCGGTTGGGCCCCGCCGCTATCCGGGGAACCCACAATAGCTAAGACCGTCATCCCACCCGCGATGCCGCCGCCGAGGAGTAAGCCACCGCCTCCGCCACCGCCGCCAAGGTCGGCCTGGGCTGTCCGCACCATCATTTTGTTCCCCGGCTGAACGATCTGCTGACCGTGGGCGCTCACCACCCGAAGCTGGCCCCCTTCAGTTACGACAAGTTCCATCTGCTTGTTCTCAAAGGCCAGGTATCCCTTGATCATCGGGGTTTCCGTGGAGGCCTGGATGATCACGTTTTCCACCGTCACGGAATCCTGCGGGGTGCTGAAGACAAGGGTATTCTTGATGCCGCGGATGGCGAAATAGACCCTTCCTTCCTGAACGAAAATGTCCTGGCCGCCGGCCAGCGGGCTCACGGCAACCTTTGTCTTTTCCGTCGCCACTAAGTAGATCCCGTCCAGTTTCAGGCCGAATGTCTGATCGGACGAGAGGATCTTTCCCTCCGGCAGGGGCGCCTCGTTGCTGATCTCCCCGATCTTTTTGGCGCCGTCGTAGATGGCGACCTTGCTCGAGGGGATGACACGCGCCCCGTTGAGGCCCGAGGCCAAGACCCATGCGCTGAAGGAGCAGATCACCACAACCGCCAATACCTGCATCCAACCTTTCTTACGAGCCAATGTCATCATGATTCCTCCTTAATTTAAAATAAGCTAAACTGCCTTTTGGGAGTATTTTGGGGAGATAATATCCGCGCCCATCCAGAATGTCAACCATTTTTTCGGTTCCCACAATTTTTTTTTACAGATCGTTCCCTCATCCTTCGGCCAGGGTCTTGACCGAAAACCGGAAGGGTGATCGGCTGTTCCCCAGGATGAGTTCGCCCCCGCCTTCATTGAAAAAGAGGGGTCCGCGATGGCCGCCCGGCCCGCCCAGTTGCTGGCCGTCCACGATCGACCCCAGATAGCTCCCCCGGTCAAGTGCCCCCACGCGGCCATGCCGTTCCATCAGTTCCACGTGGTGTCGGGAGATCTGAAAGGGCTCCTCGTCGGCGATGGTCAGATGGTTGTAGGCGAGGGGATCGTTGCTCCGGCGGCCGATGAGGAAGGGCAACCGCTGGATCATCAGCGGGTGCTCCGGAAGGGACTGGGCCGCCTCGGGGGTCAGGCCCTCCAGGACGGCCCCGACCCGTTCCCGCGGGGCCTTTGGGCTGACCGGGACGATGCCCAGATCCAGATCATGGTCCTCGCCTCTATCCTGCTGCAGCTCGAGGATGGTGGCATGACTCTGCCTCAGCCGTTCAAAGAGAACCCGAAGGACCTGGACAGCCACCTCCGGGTGGGTCTGAAGGTTGCCGAGGAAATCCCGCCGGTGGAGTTCTCGAACAAGGGTCCGCTCCACGGCCGTGACCGTGGCGCTTCGGGGCTTCTCCTCGATCATCCCCATCTCGCCGAAGATGTCGCCCTTGCCGATAAAGGCCAGGTGGATCTTGCGGCCGTTGAGGTCCTTGCTGACCTCCACCTCCCCTTCTTCGATGATATAGGCACTCTCCCCGATATCGTTTTCCTTGATAATGACCTCTCCAGGTTCGAACTGGCGCACCTTGAGCATGAAAGCCCTCCTTCAGGAACTGCTGTGATTTGCGGCTGGACAGAGAACGGGTTCTCTCTGTCATACTCTCTAAGCCTTCCCGGACCTCGATCCGGGAGCCGGGATCCAGAACGTTTTCGGGAGAATACGGCTCCTGGATGCCGGATCGAATCCGGCATGACGGAGGAATTTCGGACTCTCCAGTTCTTAACAACCGGTTTAAGAATCATAGCCCTTAATTTAACGGTTAAATTGTATCTATTGCTCTGTCAAGAGATTTTTTGTTACAACTTACACCAAGCCCTCCTCATCTGATGCGCTACCCAAACGATATGTCCATTGATTTGGCTATCGATGAGAAGGCGTTTGTTTCTGGATCGGTCCAGGAGCGTTAAAGACTCCGCGCTCCCGGACCGACGGAACTACCTGGCCCGCAAGACCACCACTACGTAAGAGCTGTTGATCTTGGCGATGGCGGCTACGCAGGCAGCCATGCCGGATGCCTTTCCGGTGACGGCAAATTCGGACGCGCCGAGGGGCTGGACATCGTCAATCTCACCCATTTGCGCCGAAACAGGACCGTTAAAGACCACCGTTCCCGCCGAATTCGCAATCATCAGGTTTTCTCCGTTCCATGCGCACATGTGGCTGTTCACCACTTTCGCTCCTGCCATTGTCGTTCTCCTTTCTTTTTTGAAGGTTGGTTTCCGATCCGGGGGCGCATAGCGCCCCGGCGCCACGATCGCGCGATCATCTTTTGGTTTTCCCTGCCAACCGCCCTCTCGACATCTCCCAAATGCCGCGCAGCAAGGTAACGACCCTGTCATCCGTTACCCACTTGGTTTTTTTCGCGGCGTATTCCAGGATACGAAAGATCAGGGGGATCAGGAGTGGCGACAGCCACCACCAGTTGGCAGCGATCCATTCCATCAGTTGCCTTTCCAGGGCTCGATCAGGCCGAAGGCGCCGTCGCACATTGCGAGAAGGCGCTCATCGAATATGTGCTTGGGGTCATCCACTTTCTCAACAACCAGGTCTCTGAGCTTTGTTCTGTAAATCATGTCTCCTACAGAAAAGCCCATGGTTTCCAAGGCGCTGACGTCTTCATTGCGGGTTAATTGTGTTGCCATGGTTCATTCTCCTTTCTATTTTTCAGGTTGATACCTCATGAGCCTCATGCCGTGTTCGGGACAATACGGTGGAGACCTGGCTCCTTCCGGGGCCTCACACCCACACTCATAGGCCCAGGCATAGGGAGGGTCTTTTCCTTTCCGACGCCTGATCCAGGAGAGGAGCCTGCTCACGGGAAACATGGCCTCGACCCTCTGATGACCATGCCGGCGGTCAAACTCTTCATGGATCGATTTCATCGATGGTCATCCCCTGATCGATTCCGTCATCATCGTTGTGAAGCGTTTCACCCCTCTCCTCTTTGGGCATCTGCCCATAGCTCTCGTTCAGGATATCCAGCCACATCCCGCCCACAATACATGGGGCCAGGCACCCTACAACACATGGGGGAGGCTCGAAATGAGCAAAAGCCTGGGGGACCGACAGCGAGAAGCACACGCCTATGGCAACCAAGAGGCCTTTCACCGGGTGCTCCCGATACGGTCATTGCTCATGCCGGCCTACCCACATGCCGCCGTTCCCGAAGCGAAAACAATATCAGATCGTGGAGCCGCAAATCGTATGGTTGCCAGAGAGCCGTCAGGATGCCATTATCCGCGCCATTCCCGAGAAGTATCAACCCATATTCTGGTGGCTGAAATACCACTACCGACGGCCCGGAGAGGCATGCGCTTTGCACAAGGCCGATTTTGACGGACATGTTTTCACAGTCCACAGAACATTCTCAGGCCAGATATTGACTGCAACCACCAAAACCGGCGAGGTCCATCACGTTCCCTGCCACGATGATTTCAGACCGCATATGGCCCGGATGGCAAAGACCTTCAGCCCGTTCTTTTTCGTCAACCCCGAGGGCAGGCTCATGGGTCAGCCGTACACCCTTGCCAGCATGGAGCGGATATGGAATGCGGCGTGTCAACAGCTCGGGGAACACATCACGATGTACGCCGGGCTGAAACATTCATCATGCGGCCAGTTTTTGAACGAGCGCGGAGGGACGGTATCGGAATTGCAGGAAGTGACAGACCACAAGCGGCTTGAATCCGTCCGCCGCTATGGCCGGATGGAAGTCCAGCGCCGCAAAGAGTTAATGCAGCGGAAGGTGGTTCCGATTACCCAGGGTTCCGAAAAGGTTCCAGGAGGCGTGTAACTTATTGAAATAATAGGCAGGTGTACTGATTCGATTCCCATGCACTTCCGCCACAGTTCATGAATCGGAATCAGGATCTTCTCAACCCCCCTGAAAGCTGAACACCCTCCCCGCGGATGCGGCTGCAAATCGGTCGCCGAAACGGTTTGAGAGTCCAACGGCCGCCTGAAAACCGGTGCAGTGGGAAACCCCTACCAGATCCATAGAAAACCTTTCAAATTCATCCATCACACGGGGCAGGTCTTTCGGTCCGTAAAACATCAGGTGGGTCCCGCCCAGGATGGCCCGAAGCCGCTCAACCCCCATCTCTTCTCTGACATGGTCCAGGATGTTCAAAATGCCGGCGTGGGCGCACCCCAGGATCAAGACAGGGGCTCCATCTGTCTCTATGAGAAGCGATGCATCGTCTTCGATGCCATCTGGCACAAATCTATTTCCTTCAGGCAGTACCAGTCGGGGATCATTAGGCGCCTTGCCAGGGTCGCGATCTATTCCGGTCACAAACCAGATACCTGGCGCCGCCTCCCGGGTATGGTCGATAAACCTGAAGGCTGCGCCGGATCGCTCCAGCTCTTTCTGGGTCCCCGGGCATCCGATATATCTGGGAGGCGTATTCGGCGCCGACGGATCCATCACCATGTGTCGTGAAAAAACAGCCGAATGGGCAACGACCTCGATCCGGCGCATCTGCTGCGTCACCCAGAGAAGTCCGCCGGTATGGTCATAATGCCCATGGCTGATGAATACCCTTTTGAGCCCCTTCAGGTCCATATTCAGGGTGTTGAGATTGATGGGCAGAGATCTCCCCGGTCCTGTATCCAAGAGGTATTTCTCATCCCTCCTCTCGATCAGGCAACTGAACCCGTGTTCGCCCACAAATCCTGATCGGCTGATGCTGTTGTCGCACACGATGGTAATTCGGGTCTCCATGTCGTCTTCCTTCACCTGAATGTCGATAGTGTCTGAACGAAAATCCTCTATCTGAGCGTTAGCACCTGTTCGGCATATTTTCAGCCATTTGAATCAAATTTACCATAAGCTCCGGATAGATGTAAAGGCCTTCGATCCATCTCATGGCCTCGGTATCTGGAGCCTTTGCAAGGTAAATTTGGGTTGTTTGCATGGCGTAATCCCGCAGGGCGTGATTGCTCACGATCTCCTAAGAGATGATGGGTCTGGCCCGGAACATCTTTCTTAGCATCGGGTTGTCGCAGGGGTTGCGGAAATCTGTATTGATATTGGCTCTGATAAAGTTGAAGAAGGCTGAGAGGTGGGCATATTTGATGCGCTTGGTTTGTTGTTTCTTCCCTTCGGTGATTCAGTTCAGAAATTCCAGGATCTCGTCAGTGGTAACGCTTTCGATGCTCCTTTCTCCGAAATCCTGGTTAAACCTGGAGAGGAGTGCCTCATACGACCTGACCGTATTTTTTTTGTGAATTGAACCTGTGGTACTCCAGCTAGAGTTTCCCCGCTTCTTTGATTTCCATTTTTTGCCCTCCTTGTGTTGGGGTTAATAATGCCATGGTGTCACGGCAGAACTCCCCCATTCCTTTGTTGTCATCTCCCCGGGTCTTATCCGTATTCGTCGTCAATTGCAGTGAATCGCAGTATTTCCTGATTTGCCCCTTTCGGACAAGGAAAAAGAAGGTATGGATTTTTCTGTGTTTAATGAGTGCTGATGGGAAGACCGAGGTATCAGCGGGTAGGCTGAGATCTGGGTTGGCCCACGGACGCTGAAAGGCAGTTGAGAGTTGGCGATGCAGGTATTATGAGGACGGAAGGCGGACGCCCTGGTGAAACAAGGGCCAAAATGGAAAGTTATTCAAATAGATCGCTGTGAGACCCGATATCGATCAACTGAACCTCACCTCTGTAGATTCGATAAATGAGCAACAGATCTGGTTTTAAGTGGCATTCTTTGTATTGCTGCGGGTTTCCCTTCAGGAAATGGTCCTTGTATTTCTCGTCCAAAGGGGTCCCATTGAGAAGTTTTGAAACGACATCGATATAGATCGCCTCATCACTATCCTTCAGATGAAGCTTCCTGAATGATTTTTTGAATCTTTTTGTCCTGGCCAATCCAAATTTCATGACTTCAGGTCGCTCATCATCGCTTCAACGGTATCGTATCGTACCAGATCATTATTTTCAGCCTCTTGCATAGCTCTTTTCAACCTTGGCGAGGGTAGGTTAAGGGGGAAAGGGAGCCCCCGCTCAAGTCGTACCCGGTTGAGGAAGATATTGATGGCATCTGTCACCGTTAAATTATACTCCTCAAAAACGACTTTTGCCGCCTCCCAGGCTTCCGGGTCAACTTTGATGGATGTTTGTCTCCTTGCGCTCATAATGTCACCCCCTGATGTTTTTTTAAAAGAAATATACTTCAAAAGAAGTTTTTGGTCAAGACAAAAGAGAAGGAGAGAGGCACAAAGAAAGATCGATGAAGAAATCCGCGACTGGCTTGAACAGCAGAGGGTGAGCCCCAAAGATGTCGTTGCGTCATTGCTCTGCTATTTCCCTTCCATTCCACCAGCCTCGGCAACATCTCATTGAACAGCTCCAAATCCGTGGCATCCAGCCCCCGCAAAAGGTCAATCAGCCCTTCCAGCTTGTCCCGCTTTTCATCCGCCGGCCGCCCCGGTTCGCCCGAAAACAGATGCCGCATGGGAATA
>Ga0172370_10010359_pt1 | contig 10712 bp, 7 predicted proteins | sample LakKiv5m_FD_114538 | JGI IMG/M metagenome (GOLD analysis project Ga0172370, IMG submission 114538) | Freshwater microbial communities from Kabuno Bay, South-Kivu, Congo - kab_022012_11.5m | ecosystem: Environmental > Aquatic > Freshwater > Lake | place: Democratic Republic of the Congo...
AGCTGTCCTGATTCGTTGTTGGTAGGCATATGCGCTTGTTATACTACTGCTGCCATGCCGTCAAGTAGAAAAGCACACGGTCTAGAGGAGCGGCTTGGCGGATTCCTGCTCAGACTCTCAGTGACCGGCGAGCCGGGCGCCGTCGAACCGGACTCGCTGGTGCTCGTCCTGGACGACGAGGCCGCAACCGGACTGGAGCTCGCGCGCGCCCGGGCCGCGGACGACGGCTCTTTCGGCCCGCTCGTGCTCGGGCGCGCCGACCGCACGGAACTCTTCGTGCGCGCCGTCGACGGCGCCGGCAACGTCTCGCCCCCGACCCGCGTCGAGCGCGGCGTCTGGACCGCGTCGGTCGCAACCGGCACGGGCCTCCCCTCGGCCTTCGCGACCACGGCACGCCTGCTGCCGGTCCGGATCCAGGAGCCCTCGATGCTCGTGCCGGCCGACCGTGCGCTCGTGACACGGACCGACGGCCGGGTCGCGACGCGCGACGGCCAGTCGAGCTGGATCGACCGGACCGGAACCCCCGAGAACTTCCGCGCCGCCGACTTCCAGGCGCTCGCGCGGGACGCGGCGCGCGGGCGCGTCGTGCTCTTCGGCGGATGGGACGGCACCGTCAACCGCGCCGACCTGTGGGAGTTCGAGCCGGTGCGTGGCGTCTGGCAGGCGCGCCATCCGCCGGGTGCCGCGCCTTCGGGGCGTTCGGGCGCGGCGATGGTCTGGGACGGTGGGCGCGAGCGCGTGCTGCTGTTCGGCGGCTGGGACGGCACGCGCGCGCGCGCCGACACATGGGAGTGGGACGGAGCGGCGGGCGCGTGGACCGAGCGCACGCCGCCCGGAACTCCGCCGGCCCGCTTCGGACATGCGCTGGGCTTCGACGGCTCGCGCGGGACCGTGGTGCTCTTCGGTGGCTGGAACGGCACGAGCTTCCTTTCGGACACCTGGGAGTGGGACGGGCGTGCGGGCACCTGGACGGAACGCCGCCCTCCGCACCGCCCGAGCGGACGCAGCACCCATGCCATGGCGGGCGACCCCGCGCGCGGGCGCGTGCTGCTCTTCGGCGGGTTCGACGGCGTCGAGCGCCGCGATCTGTGGGCCTTCTCGTCGGCCTCGGACGACTGGACCGCGGTGGCGGCCGCGGCCGGGCCGCCGCCCGAGGACGCGCCGGCTCTCGTGCGCGACCCGGCGCGCGACCGGTTCGTCGCCCTCGGCGACTTCGGGTCGTTGACGCCGCAGGAGTGGGAGTTCGATCCGGCGGCAGGCACTTGGACGGAGCTGACCGTGCCGGGCGAGTTCGGCGGGCCCGTGTCGCCGCGCACCTGGCTCGCGGCGTGGGACGGTGCGCGCGGCTGTCTGACGGCCGTCGGCGGAGGGATCGGCAACGGCACGACGTCGGAGTGGGATGGCGCGCACGGCTGGGTGGACCGCACGCCCGACGACGGCCCCGGCGGACGCGTGGGGCACGCGATGACGTGGGATCCGGTCGCCGGAGGGGTGCTCATGTTCGGCGGCTCGATCGGCCCCGTACACTACGAGGGCCTCATGCGCTGGGACGGGCGTGCCGGGCGCTGGCAGAGCGCAGCGGCCTACGGCGAGGTGCCGCCGGGGCGGGACGGTGCCATGTTCGTCTTCGACGAAGCCCGCGGGCGCTCGCTGCTTCTGGGCGGCGAGGATGCCGGCGACTTCTGGCAGTGGGACGCCGCGACGCAGACGTGGGCCGCACTGCCCGCCCCGGCGTCGAGCGGCGGCCCCGGCGCCTTCCCGGCGGCCGCGGCATACGACTCCGCACGCCGGCGGCTGGTCGTGTTCGGCGGCGACGGCACCGACCGGTTGTTCGAGTGGGACGGCGCCGCGGCACTCTGGAACGACCGCACCTCGGCGGTCCGGCCGGCGGCGTGGCCTCCGGCGCGCTGCTGCGCGGCGATGGCCGGCGATCCGGTCGCACACCGCAGCGTTCTTTTCGGCGGGATCGGCGACGTCGCGCTGGGTGATGCATGGGAATGGGACGGAACCGCAGGGACCTGGACGCAGCCGGCCGCCGCCGCGCCCGGGCGACGATCCGCTCACGCGATGGCGGCCGACCCTCGCCGGGGTCGAGTCGTGCTCTTCGGCGGCAACGGCGCGGGCACGGAGTACTTGGGCGACACGTGGGAGCGGGACGGACGCACCGGCGAGTGGACCCGGCGCGACGGCGACGGGCCGCGTCCCGGTCCGCGAGGCGGGCACGCCGTGGCATACGACGCCGCGCGCGGACGCTTGGTGCTCTTCGGTGGACGGGCTTCGACGTTTTCCGACCCGCTGGACGAGACGTGGGAACGGGACGACGGCGCGGCGGACCGTCCCGCCGCGGTGTGGGAGGTGCCCTTCGCGGCGGCGCAGGTGCCGGGGGCCCGCGTGCTGGATGTGCTGGTGGACGTGGTGGCGGGCGGCATCGGGCGTGCGGCGCCGGATTCCGCGGCGGTGCTCGCGGGGGCGCGGCTGCTCGTGTGGAGCCCGGCTGAGGGCGTCTGGACGCGCCTTGCGTCGAACGGGGCGGGGTCCGGCGTGCCGGCACCGCTGCACGCGGCCCTCGGGCCCGGTGCGCCGGCCTTCCTGTCCGGGGACGATTCGACGATTTCGGTCGCCGTCGTCCCGGAAGGCGTCAACGGGCTGGGCGAGGACTTCGCGCGAATCGCGGTGGACTCGGTGGAGCTCGCCGTGGCCTATCGGAACTGAGAGCCTGAGCACGAATCGGCGCACTGCGCGGAGATTCCGGAAGAACGATTCACCACGGAGCCCACGGAGAACACGGAGGTTTCTTCTGTCTTCACGTCCGTCTCCGTGGACTCCGTGGTGAAAAGCCGCCCGGTCTGCGGTTCTTCGCCCTACCCTTCCAGCCGCTTCACGTACACCTCGCCGGCGATTTCGGCGTCGAGCGCGAGCGTCGTCTCGCCCACTTCCAGCACGAACGCGGGCGCGCGCTGCTGCAGGCGTATCTCCGCCCCGGGCACGACGCCCAGCGACGCCAGCCGGTCCATGCGGTCGTGGAAGCGCGGCGCGATGAAGACAATGCGCGCGCGCGCACCGGTCTCCAGGTGCGGCAGCCCCGTGACGAGCGGGCGCACCGTGCGGCGCGCCGACCCGCAGCACTCGCCCGGCGGAATGGGCTTGCCGTGCGGACACGTCGGCGGATGCCCCAGCAGCGTACACACGCTCTCCGTCGCCTCGGCCGACAGCACGTGCTCGAACTCGCAGGCCTGGCTCTCGGTCAGGTCGTTGGACAGATCCAGCAGATCGTGGAACAGCCGCTCGGCGAGCCGGTGGCGGCGCACCACGAGCCCGGCCCGCGTCTCGCCCTCGGGCGTCAGCGCCACGTCGCCGCCTTCGCGACGCACCAGGCCCAGCGACTCCAGTTCCGCGAAGTCGTCGCCGCTCTTCGCAGGGGCATGCCCGTCCCACACCGCGTTCAGAATCGACGCAATGTCGCGGCTTCCCTGCTCGCGGCAGGTGAACACGGACTCCAGAAGCTCCTCGATCTTTTTCGACTCCATTCAGCCGCTCCCGTGCCGGAGAGTCACGAGCCGCCGCAGCGCACCCGCGAGCCCTCGGTCCTCGCGCGGAAAACTGTAGGCACACGCCGGACAGCACACGACGTGGCAACCTTTCGCGAGCGGGCACGACGGGGCGCACCCCCGCGCGTCCGGGTCGAATTCCGTCCCGCACAGCGGACAGCGCATCGTTCGTCCCTGCTCGGAAAGGGCGCGGTCCATGCGTCAGAGCCCGTAGAAGGCGCGCATGAGACGGTCCACGAGCGCGCCCATCGCCACCGAAAACGGCAGGATGAACGCCACGACGGCGAGCGCCGTGCGGGCGCCGCGCTCTTTGAGCATCATGAAGAACTGCGCGATGCACGGCACGAAGAGCGTGATCGTCACGAGCGCGACGACGATCTCGATTTCCATCGAGCGCGTGAGCGTGCCCGCGGCGACGAAAGGCTGGTAGCGCGCGAAGAGCCCGGCCGCGGCATAGTCGCGCCGCAGGAACCCCAGGATGAAGGCGCTCGCCGCCTCCTGCGGCAGGTGCAGAATGCCCGTCACGACCGGCGCCGCCGCGCGCTCCATCGCGCCCAGGCCGCCGGTGCGATCCATCACCCACAGAATCAGCGTACCCAGCACGAACAGCGGCAGGGCCTCGCGCAGGTACCACTCCACGCGCGCCACCGTCTTCACCGCGATGTTGTCCGCGCGCGGCAGCCGCAGCGGCGGCAGCTCCAGGATGAAGTCCGAGCCGCGGCCGGGAATCACCTTCGCGGCGATCCACCCGACCAGGAAGAGCACCACGAGCACCGCGCCGACGAACCACGCCGCGGCCGCCGGACGCACCCCCGCGAGCATCGCGAGGATCACCGCGAGCTGCGCGCTGCACGGCACGCCCAGAGCCAGCAGCAGCGTCACGAGCACGCGCTCCTTCTTCGTCTCCAGCACGCGCGCGGTCATGGTCGCCATCGTGTCGCACCCGAGCCCGAGCACCATCGGCAGCACCGCGCGCCCGTTCAGGCCCATGCGCCGCAGCAGGCGGTCGCTCATCACCGCGAGGCGCGGCAGGTAGCCCGAGTCCTCCAGGAAGCTGAACGCCACGAAGAACGTCGCCACGATGGGCAGCACGATCGCGACGCCGTACGAGAGCCCCATCGACAGGACGCCGTAGCGCCCGACGAGCAGGCCCGCGTGCGAGCGCACGTCGGCGCCCGGCGGGCCGACCAGGAAGTCGGCGAACGCGCCCGCGGGCAGCACCGCGTGGATGGCGCGCGCGGTCCAGGGCACCAGGCGCTCGCCGAACACCGAGTTCTCCAGGAAGTCCACCGCCCACTTGGCGCCCATGACGCCGACGAACCCGTAGCAGGCCGCCAGCACCGCCGCCAGGAACGGCACGCCCCACACCGGGTGCGTCGTGACGCGGCCGAGCCGCTCGCGCAGCCCGCTTCCGGCGCGCGCGCCGGGACGCGAGATGACACCTTGGAGCAGCTCGTCCACCACCGCCATGCGCCGGCGCGAGAGCACGAAGCGCACCGACTCCGGCTGGCGCGACGCCAGCTCGCGCCGGGTTTCGTCCACGATCGCCAGGTCCGCGGCGGAGAGCGTGCGCGAGAGCCGGTCCAGCAGCGACGCGTCGCCGGCCAGCGCCTGGAGGGCCAGCGCCCGCCTGGACAGGCCGCCCTCGGGCATGAGCGGCTGGACGCGCGCGACCGCCTGCTCCACGGCCTCGTCGTAGCGCACGCGCAGCCCGCACGGCCGCGCCGCGGGCAGCTTCGACGCGAGCTCGTCGACGCCGCGGCGCTCCACCGCCACCGTCGCCACGACGTCCACGCCCAGCTTGCGCGCCAGCGCCGCGCCGTCCACGCGGATGCCGCGCGAGGCGGCCTCGTCCGACATGTTGAGCGCGAGCACGAAGGGCAGTCCCGCCTCCGCGAGCTGCACCGTGAGCAGCAGGCCTCGGCGCAGGTTGCGCGCGTCGCAGACTTGGATGCACGCGGCCCCGCTCTCCGTGAGCAGGATGTCGCGCGTCACCTGCTCGTCCTCGCTCATGGGCTGCAGGCCGTTGGTGCCCGGAGTGTCCAGAATCTCGCGTCGGGCGCCGCCCGCCGGATCCTGGTCGCGGGCCTGTCGCAGGAGTCCGCGCGTCACCTCGACAGTCGTGCCCGGGTAGTTGGACACCACGGCGTAGCGCCCCGTGAGGGCGCCGAAGAGCGCGCTCTTGCCCACGTTCGGGTTGCCCACGAGCACCACGGGCGCCGCGGCCGCCGCCGCGCGCGCACCGGTGCGCCCCGCCGCCGGTCCGGGGTCCGACAAAGGCCGCGGCGGATTCGACTGCGCCGAAGAACGCCGCCCCCGGGAGGTTGGCCGAGCCGCAGAACCCACGTGCAAACGCCTCCGCCGGATCCGAGGACGGCCCGCCGGGGCCGGTCGGATCCTGACACTGAGTCTCAATATCGCGGATCGCCTCCGGGAGCAAGCGCAGGGAGGCGCGGGTGCGCCGCGCGCACGGCGGGCCGCCCGCGGCAGGCCGGGACGATTGGCTTCGAACACGCCGCGCAGCGTGCGGCCGTGGTCAAGAGCAGATCCACCACGGAGACCACGGAGAGCACGGAGGTTTCTTGCTTCTCCCGTTCCCGGCGCTCCGGTTTTTCGTGCTCTCCGTGGTGAAACGCGGTCGGGTTGCGGACGCGAGCCCATGCCGGGCGACCACCATTCGGCCGGCTACTTGCAGTGCTCCTCGGTCGCCTCGTCCCAGTCCTGGAATCCGCCCAGTTGCAGACTCGCCAGCGCGTCCCCTTCCGTGTCCAACGATCCCATCTTCATTTCGCGCCACACGGCGAACAGGTGCACCACGTCCCTGGCGCCCTTCTGCCAGAACGCCTCGATCTGGTAGTCCTGCGGAAACGCATTGTCCGCGCTCTCCATGACCGCGGGCGCCGGCATGTACGTGCGCGCCAGCAGCACCGCCCCCGCGGGCGACGACACGATCCCCTCCGACGCCACCCGCCGCAGCCCGCCGTCCACCGCCTCGCTGTAGCGGTTGCCCATCGGCGACGCCGTCATCTCGCTGTGCCATCCCACCGTCGATGCTCGCCGCGCCGCGTAGTCATCGACGCTCGACGTGTACGTCCGCTGGTAGGTGTCGTACGAGCCCTCGTGCAGCTTGTCCTGGTCCAGACGGTAGAGCAGCGGCTCGAGCTGCTCCAGCGTGCACGCCATGTGCGTCACCGCGTACAGCCCGCGCGCCCGGGACGGATCGTGCGCACCCGTCAGCGCGATGCCGGAAATCTCTTCCGCCTTCAGCCGCGTCGTGCCGCCGGTGTCGCTTTCGAGCACGTCCGGGGCGACCGCCCGATCCAGCTTCGCCACCGCGTCCGCCGCAGCCGCGTCGTCCGACGCATCGTAGTTCACCCATATCCAGTGGACGAGTCCGTCGAGATCCGCCGGCGCCGGGTCCACGCCGCATCCGGTCAGAAGGACTATCGCCGCCGGCCCGAGCCGCCCGCGCATGCCGTCTCCCGCGCCGCCCCGCCGGCATTGTCGCACGAAGAACGGCGGGCGCCGACGCGCCCGCCGGCTCGGTTGGCGCCCGCGCGGTCCCGTGGTAGACGCGCCGGCGCGAGAGGAGGATTGCCGCCTCCGAGTGCGGCCGGGAGGCGCCGCTCCGACTGCCGGTTCCCGACTTGGCACGGAGGCTGCTGGAAGGGCAGGCGCCATCCGCCGGGGGGGCGGTTGTCGGGGGGATGACATGGGACGGCGGCATCGGAATGTCAGGCGTTCGACCGGGTCTCGAACCGAAGTGCCGCACGCCGCGGCGGGGAGCGCGTTGCAGACGGAACCGCAGAGCCTTCCGGGACGACGCACGCCCCTCGGGTGGCGCGCGGGCGCGGGCATCGGCGCCGTGGTGGTATTGCTCGCGTGCTCGGCCGCGGCGGCCGCCGTGGTGCCGCGCGTGCTCGCGCAGGCGGCCCGCGCGAAGGAGGTGGAGGCCCGCCTGCACGCCCTGGAGTCCCGCGAGCGTTCGCTGGGCGACGACGTGAACCGGCTGGAGTCGCGCGCCGAGGCGTTCGACGGCGCGCGTGCGTTCGCACGGGCCGTGGCGCTGGGGATCCCCGAGGCCGTCGCACGCGAGCGCCCGCAGATGCGCCTCGCGCTGCTGCGCCGCCTGAGCGTCGCACTCGTGCGCGAGGGCGAGCGCAACGGGCTGGACCCGCTGCTGCTCACGGCGCTGGCACGCGTGGAGAGCCGTTTCGACCCCCAGGCGCGCAGCCGCGCCGGCGCGCGCGGGCTCTTCCAGGTCGTGTCCAGGACGGGCCGCATGCTGATGGAGGATCGAGGCGAGACCATGCAGAGCGAGGACGAGCTCTTCGACATCGAGACGAGCGTTGCGCTGGGAGCCGCGTACCTCGCCTCGCTGCGGGAGAGCCACGGGTCGATGGAGGTCGCGCTGGTCGCGTACAACCGGGGCCCGGAAGCGGCGCGTACGGCGCTGCAGGGACCGGAGCGCGCGCGGGTGCTGGGCGGCTACCCGCGCGCCGTGCTGGCCGAGCGCGACCGGCTGGCAAGGGCCGCGGCCGCGCGCCCGGCCGTACAGGGCACCGCCACGCAGGCCGACGCCGGAGCGGATCTCGACCGGATGAGAGCGCGCCAGGAGAGCACGAGACCGCCGCGCCGCGCGGGGAACACCCCCCGCGGCGGTGCGCCGCTGTAGAAAAGTCCGACGCGGTGCGTCGCGGCGCCCGCTCGCGGCACCGCGATTGCGCGAGGACTCGCGGCCACAGGCGTTGTCCACAGGCGCACCTGTGCACACCCGCGCGCGCCGGGACTGTCGAATCGCACCTGCACCGAGCCGCCCTTGCCTCGTTTTCGCGCGAGGAGAGCGTCCGTCCTGCCTGGAGCGGAGCTTGCTTGATCAATCCCGTTCGCGTACCGGCTTCAACCGCACACAGCGGGGGCGTGAATGGACACGGCAGCGCGCATTTCGCGTTCGGAAGCGGACACGGGACGGCGGAGCGTCGAGACGATTCCGGTGGAGGGCGTGTTCAACGCCGCGAGCGCCGTCGATCTGGAGGTGGCGATGGAGCGGGCGGCGCTGCGCACCGGCGAGCTGATCGTGGACTTCAGCCGCGTGCGGGAGCTGCGCGGGCTCGGGCTGGCGGTGCTGGGCCACGTGCTGGCGCGGCTCGAGGCGGGCGGCCCCCGCGTGACGCTCGAGGGCCTGTGCGAGGCCGAGATGCGGGTCGCGCGGCGGTGGGGCGTCGAAGCCCGGGCGCTCTAGCGCCTCACGGAAAAACGGACTCTCCTCCCCCGGCATCGAGGTGCATCGGGGCATCGACCGCCCCTCGCTCGCCCCGAGCGGAGGTCGCGCCGCTCCTGGCGCGACCGGAGTCGAAGGACGCGTTTCCGGCGCTCCTTTCTTGCCCGAAACGGGGGCCGGGGGGGTCGGTGAAGGCCGGGCCAGCTAGGGCGGCGCGCCGCCGCCCGGCGCCGCCGTCCGCGCGTCGACGAGCCTGAGCACGTGCCGCAGACCGGAAAGGCGGCTGGAAACGTACCCTCGGCCCTGCCACGGGGCACCGAGTTCCAGCAGGTACAGCATGTCGGCGGCGGACTTGATTTCATCCCGGAATCCGTCCCAGCCGGCGCTGCGGCGTGCGACCGTCGCGGCCCAGCGCAGCCCGTCAGCCTCGCCCGCTTCCCGCGCGGACGCAGCCAGATGCTCGACTTGGTCGGCAAACGCCGCGAGGGACGTGGCGCGGTCCGTGGCCATCCCGCACCCGTGCCCCCCGGGAGAGGTCTGTCCTGCTTCGGACACTGTACCCGATGCGGCGGGGCCCGGGAAAGGGGGGGGTGTGGCTGCTGCGAAGGCAGGCGGAACCGGGGGACGGCCGCCCGGCGGGGCAAGTGCCGCCGGCGCTTCCGGTCGCGGACGCAGGAGGGCGCGAAAGAAAGACCCGCTAGCGCTCGACGCGCTCGCGCGCCGCCGCCCGCGGCGTGCCCGCGTACGTCCTTCCGAACAGCTCGCGCAGGGCGTCCGCCCCGAATCGCACGACCACCGGGCGGCCGTGCGGGCATTGCGCGCCCCAAGGCGTGCCGTCGAGCTGCCGGAGCAGCTCCGCCACTTCCTCGACAGCCATCGGATCACCGGCGCGCACCGCTCCGTGGCACGCCATTCGCGCCAGCAGCGCGTCGCGCGCCGCCCGCGCCGCGTCGGCCCGACCCGTCTGGCGCAACTCCGCCGCCAGCTCCTTCACCATGCGCGCGGGCTCCGACGCCGCCAGGGCCGGCACTGCCTTGAGCGAGAACGTGCTGCCGCCGAACGGCTCCAGGTCGAACCCCAGCTCCGCCAGTTCGTCGCGCGCCGATTCCACCAGCCGGGCCTCCGACGGCGCGAGTTCCAGCGTCACCGGTACGAGGAGCGGCTGACCGGGCGCACGGCCCTGCGCCTGCTCGGATCGCAGCCGTTCGTAGAGAATCCGCTCGTGCGCCGCGTGCTGGTCCAGCAGCACGAGGCCCTCCGGGGACTCGCACACGAGATACGTGCGGTGAAGCTGGCCCAGAAACCGCAGCTCGGAGAAGACCAGCTTCGAGGGCGCTGCGGGCGGCACGACGGGCGCCGCAGCGGGCTCTACGGGGGGCTCGGCCGGAGGGCGCGGGTCCGAAAACGGTCCGGATTCCGGGATGTTGCGCTCGGTCCAGCGGGCCAGAGCGTCGGCAATGCGCTGCTGCGCCTGCGTGGGCGGCGGCGATGCTTCGGCCGGCGAGGGATCCGGTTCGGGGGTGGGCACGGGCTCCGCGGGGCGCAGCACGTAGGTCCGCGAGGGTGCCGGAGAGCGAGCCAGCCACGGCGACGACGAGAGCGTGTAGGCCAGCGCTTTCGCCACCGCGTCCCAGACCGCTCCCTGGTCCGCGAAACGCACCTCGAGCTTCTGCGGGTGGACGTTCACGTCCACGCGGTGTGCGGGCAGCTCCAGGAAGAGCACGCACGCGGGCGAGCGGCCGACGGGCAGCACGCCTTCGTACGCGCGCGAGACCGCGTGCAGCAGCGCCCGATCGCGCACGTAGCGGCCGTTGACGAAGGTGAAGATCTCGCGGCCGGTCGTGTTGGCGCGCTGCGGACCCGCCGCCCAGCCCGTCACCCGCACGTCGCCCGCGTGCCCGTCCACCGCGTAGAGCGTGTCGAACAGCTCGCGCCCGAGCAGG
>Ga0172370_10010360_pt1 | contig 10711 bp, 4 predicted proteins | sample LakKiv5m_FD_114538 | JGI IMG/M metagenome (GOLD analysis project Ga0172370, IMG submission 114538) | Freshwater microbial communities from Kabuno Bay, South-Kivu, Congo - kab_022012_11.5m | ecosystem: Environmental > Aquatic > Freshwater > Lake | place: Democratic Republic of the Congo...
GATCGCAAAGCGGCCCGGTGGAGAGGGGAGGGCTGCCGCTCCTGGAGCCGGCGGCGCGGATATTCCCACCTGCGCGCGCCGTGCGGTTCCACCCCAGGCGCACGATTCGACGCGCTTTTCTCCCCCTCTCCACCGGGCCGCAACCACGCAGGATCGAGCGTTGCGCATCGCGGCCCGTGTGGAGAGGGGGCGGGGGGTGAGGGCCGCACGCGCGACCAGGAGGGCGACTTCCAGCGCGTCGCCGGGGGCGTCAGCGGGCATCGTCCGGAACCGACCCGTAGATCCGCCGGGCGAAGGCGCGTCCGTAGATGCGCGCCACCAGCCGCACGCGCACCTCGTGCTCGTCGGCGTCGGGATGCTGCATCCGGATGCCGAGCTCGGCCATGCGGCGCACGCCCTGGGTGAGGGCCGCGGCAAGGCGCCCGCGCTGCAGCGGCGTCATGGCCCGCAGCAGCTCGAAGTGGCGCTCGACCTGCGACGGGGCGGTGTCGCGGCACGTCATGAAAACAGGATCGGCCGGTCCTTGCGGGGCGTCAAGCGCCGGTCGACCCGCCGGGATCTCCGTGCTGCGGCATCGCCGGGGAGCGTGCCGCCTACCTCGCCGTCGGCGCCGCACACCGCAGGCCGAATCCGTCGAGCCCGTCGCCGGCTTGGATGTGCGCGCCCACCGCGATCTTTCCCGCAGAGCAGGGCGTCGCGGCGAACGCACTGCCTCCTGTTCCCTCGGGGGTCGCCGCCAGAGGCGTGCTCGTCCCGATGGTCGTCGTGAACGAAGCGCCGCCGCCGGAGAAAGTGATCGGTGCGCACTGGAACACGAGCTGGTCGACGAGGCCGCCCGAGCGCCCGGAGAATGAGGACACGAAGGTGTTCGCGGGGCACCGGCGGCTCCAGCTCGTGCCCGGGTTGATCCCGCGCATCGAGAGCGATGTGCCCGGCGCGGCCGTCGCCGTCCAGTTCGGAGGAGCGTCGGCGAAGCCTAGGATGCCGCACACGACTTGGATGCCGGTGACGTATCCACTGACGCGTCCGTCGAATCCGATCGCCGCCTGGCCCGTCGGACACGTGTCCAGATACGTGGTCCCGCCGTAGGCGTTGCCTCGCACGGTCGTCTCCGAGACCGTGCCGAACTCGACGCTCTTCGGCCCAGTCGGCACCACGACGCAGCTCGACCCGTCGCCGCCGCACACGCCGCAGACGTCCATCTGGGCCTGGCCGCCCCATTCGCCCGAGCAGTCTTGCGCGCAGTCGTTCCTCGGGTCCGAGTCGCAGACGCCGCAGTGATCGCACAGGGCGTCCGCCACCGGAGCGAGCTTGAGGCAATCCAGCCGCAGGGACAGAAGCCCCGAGCCCACGCGTCCCGCGGTGCCGGTCACGGCCGCGTCGGGCGGGCACGCAACGTCGAACGTGTCGTCGGTCTCCATGCCCGCCATCCCCGCGCTCGCGGGCGTCGAGAAGGTCGCCGACGCCTGCCCGGGCGCGGCGTCGAGGGTCGCGGACGAGCAGAAGATTTCCAAGGCGCGGATCGCGGGATCCGCCCCGGTCCCGGTGAAGCGGCCCCTCACACGCGTGACCACCTGATCCGCGGGGCAGGCGAGCGCGAACGGGTCCGTCCCGCCCGTGCCGCGGATCGGCAGTGCAGCGCCGCCGCCGACGCCCGCCAGGTACCGGTACGGCACGACGCCCGGCTGCGTCGAGAGGACGAGCGGCGCGCAGATCCACTGAATGGACTCGATTCCGGACTTCGTCAGTCCGGAGGCCCCGACGACGACGTGGTCCGGGGGACACGGATCGGCGAAAGACGTCGAGGGACCCGGCCCTCCGTACTCCGCACTGCGCGTCGTCGGCGCGACGAGCCGCAGCGCCGCCGGGCAGCCTTCGTCCGTGTTGCCGTCGAGGTTCTCGTCGGCGCCGTCGCAGGCCAGCTCGGCGATCGGGACGCACGTGCCGGCCGAGTCCCGGTAGCCCTGCGCGCAAGCGCTGCACGCTTCGCCGGAGTATCCCGTCGTGCAGGTACACGCCGCTGTGCCCCGGGAATCCGAGCACGTGCCGTGCCCGGAGCAGTCGCCGAAGCCGCTCGTCGCGCACGTCGCCAGGCACGTACCGTTGCTGTCGTTGTCCTGGTATCCCTGAGCGCACGCGTTGCAGGCCGCCCCTGTGTAGGCGGCGTCGCACGTGCAGGTCGCGGTGCCGCTCGCCTCCGAGCACGTGCCGTGACCCGAGCAGTTCCCCAGCCCGCTCGCGGTGCAGGTCGGCATGCAGGTGCCGTCGGTGTTGCCGTCCTGATAGCCGTCGGCGCAGGAGCCGCAGGCGTCGCCGGCGTAGGCCGTCGTGCAGGTGCATCGCGCGGTGCCGCTCGAGTCCGAGCACGTGCCGTGGTCCGAGCACGTGCCGAGGCCGCTCGTCGCGCAATTGGGTGCACACGTGCCGTCCGTGTTGCCGTCCTGGTAGCCGGCGGCGCACGAGTCGCACGCGGTTCCATTATATTCGACGGCGCACGAACACGTCGCGGTGCCCGTCGCCTCCGAGCACGTACCGTGGTTCGAGCACGTGCCGAGCCCGCTCGTCGCGCAGTCGGGCGCGCAGGTGTCGTCCGTGTTGCCGTCCTGGTAGCCGACGGCGCACCCGCTGCACGTGGTTCCCGCGTAGCCCGTCGTGCAGCCGCAAAGGGCCGTGCCGGTCGCCTCCGAGCACGTGCCGTGACCCGAGCAACCGACCAGTCCGCTTGTCGTGCAGTCGGGCGCGCACGCGCCGTCCGTGTTGCCGTCCTGGTAGCCGGCGGCGCACGAGTCGCACGCGGTTCCGGTGTATTCGACTGCACAGGCACACGTCGCGGAACCGGTCGCGTCCGAGCACGTGCCGTGGTTCGAGCACGTGCCGAGCCCGCTCGTGGCGCAGTCGGGCGAGCAGGTCCCGTCGGTGTTGCTGTCCTGGTACCCGGCGGCGCACCCGTTGCACGTGGTTCCCGCGTAGCCCGTCATGCAGCCGCACAGGGCCGTGCCGCCGGTGTCGGAGCACGTGCCGTGGGTCGAGCAGTCTCCGAGTCCGCTCGTCGCGCACCCGGGCGAGCACGCGCCGTCGGTGTCGCCGTCCTGGAAGCCGTCGGCGCAGGATCCGCAGGTTTCTCCGGCGTATTCCGTCGCGCAGACGCACCTCGCTGTGCCCGTGGCGTCGGAGCAAGCGCCGTGATCGGAGCAGTTGCCCAGGCCGCTGTTCGCGCAGTCGGGCGAGCAGGTGCCGTCGGTGTTTGCGTCCTGGTATCCGGCGGCGCACCCGTTGCACGTGTCTCCCGCGTAGCCCGTCAGGCAGCCGCAAACGGCCGTGCCTCGCGTGTCGGTGCACGTGCCGTGGCCGGAGCAGTCGCCAAGGCCGCTCTTCGCGCACGTCGGCGCACACGTGCCGTCGGTGTCGCCGTCCTGGTAGCCGTCGGCGCAGGATCCGCACGTTTCTCCGGTGTATTCCGTCGTGCAGACGCACGTCGCGGTGCCCGTCGCGTCCGAGCAGGCGCCGTGCTCGGAGCAGGTGCCGAGGCCGCTGTTCGCGCAGTCGGGCGAGCAGACCCCGTCGGTGTTCCCGTCCTGGTATCCGGCGGCGCAGGCGTTGCACGTGGTTCCCGAGTAGCCGGTCAGACAGCCGCACAGAGCCGTGCCGCCGGTGTCGGAGCACGTGCCGTGTCCGGAGCAGTCGGCCAGCCCGCTCGTCGCGCACGTGGGCGAGCACGTGCCGTCCGTGTCGCCGTCCTGGAATCCGTCGGCGCAGGAGCCGCATGTTTCTCCGGCGTATTGCGTCGTGCAGACGCATTTCGCGGTGCCGCCCGCATCGGCGCAGAAGCCGTGATTCGAGCAGTTGCCGAGACCGCTCGTGGCGCACGCGGGAACGCAGGAGCCGTTCGCGTCGAAGTCCTGATAGCCGGCCGCGCAGTCGCCGCAGGTGTCGCCCGTGTAGCCTGCCGTGCAGGTGCAGCGCGCGGTGCCGGTCGAGGCGGAGCACGCGCCGTGACCCGAGCAGTTGCCCAGACCGCTGGTCGTGCAGTCCGGCGCGCACGTCCCGTCGGCGTCGCCGTCCTGGTGGCCGGGGGCGCAGGATCCGCACGATTCTCCGGCGTATTCCGCCGCGCAGACGCATTTCGCGGTGCCCGTCGCGTCGGAGCACTCTCCGTGGCCGGAGCAGGTGGTCCCGCTCGTCGCGCACGTCGGCGAGCAGGTGCCATCGGCGTCGTTGTCCTGGTATCCGGCGGCGCACCCGCTGCACGTGGCGCCGGAATACCCGGCGGCGCAGGTGCAGGCCGCGGTGCCCGTCGCGTCGGAGCACGTGCCGTGACTCGAACAGCTCCCGAGTCCGCTCGTCGCGCAGTCCGGCAGGCACGTGCCGTTCGAGTCGCTGTCCTGGTATCCGGCGGCGCACCCGCTGCACGTATCGCCGGTGTATCCGGTCGCACACGCGCACGCCGCCGCGCCGGACGCGTCGGAGCAGGTGCCGTGGCCGGAGCAGTCTCCGAGGCCGCTGGTCGCGCATACGGCGAGGCACGTGCCGTTCGCGTCGTTGTCCTGGAATCCGATCGCGCACGCGCCGCAGGTTTCTCCTGCGTAGCCGCCCGCACACGCGCAGACCGCAGTGCCCGAGGCGTCGGTACACGCGCCGCGATTCGAGCAGGTACCGAGGCCGCTCGTCGTGCAGTCGGGCAGGCACGTCCCGTCGGCGTCGTTGTCCTGGTAGCCGGCGGCGCACGCGCTGCACGTGTCGCCGGTGTACACCGCTGCACACGTGCATGCCGCAGTACCGCTCGCGTCCGAGCACGTGCCGTGGTTCGAGCACGTGCCGAGGCCGCTGGCGGCGCAGTCCGGCAGGCAGGTCCCGTCGGCGTCGTTGTCCTGGTATTCCGCGTCGCAGGCGGAGCACGAGGCGCCGGTGTACCCCGTTTCGCAGGCGCACAGCGCGGTCCCCGACGCGTCGGCGCAAGCGCCGTGCACGCAGGAAAGTCCCGCCGTCGCGCAATCCGCCGTGCAGGAGCCGTTCGAGTCGTTGTCCTGGGTTCCGGCGGGGCACCCCGGGGTCGTCGCCTCCGCGGTGTCGGACCAGTCCGAGGCCCCGTGCCGGTTCACCGCGCGGATGCGGTAGCGGTAGGTCTTCGAGTGGACGAGGTGATCGGTGTCGACGGTCTGACCCGTGTTCAGCGCCAGCGTCGCGAGTGCCGCGAAGCCCGTCCCGTCGTCGCGCTGCAGCTCGAAGCTCTCCTCGGTCGTGGACGCGTCCTGCCACGTCAGGGCGATGCTCTCGTGCGTCTGCGCTGCGGCCGCGAGCTGCAGCGGCCTGTCGGGCGGAGCGTCTCCGCTGTTGGTGACAGGAACGGTCTCGTCCGGCGTACCGTCGCCGTTGTTGTCCACTTCGGCCTCGAGCGGCTCGCCGCCTCCCTGCCATTCGTCCACCTGCAGGGTGGCAGAGCCTCCGCTGGGGACCGGGACATCGCCCGCGAAGTCCTGCTGCGAATCCGGCGAGGACTTCGTCACCTCGACGCCGAGCGTGGCCGGCTCCTGCGCGGTCGCAGCGATCGTGACGTCGCCGCTTTCCCGGTCGACCGCGACGGACACCGACGACACGCCGGCCTCCTCGGGGACGCGCACGCGGGCCTCCACCTGCGTGCCGTCGGTCGTCTCCTGCGCGCTGAAGACCACGGGAGACGAGCCCTCGGAAGGCGTGAAGGTCACCGAGCCGTCGGCGGCGACATCGAGCTTCTGCGTCTGGCCTTCCGTGAGCACCGCGTTCTCGACGCCGGTCACGGAGCCGGCACCGAAGAGGGCCACCGCCGCCGGACCCTCGCCCTCGCGCGGCCGCAGCTCCACGGACAGCGCGCCGGTGCTCGGCAGCAGGATCTGCGGCGGCGCGCGATCGGCCCACGGCTCGGTACTGAATACCGGCATCACGATCGACCCGGGGATGTCGCCGACGAGCCGGCCGTCCACTTCGCCGGCGACGCGGCCCTGTTCGTCGGTCGCGCTCGCCTCGGCGCTCCCGAAGGTGAAGATCTGGTTGAGCGCCTGCTCGCCCGCCTCGTCGCCCTTGCAGAACGTACACGGGTGGCGTCCGAGCCGCGGGCGCGCCGGCGCCAGGTAGATCGGATTGCGCGAGTTGGTGTCGCCCGCGTACAGGCCGGCGGGTTCGTCCGGGTTCGAAGAAGCCTGGTATTCCCAGCGATCCGCCGCGACGTCCACGACGATTTCGCGTTCGGTCTGCGGGTGGTTGTTGTCGTAGACCGCGATGACGTAGCGGTTGGGCGTGGGCGTCGGGAACACGGCGACGGGCACGACCGCGTGTCCGCCGGTGCGCCGTCCGGACGCGTCGACGCGCGCGATGCCGATGCGGTACATGTCGTGCGCCGGCTTCGCGAACTCCTCCGCGAGGAAGACCACGGCCTCCTTGCCCGACAGCGCTTTCGTGGAGCGGCTCACGATTTCCCGGAGATACTGGCTGGAGAACCAGTACGCGATTTCCCTCGAAAGAGCCTCGTTTCCCTCCAGCGAGAGGTGGCGCGCGTCCTCCGCGCCGAAGGCGCGCGGCTTCAGGTCGCCCGAGAAGAGCAGGTCCGACAGCACGGCGAAGCCCTCGCAGCGGCCGCCCGTCATGGCCGAGTTCACGTTCTTCATGAACTGGCGCGCAATGGGCGTCAGGCGGCAGGAGCCGTCGCCGGTCTGCGCGCACACGCGTTCCTCGCCGAACATGCGGACGATCTGCGCCGCCGTCAGGTTCGCCGAGGAACCGCCGCCGGCGAAGTTCGGGAACGCGAACGCGTCGCGGTCCACCTTGAAGCCGCTCTCGATCCTGCGATCGGGAAGGACGGCCCGTTTTTCGCCGCACTGGCACGCGCACAGGGCAAGGAGCAGCCATGCGGTCCCGGCCTGCACGCAGGCGGTGCGCAGCACCTGCCGCAGGTCCCCGTGCGGCGCTTCCGCCCGCCGGGGCTGGACGGGACGAATGCTGTGCCGCAAGCCCGCCGAATCGCGCGACATGACCACCTCCGAACCAGGCCGCCCGAGTTGTCCGCCGCCGGTCCGGTCTGCCGCATCCCTGCCGATCGCAGACGGCGGTGGGTTTCTCCGCACGGCGCCGAGCGTAGCCGCGTGCGGTCCTGCTGGCAAGATCCGAGCCACGGGGTATCCCGGCTGTTTCGTGGCTGGTCGGCATCCGGCGAAGAGGCCGGCATGGGCAGGCATCGACCCGGCACCGACGTCGCTGCACCGACGCCGGCTTGACAGGCCCTCCGCTTCCATGTATCAGCGCGCTAGCACGCTGACAGGCGGGTGCGCGCATGGGCGTCAAGGACACGGTCGAAACCAACCCCGAGCTGGGCAGGCGCCGCAGGTCGCTCGTGCGCGCTCTGGTGCGCCTGCACGACGAGGACGCGTGCGATCGTTTCCTGTCGGACCTCTGCACCCCGGCGGAGATCGCGGCGCTGGCCGATCGCTGGGCGGTTGCGGGCATGCTGCAGAAGGGGCTGCCGTACCGGGCGATCCGGGAGGAGACATCCGTGGGCACCGCGACCATCGTGCGAGTGGCGAGAGCGCTGCACCACGGCGAAGGCGGCTACAGGCGGGCGCTGGACGCCCGCAGAGGAGGCGCGCGATGAACGGCACGGATCGGGTGCGCGTGGCCATCCAGAAGAGGGGGCGCCTGAGCGAGCGCTCCAGCGAGCTGCTGCGCCGCTGCGGACTGGACTTCGACTGGCGGCCGGACCAGCTCGTGTGCTCCAGTCTCTCGTTTCCGCTGGATCTGATGCTCATCCGCGACGACGACATTCCGCACTACGTGCTGGACGGCATCTGCGAGCTGGGCATCGTGGGGCTCAACGTGATCGAGGAGGCACTGGCCGGGAGGCCCGACGGGGCCGGCGTAACGGTGCTGGAGCGGCTCGGCTACGGGCCCTGCCGACTCTCCATAGCGATGCCGAAGGGCGTCGCGTGGGACGGTCCGCGCTCGCTGGACGGCAGGCGCATCGCGACCTCGTACCCGAACCTGCTCGCGAAGTACCTTGCCCGCCACGAGGTGAAAGCGCAGGTCGTCGAGATCGCGGGCTCGGTCGAGATCGCGCCCGCGCTGCAGATGGCCGACGCCATCTGCGATCTCGTCTCGAGCGGGTCGACGCTCATGGCGAACGGACTTCGCGAGGTCGAGCGCATTCTGGAGAGCGAGGCCGTGCTGGTGCAGACCGCGCGCCCGCTCGACGAAGGGCGCCGCCAGCTCATCCGCCGCATCGAACAGCGCATCGCCGCGGTTTCGCGCGCCGCGGGGACCAAGTACGTCATGATGCACGCGCCGCGCAGCGCGCTGCCCGCCATTCGCGAGGTCATGCCCGGCATGGAGTCGCCGACCGTCATCCCCATCGGCGACGGCGAGAAGATCGCCATCCACGCGGTCGCGCGCGAGCCCGACTTCTGGGCCACCATGGAACGGCTGAAGGAAATCGGCGCCTCGTCCATCCTGGTCGCGCCCATCGAGAAGATCATCGCGTAGGAGGTCGCGTGGAGCGGGTGCGCTGGCGGGATGCGGACGAGTCGCGCAGGGCGGCGCTGCTGCGCAGGCCCGCGCTGAAGGGCGCCGCCTCGCGCGAGGCCGTGCGCGCCATCGTGGAGTCGGTGCGCACAGGCGGCGACGCGGCGCTGCGGGAGCTGACGCGCCGCCTCGACGGCGCGGATCTGCCCGGATTCGAGGTGAGCGCGCGAGAGCGCGAGGCCGCCTTCGACGCCGTGTCCCCGGCGCGCCGGGAGGCGATGCGTGCGGCGGTCGTACACCTGGAGCGCTTTCACGCGAAACAGGGACTGCGGGAGAGCGACGTCGAGACCCTGCCGGGCGTGCGCTGCGGCCGCGTCGTGCGGCCGGTCGCGCGCATCGGGCTGTACGCACCGGGAGGTACGGCACCGCTGTCGTCCACCGTGCTGATGCTGGGCGTGCCCGCGCGCCTCGCGGGGTGTCCGCTGCGAATCCTGTGCTCGCCGCCGCGGCGCGACGGTTCCATCGACCCGCACATTCTTCTGGCCGCAGCGTTGGCCGGCGTGGAGCGGATCTTCAAGGCGGGCGGCGCGCAGGCCGTCGCGGCCATGGCCTATGGCACCGAGACCGTGCCGAAGGTCGACAAGATCTTCGGTCCCGGAAACGCGTGGGTCACCGCCGCCAAGACGCTGGTCGCGGAAGATCCGGACGGCGCGGCCATCGACATGCCCGCCGGTCCCTCCGAGGTGCTGGTCGTCGCGGACGCCGACGCGGATCCGGCGCTCGTCGCCTCGGATCTGCTCTCGCAGGCGGAGCACGGGCCGGACTCGCAGGTGGTGCTCGTGGCGACCGCCTCGTCGTTCGTGGACGCGGTCGAGCGCGAACTTTCGCGGCAACTCGAGTCCCTGCCGCGCGCCGCGATCGTGCGCGGGAGCCTTGCGCATGCGGTGCTCGTCGAGGTGTCCGACGCGCGCGAGGCCATGGAAGTCTCGAATCGATATGCGCCCGAGCATCTGATTCTGCAGACGCGGGACGCTGGGAACCTGGTCCGGCAGGTGACGAACGCGGGGTCCGTCTTCGTGGGGCCGTGGTCCCCGGAATCGGCGGGGGACTACGCCAGCGGCACGAATCACGTGCTGCCCACCTACGGCCATGCCCGCGCGCTGAGCGGCCTGTCGGTCGAGGCGTTCCAGAAGACCGTCACGGTGCAGGAGCTGACCGGCGACGGTCTCGCCAGGCTCACCCCGGTGGTCGAGGCGCTCGCCGAGATGGAGGGACTGGAGGCGCACCGGCGGGCGGTTTCGCTGCGGCGGGAGAGGCTCCCGGCGGCGAGCGCCGTCGAGGAGGGGACCCCGGCCCGCCTCGCAAGGGCCACGGTGCGGACCCTCGAGCCCTATCGATCGGCAAGATCGATCGCGTCCGGTGCGCCGATTCTGCTCGACGCCAACGAGAGCGCGCAGTCGCCGCTGCCCGGCCGTCCGCGGCTCAACCGCTATCCTCCGCCGCAGCCGCAGGACCTGATGGCGCGCCTTGCCACGCTGTACGGGACCGATCCGGCCCACCTCGTCGTCGGCCGCGGCACGGACGATCTCATCGACTGGCTGGTGCGAGCGTTCTGCGAGGCGCGCGAGGACGCGATCGTCGTCTGCCCGCCGACCTACGGCGTCTATTCAATAGCGGCCGGGATCCAGGGCGCCGCTGTGCGCGAGGTGCCGCTCGGGCCGCCGCCGCGTTTCCGCGTGGACGTCGCGTCGGTGCTGGCGGCGGTCGGGCCGTCGGAGAAGCTCGTCTTCGTGTGCTCGCCCAACAACCCGACCGGCGGGCTGGTCGACGACGCGGCAATCCGCGCCCTCGCGGAGGGCCTCGACGGGCGCGCCCTGCTCGTGCTCGACGAGGCGTACGTCGAGTTCTCGTCGTCGCGCGGATGGGCGCCGCAGGCGGGCCGCATCGCGAGTCTGGTCGTGCTGCGCACGCTCTCGAAAGCGTTCGGCCTGGCGGGGGCGCGCTGCGGCGCGGGTATCATGCACCCGGAGGTCGCCGACCTGATTCATCGGGTCCGGGCTCCGTATCCGCTCTCCGCGCCGTCGATCGAGACCGCCATGAGCGTGCTGGACGACGCGGGCATCGGCGCGGCCCGCGCGCGCGCCGTGTCCACCGTGCAGGAGCGGGAACGCCTTGCGGCGGGGCTCCGGGGACTCGGCGGAGTGCGCGAGGTGTACCCCAGCGACGCCAA
>Ga0172370_10010362_pt1 | contig 10709 bp, 3 predicted proteins | sample LakKiv5m_FD_114538 | JGI IMG/M metagenome (GOLD analysis project Ga0172370, IMG submission 114538) | Freshwater microbial communities from Kabuno Bay, South-Kivu, Congo - kab_022012_11.5m | ecosystem: Environmental > Aquatic > Freshwater > Lake | place: Democratic Republic of the Congo...
AGGAAAGAATCGGAAGCAGTCACCAGATTAGTAAAAATCGATCTCAGTATTGCTTGCCAAACAATGCTGTCGCAAAAAAGGTTTTTATTTAAAAATTTATTATTAACTCCCTGTGGTATTGAATATTCGGGGTCAAATGCAATATCAGAAGGGTGATTTTCCATTTCCGGTACCGTTTTATTAACAGGTGCCCATAAATAGGCTTCACCTGTTGATGTATTTACCATTGGTTGAACAAAACCTTTGAATTCCCGGGCTGACATGTAGCTACTGTGAGATTGGAACATGTCGATGTTTTGGATATCCTGTTGAATGCTTTGGAGGGCATTTCTTAAAATGTCAGTATATGCGTACGACTTGCTGTTGAATATCTGCTCTTTCTCGTTTCTTTCGGCTTCGTTTGTCAGAATTGTTAAAGAAGTTGTGATGATTACCCCTGCTATAAAAACCAGCATTGCCTCCAGATAACGGTATTTTGATTTTTTTTCAGGAGAAAAATGAAGACGTTTGTTTATCATGAAAAAGCCGGTTAAAACCAGTAAAAGCAGAATCCCTGTCAGGGTAATTGGCAGATAGCGTGAAGCCCGGATGGTTTTTTGATGAATTTCTGCAGGGATATCAATACCAACAACCATCAGTGTTTCACCTGTTAACGGGTCGATAACCGGTGCAAGTGCCGAAATAAAACTGCCATATTCGTCGGTTATTGGACCGAAAACTGCAGGATTGCCAGTTCTTAACACTTCAAAATCTGATTCACTGGGCTCTTCATACAGGGTTCCGGGTGGACTGGCATCAGGGTCGGTTTCAGGATAGCTTTCCGGACCAAAATAAATTTTCCCGTCTATCAGTTTCATGCTGTAAATGCCCTGTTGATAAATCAATTTTCCGTAAGCACGCATTTGTTCAGAAATTCGCTGGTAAGCAGGCGAATCTTTGTCTTTCGCGGTAAAAGTGAGATTTTTTACAAGTTGCAGGTTCAACGAATGAGCGAGTTCAACAGCATCTGAAAGTATCCTGTTTTTTATTTTCATATCGGCAATGTTGCTTCTGTAATATGCAAACCAGAAGCCCCCCACAACAAGCAATACAAGTGAAACCAGTAAAAAATTAAACCTGGTTTTCATAATCCTATTTACTTGTTTAGCTTTCATAAAATCTTCTTCTTATAAAACCAATTTTATTATGTAATCAAACCGTACTTTTTAAGTTTTTCGACGATGGTATTTTTTTTCACCGGTTTTGAAACATAATCATCGCATCCTGAAGCCAGTGCCAGCCGCTCATCTCCGCTCATGGCGTAGGCTGTAACAGCAACTATTGGCAAGTCTTTTCTAAAAGATTTAATTAGCCGCGTAGCCTCCAATCCAGTCATAACCGGCATTTTCAAATCCATGAATACAAGGTTGATGTCAGGATTTGATTTGCAAATGTCAACCGCTTCCTTGCCATCGGAAGCTCTCAGCACAGTAATGTGGCTTTTTTGAAGCACGATTTCTATGTACGCAAAATTGTCTGATTCGTCTTCGGCTACAAGCACCAGGGGCTGAGTGATTTCCTTTTTATAAACATCGGTTGACTCTTTCTTTTCTTCCATTCCTGCGAGGTTCATATTCAGACAAAAAGTTGTTCCATAGCCTGTTTGTGAAGCCATGTGAATTTTAATTCCCATCAGGTCGCATAATCCTTTCACAATGGCCAGACCAACTCCACTACCCTCAAATTTGCGCGTAAGCGTTGGATCTTCCTGGGCAAAATGTTCAAACATCCTACCCTGAAATTCCTTGCTGATACCGGTACCAGTGTCAGATACGAAGAATTCAATCAATGATTCGTTGATGGTAAAGCCAAAATGAATATGTCCCTCAGTGGTGAATTTTACTGAATTGTCAAGCAGTTGAACCAGGATTTTTTTCATTAATTCCGGATCGTTTTTCAAATAGAGATGGCTGCTGTTATCGGGCAATACAAGTTTGAATTCAAGGTTTTTATCCCTGCATTTTAACTCGTACTCATTATAGAGTAGGTGAAGCATTTCGGTGGGTGAAAAATTTTCCGGATGTACCTCAATGTTGCCAGAAGCAATGAGGGCAATATCCATGTAACTGGTAATGGTGTTTATGAGCCTTTCGCTCCCGGCATTGAGTGTTTTCAGGTATTTTTGTTTCTCATCTTCTGTAATGTCTGTTTCACATACTGCATCGGCAAAACCAAGAATGTAGTTGAGGGGTGTGCGCACCTCGTGCGAAATGTTATTCATAAAGGCTGTTTTCAGACGGTTTGCAGCCTCTGCTTTTTCCTTGGCACGAACAAGTTCTTCTATCATTTTTTTCTTTTCGGTTATGTCCTCCTTAACAGCAACAAAATTTGTAATTTCACCTTCCTCATTCAAAATAGGAGAAATGCTGGCGCTTTCCCAATACAATTCCCCTGATTTCTTCTTGTCGTGCAACTCACCAGTCCATTTTTTTCCTGATAAAATGGCTTCCCACAAAACCCCATAAAAATCTTTGGGATGTTCGCCGGATTTGAGAATCCTTGGTGTTTTTCCTAATACTTCTTCCATAGAATAACCTGTTAAACCGGAAAATTTCGGATTCACATATTCGATGTTTCCCATTTTATCAGTAATTACAATACTTTCCGGACTTTGTACAATGGCAGCAGATAATTTCCTGGCCAGTTCCTCCGATTTTTTATGTTCGATGTAAACGCTGAGCTGGTGAGCAATAATTTCAAGGATTTCCATACTTGTCTGGTCGTAGGCATTGGGATTATCAAAGCTTTGAACAACGATAGCTCCAAAAGCTTTATCTGCTGTTTCCAAAGGTACCCCCAACCATTTTTCACTTCGTGAGCCACGTAAACTAATTTTTCCTTGTGCTGCAAGTTCGGCAATCTCTGGTTTAGTCAAAAGCAATGGTTTCTTCTCTTTAATAACCAGCCCGGTAAGCGAATTTGCAGCCGGCCAACTGTCGATAGCATCGCCCTTTTCATTTTTACTGAAAGGAGAGGTTAACATATCAGTTTTTTCATCATAAAAAGCAATAAAGATATTGGAAGTATCCACCAGCACGTTCAGTTCTACCCTTACTTTCTCAAAAAGTTCATTCAGGTTTTCGACCGCAACCATTGCATCAGCTATATTGTACTGAATTTTATGGATTAATTCGATGCGTTTACGGTCGGTAACATTTCTGCCCAATATTACCATTCCTTTACGGCTGCCATCGTTATAAAAAACGGGGACTTTAAATACTTCATAAATCATTTGTGAACCATCAATTTGGGTTTTGATTTCTTCACTTAACGTTGCTTTTCTGGCCTGCCAGGCTATTTCGTCGGTTTCGATACAATAGTTAAAAGCATTTTTATAAACAGGATTACAGAGTTCTGAAAGCTCGGCATCAGTTTTACCCCAAAAGCTTATATTTTTAATTTCAAATAAATCAAGAATAGCCTCATTGGCAATCATCCACCTGCCATCGCCATCTTTAAAACAAATTGTATCAGGGGTTGAATTAATAAGCGTTGTCAATCGCATTTCGCTTTCTTTCAACGCCATTTCCGATTGCATACGTTCGGTCATGTCGCGCACACTTACTACCACAGATTCGATTCCGGGAAGATTTAGCAAACTTTGCCCCATTGCCTCCAGGTGTACCCATCCATTGGTTTTGTGTTTGTGACGGTATTGAACTTTATAGATTTTTTCAGGATTATGAATGGCTTCGGTCCAAATGCGTTCAATTTCCGGCATATCATCGGGATGGACGATTTCGCTAAGGTGAATGTTGGTTACCTCTTCAGGGGTGTAACCAGTGATTTTTTCAACGGCCTGGCTTACAAATTTCTGAATGCCATCGCGATCGATTCCAACAATAATATCCGATGAATTTTTAATGAGCAAACGCAAACGCTCTTCACTTTTTTGGAGGCGTAATTCTGCCATTTTCCTTTCAGTAACATCGCGCTCGATGAAGAACAGATGAGTTGGTATGCCTTTTTTATCACGAAGAATTTCAGAATTTATCTCAACATAAAACCGGATGCCATTTTTCTTTATTCCTAAATATTCACCAACCCCACTGTAATTCCCTTCTAAGATTTGCCCGATTCTGTTTCTGGCTTTTTCGTGGCAGGTTTCGTCAATGAATTCAAGAATATGCCTGCCCAGGATTTCTTCCTTTTTTTCATAACCATACATCAAGCAGGCAACATCCGATAATTCTGTTACAATGCCATCCATGGTGGCAATGGCAATACCGTCGGGTGATGCTTTTATGATGGTTCTCCATCTTTCCTCACTCTTACGGAGTGTTTCTTCGTCATTTTTCCGGGAGGTAATATCATTTACACTTGATAAAATGCAGGTTTCGTTGTTAATGGTCATGATCTCGGCACTGAACATTCCAACAATGATTTCCCCGTTTTTCTTCTTAAACAAATATTCCCTTCCGTGAACAGGTTGTCTGTCTTTAAGGTCATTAATAACGCGGTTTCTATCTTCAGGATTAAGCCAGAGATTAAGGTTTACGGTTGAATCACCCAGGATTTCGTTCCGGGTGTAGCCCGACATTTTGCAAAGTGATTCGTTAACATCGACGATATAACTGTCGGGAATACGCGTGATGATTATTCCGTAGGGTGATGATTTGAAGGCTTTAGAGAATTTTTCTTCACTCTCCAGTAAAGCCTGAATAGTTTTTTTATTTTCTGTGATATCTCTTGCCACACCAACAAAAGCTATCACTTCGCCTTTCGGATTTCTGACAGCCGAAGTTGAGAGGGAAATGGGAAATGCTGTACCATCTTTTCTACAGTTTATCAGTTCTCCTTCCCAACCCCCTTTCAGCGTTTCAGCATTGATAAAATCTAAAGAAATTTTACCTCCAGCCGGTGGCCGGAGTACTGATATGTGTTGCCCAATCAGCTCTTTTTCAGTGTAACCATATATTTTCAGGAAAGCTTCGTTTACAAAAACAATTTTTCCATTTAAATTGGTTATGCTTACACATTCTGAAACACTTTTGAGTGTTTGAACCAAAATATTTGTCTGGTTTTCAGCATCGATGGCAGTAATGTCGTTTTTCCAATCATCACCATCATAGTAACCATTTTTTTTGTCTTGTTCTAAAGCGTCCGGTTTTTCCATTTAATTATTTATTTTACTGTATAATGTTGTTCTCCACTAAAGGATAAATTTCGTCAATGCTTTTTTGCAGTTCAATTGTTTTTGCAATGGCCGTAATAATCCGGCAAAAGGTTTTTTCGTCGCCGATGTCGTGTTGTGCTTTGGCGCGGTCGTCAAGGTATTTTTTCAAAACCTGGTATCCGCCAATGTGGTAGTTCCACAAATCAGTGGACACATTGTCGAAATACTTTTGGGGATTGATGTAAATCCGTTGTTCGTTTTCATTGTAGTTTACCTTTTCAACGCGGCTGTTGGCGCCCTCGCCCTGGTATTTCGAAATCAACGCATCGAAAACTTCAATTTTTAACATGTGCAAATTTGCCAACTGGTTACCCAAAGCAGCCATTTTACCAAACAGGCCATAATCGCCCGTAAACGGTACACGTGGAAAGTCAATCCGCAGAAATTCAGCATATTTTGTCCGGTAAATGGTTGAATAAAAAACAGCATAAATGTAGTAAAGGATTTCTTCGGGAGAGAGGGTTTTGTTGTAAACGGTGTTTAACTTTTCATAAAGTCCGGGGCTAATGTTTGGGGTACGCGATTTATTTTCGTACGCAACTTCGGGTTCAAAAACCATGAATGACTGGAAGGGATGTTTTTTCTTTTTTTTCTGTTTGTAGAGATACAGAGGTGCCTGCTGAATTATCCCTTTTGAGCTAAAAAATGTCCGGTTATCAACTATATGTTGTGTAACAAGAAAATGTGAGTAATCCAAGTTGCCCGAAAACTGCCTCATAAAACACAGTGAAAGATTTTCTTTGAACAAATGCCGCATTACATCACTTCGCATCCTGAACACGATATTTTCCTGATAATAAATGTATCGAACATCGAAAGGGCGGTAAAGTATTGGTTTGTAATAGCCTTCATCTTCAATGGTTTTTCTGAATAATTCACGCTGTTCCGAAATATTCCACTGATAGTTATTGCTTACACCATAAGTTTGTGCAATGGTTTCATCGTCAATGTTTTTACTACGGAAAATTCTGATTTTATTTTTTAAAGTGGTTTTATCAAAGTCAATGGCCAGGCCGTCTCTCGCAGTAACGATTCCTGTAACGTTAACCGGGAAAATTTCGTTGATGGCCGGCCATTTCAGGTAATGCATAATTTTCGCGGTGTCGCGTGGAATAAAAAAATACCACGGACTTTCGGGTTTCAGCAATTGGTAGTTTTCAGAGGTAAACGCTTGTGAATTTAGCCATTCAAATTTTTGCTGTTGCAAGCCAAACCGGTCCAGGTAAAAAACCTTGCAGCCTTTTTTTCTCTTTTGTTTTATAAAAACAGCTATTGCCGTTCCCTGCCGTATTTCAAATACATTTTCATCTTTGCTCCCGTCGGGTGAGGTTTCTTTTTTCAGACTGTTGCCGTGCAGGTTTATGATGTAAATTTCGTTGAATGTGTTCATCAGGCTTTGCCGCATCCCGCGGAAGGTGGGATTATCCAGATAACTGTGATTGGTAATCATGCCCACAACGCCCACGCCTGCCTTGTGTATTTTCCATTGGGCAAACCTGATGAATTTTACATAATCATCCTGAAGCCAGAGTTTTTTCTCTCCCAACGGTTTCTCGTCAACCTGGTAATAACTGGTAGCGCCGTCAATGGTTTGTTTCAGGAGACGCTCGGTCCATTCGTTCGTGTTGGAAGAAATGCCGCTGTATGGGGGGTTTCCTAAAATTACAAGGATTGATTCATCTTTTTTTACCATTCCGGCCAGGTGGCTTTCTTCGCTCAGCGAACTCAGGCCGGGAATCTGTATTTGTTCCAAATCCTCCATTTCGAGGGTGTTGGTTAGGTACAGCTTAAAACGTTCATCATCCTGAAGGCGGTAACCCAGTTCTTCAAGGAGGAAACTCATTTTCAGATGGCCAATGGCATAAGGCGCCATCATCAGTTCAAAAGCATGAAAGTTTTGCAGGATGTGGTTTTTGATGAGGTTGGTTTTTCCGCCCGAACCATATTTTTGGGTGTGTTCTTCAACGGCAATTTTTACAGCTTCGGCGGGAAAAGTAAGTGTGCCGCCTGCCGGATCAAGCAAAGTAACTTTTTTGTCAGCCAGGCCATCAGGAATATCAAAATGGGTTTTCAGTATCTGATGCACTGTGCCCACAATGTGCTTTACAACCGGTTGGGGAGTGTAATAAACGCCCCGCTTGTCGCGGATTGACGGGTCGTACACCGAAAGAAAGGTTTCGTAAAAATGGATGATGGGGTCGTCGCCTTTGCCTTCGCTAAAATAATCGCCAAGGATTTTTTTTACATCAGTAACATTTAGAATTTCAGCAATATCGTCAATAATTACCTGTAAGGATTTAGGTGGGTCTCCTAGCGAAATAAACCGGAAAATATCTTTTAAAATGCCGATGGTGTGGGGAATATAGTCAAATGCAAGTTTTCGGTTAAAGCCATTTTCGGAGCGGGTTCTGGCAGCAAAAAGCCCGTAAGCAATGGTTTGAGAGTACAAATCGGCAAAACTCTGATGTGTTAAAGTGCTGATTAAATATTTTTTAAATGCCTCATAAAATCCTGTTATGGCTTTTTTCCCTTTTCTTTCTTCATCTGCAATTTCAATACTTACTACTTCATCGCGCAAAAAACGGGTTCGTTTGGCCAATTCCGTAGCCAGCGATTGAGCGTTGCGAACACAGGGTAATGAAAACGAAAAGAAAGTGTAGAACAAATCGTTAAAGTCAGCTTGATTTTCGACCGGTGGAGCGGTTTTCAGTTTCAGAGCTATGGACGATCGGCCAATAGTAGCTTTTTTAATCATTTCGCCATCGCGGTAGAGCCTGAATTCGTAAAAATTGGTTAAGATTACATTTGGAAAAGTTTCGCGATAGCGGCACAATTGTGGGGTGTCTTCAATTCTGTTGAGGTTTTTGGTTGAAGGGTCTTTAGCTTCGATGTATCCGGTGATGTGATTGCCGCCATCCCAAATACGGAAATCGGGATTTCCTGCTTCAGTTTTTTTTGGTAAAATGGTAATGTCAATTTTATTTTGGATTTTTATCCGCGCAAATGCCTGAATCATCCTTTCCAGGTGGATATAATAACTTTCTTCGCGGGCGTCGCCCTGATTAATGGTATCTTGCAGATTGTTTAAATACTCATTTAACATTCATTTTATTATTAAAGATTGTAATTCAGTTGTTTTTATTGGCGCCTGATTTATTTACGACTGTAAAAGTAAGAAATCTTCCTTTTCAAGGAACACTCTTTCAGTTATTATTCTATTGTGCCTTTCCACAAGTGCTGTGCATTTGGTTTGAAATTTTCAAAGCAAAAAAAGATTGTAACCGGATCATCAACAAGAAAAGATCAGAATTAACTTTGAGGTAAAATACCTAACCTGGATAAACCAGAAAAGACAAAAAACAAAAGACAAAACTCAAATAAATTCAAAATTTCAATGTTGAAAATTCAAAACCAAGATTTAATTAGCGTCTTTCGTTTTATTTGAAATTTAAGTATTTGAGATTGGTTTTTATTTGTTTTTTGCATTTTGCATTTTGTAATTTATGCCAAAAAAAACATCAAATTAAAAAATAAGTCACTAAAACATTTATGTTTTTTGTTAAAATCTGATTCTGAAATTATTCTTGATTACTTTTAACCTGTTTTTTTTTAGAAGTATTATGGAAAGGAATTTGAAAATAGTAAAAAGGGATAAAGGGTTGTTTATGTCGGAAAATTTCGAAAAATACCGTGAACTTGTCGAAAATATCACCGAGGGCATTTACATGACACGCAATGGATTTATCGAGATGGTAAACACTCCGTTATCCAGAATGTTTGGGTACAACCCCGAAGAGGTTATTGGGAAAAAAGTATGGGATTTTGTTAAACCAGAAAGCAGGCAACGGGTCAGAAAACTTTTTTTGGAAAAGTTCAGGAAACAGGATACCACACCTGTTGAGGTTGAATGTGTAAATAAGGATGGAACTGAATTTTGGGTAGTGATCAGGATGAGCATCATCGAGAATGAGTACAAGGTTTACGGGGTAATTTCTGACATAACTATTCAAAAAAAGGCAGAAATAATTATACAGGAAAGCGAAAGACGACTCCGGGAATTGAATGCCACTAAGGACAAATTGTTTTCTATCATAGCCCACGATTTGAAAAGCCCGTACAATGCGCAGCTTGGCTTGCTGGAGCTGTTGCTGGCTGAAGATACTCATTTCGAAAAAGAGGAACGACAACAGTTTATTTCCATGATTTACGACAGTGCCAAAAAATCGTTTGCCCTACTTGATAACCTGCTGCTTTGGTCGAGGATTCAGACGGAACAAATAAAAATGAATCCCGGTGTGTTTTCAACCATACAAGTGATCGAAGACAATATTTATTCCTGGCAAAATGCCGCCTTTTCAAAAGAAATCGAACTCAAAGCTGATCTTTTTAAGCAAAAAATTCAAGTAAAGGCTGACCGGGGAATGATTGACACAATTTTAGGAAACCTGATTGCAAACGCAATAAAATTCAGTTATCCAAAAGGGAAAGTAAGGATTGGTGCAAAAGTGTACGACCATCATTTTGTCGAAATTTATGTTGCAGACACAGGGGTAGGCATTCCTGCAGAACATCATGACAAAATTTTCCGTGCCGACGAAAATTATTCAACCAGAGGAACCGCCAACGAAAAGGGTACCGGGCTTGGCCTGATCATCTGCCATGAATTGGTTGTGAAAAATGGTGGAAAAATATGGTTAAATTCCAAAGAAGGGGAGGGAGCGATATTTTCATTTACTGTGCCTGCTGCCAGTTAAAATCACAAGGATAATCCTTATAAAAAATTTTAAAATTAAGTTACTAACTTACCCTCTTCGCCCTTTTAAACTCTTTTTTCCTGTCGAACAGGTAGCGATAGGTAACATGCGTCTTATAAACCTTACCACCAATTTGTTCGCACATTTTCATCATTACCGGGTTGAAATCCCCGATCCAGTTCAGTTCGAGGTCGGTGTATGGAAACCCGGGTTTAAGTGCTTCCTTTGCAAAATTAAGAATTAAAGCAGCTTCGATACCCCTGCCGTGGAATTCAGGAACAACCCCAAAAATTCTTCCGATGATACGGGTACAGATTTTCTTTATCCTCAGATAATAAAAAAATCTGACCTTGTTGAGCCAGTTTATTTTGCCATTAAATTTTCTGATAATCTGATAAATATCGGGCATCATAATGAAAAAAGCAACGGGCTCACCCTGAAAGTAAGCAAAATACACCAGTCGTTTATCCATTACGGGGCGCATGGCTTTCAGCAAAGCCAGGGCGTGAGCTTTACTTACTTTTTTAATACCCGGAAAACGTGCCCATGCTTTATTAAAAATGACCATGAAATCATCGGCAAATTTATCGTTGTGTTTCCAGGTGATCGTTTTAAACGCATATTCAGGGTTTTTAAAAATCCTTTCTGCTTTTTCCTTAACAACTGGTTGTAAACCCTCCAGAATTATTTTCCGGTGGTAAGTATATTGGTTAAAATAATTTTGAAAGCCATAATCTTCG
>Ga0172370_10010367_pt1 | contig 10707 bp, 5 predicted proteins | sample LakKiv5m_FD_114538 | JGI IMG/M metagenome (GOLD analysis project Ga0172370, IMG submission 114538) | Freshwater microbial communities from Kabuno Bay, South-Kivu, Congo - kab_022012_11.5m | ecosystem: Environmental > Aquatic > Freshwater > Lake | place: Democratic Republic of the Congo...
GATACAAGATACAAGATACAAGATACAAGATACAAGATACAAGATACAAGATACAAGATACAAGATACAAGATACAAGATACAAGATACAAGATACAAGATACAAGATACAAGATACAAGATAAAAAAACACCCCACTAAAAATGGGATGTTTTACAATTCACAACATGAAACCGGTATAACATTCTAATAAAAACGAATGAATAATCGACATTCCTGCCGATATACTCCAGAAAGGAGGTGATCCATCCCCAGCTTCCGCTAGGGATGCCTTGTTACGACTTCACCCTGATCATTGACCTTGCCTTAGTCCCCTTGCGGAGCCTTTGGGCACTGCCAACTTTCGTGGTGTGACGGGCGGTGAGTACAAGACCCGAGAACGTATTCAACGCGCCGTGGCTGATGCGCGTTTACTAGCGATTCCGACTTCATGCAGGCGAGTTGCAGCCTGCAATCTGAACTGAGGCCAGTTTTGTGAGATTAGCTCCGTCTCGCGACTTAGCTGCCCTTTGTACTGGCCATTGTATCATGCGTGTAGCCCTAGGCGTAAGAGCCATGCTGATTTGACGTCGTCCCCGCCTTCCTCCTACTTGCGTAGGCAGTCTCTTGTGTACATTTAACACAAGATAAGGGTTGCGCTCGTTACCCGACTTAACGGTACACCTCACGGCACGAGCTGACGGCAACCATGCAGCACCTGTATAGCACCCTCGAAGGCTCCCTGTGTTTCCACTGGGATGCAGCTATATGTCAAGCCTAGGTGAGGTTCGCCGCGTACCATCGAATTAAACCGCATGATCCACCGCTTGTGCGGGTCCCCGTCTATTCCTTTGAGTTTTAGCCTTGCGGCCGTACTACCCAGGCGGCACACTTAACGCATTTGCTTTTTTCAACGGCACTGAGAGGGTCGATACTCCCAATACCTAGTGTGCATCGTTTAGGGCGTGGACTACTAGGGTATCTAATCCTATTCGCTCCCCACGCTTTAGTCCCTGAGTGTCAGACACGTTCTAGCAAACTGCCTTCGCCTTTGGTGTTCCTATCGATATCAGCGCTTATTACGACTACACCGATAGTTCCGTTTGCCTCTCCCGGTCTCTAGTTTTACAGTTTTGGCAGCAATCTCCAAGTTAAGCCTGGAGTTTTAACAACCAACTTGTAAAACCACCTGCGGACCCTTTATGCCCAGTAATTCCGGATAACGTTTGAGGTCTCTGTATTACCGCTGCTGCTGGCACAGAGTTAGCAACCTCTTATTCATAAGGTACCGTCACGAATTCGTCCCTTATAAAAGCAGTTTACATCCCGAAGGACTTCATCCTGCACGCGGCGTCGCTCCATCAGGCTTTCGCCCATTGTGGAATATTCTTGACTGCAGCCACCCGTAGGTGTCTGGGCAGTGTCTCAGTCCCAGTGAGGCAGGTCACGCTCTCACGCCTGCTACTGATCGGAGCCTTGGTAGGCCATTACCCTACCAACTAGCTAATCAGACATAGGCCCTTCCTCAAGCAATAAATCTTTACACGCGAATGACTTGTGTCCCCGCGTGACTATCGGGTATTAATTCACCTTTCGGTGAGCTATTCCCGACTTGAGGGTAGGTTACCAATGTGTTACTCTCCCGTCTGCCGGTCTCCATCTAATATTGCTACCAAATGGATCCCTCGACTTGCATGCCTTAAACACGCCGCCAACGTTCATCCTGAGCCAGGATCAAACTCTTAATGAAAAAGAGTTGACCGATTGTTCCGTAGAACAATGGTTAAAAAATTTGATTCTGACGTCTTTACTATTTTTTATTGATCGACGAGGATCAATGAATGTTATACCAGATTCATAATGTGAATCTAGTTACGAACCTTACCTTTATATTATGGTTGTAATAATAAAGTAAGAATGTGAATTGTAATGTTCATCTTTACCCACTTAGTGGGAAAGAAAAAAGAGGAACCAAAACTTTCAGTTACTCTTTTTTCTTTCCAGTTTCGCGAGCGAAGCGAGCGATCCGCCTTTGGCGGATACTTACCAGGCTATGACTTAGAAAAAGCGTTTAATTGTAAGGGGGGTTGTTTTTAATGCTTGGCAATTGTACTCCTTTACCTAAAACCTGTCAAGAGAAAGATATACACAGGAGTGGGGACAAATTGACAAAATGTAAATAAAGGTGTAAAAAACCTTAGGTTGTCAGAACGAAACAAAAACAAGGGAGCAGAAAAAAAATGAGAAAGTTGCATCAGCCGCAATTCAAGTCTGGGACCATGCAGGGTGTCTTCGGTCTGCAGTGGGGTGATGAAGGCAAGGGCAAGTTGGTTGATATTCTGGCTGCCTTAGCTGACATCATCGTCCGTTTTGCCGGCGGCGCCAACGCCGGTCACACCATCGTAGTGGACGGCAAAAAAATCGTAACCCACCTCTTGCCCAGTTCAATCATGCACTCGGGCAAGGTAGGGGTGATTGGCCAGGGCGTGGTCATCATTCCCGAAATCCTGGTGAGTGAGATCGCAGGGTTGCGCCAGATGGGCATCACGATAACGCCCCAAGACCTGCGCCTCTCCGGTGCTTGCCACCTCACCCTGCCCACCCACAAGCTCATTGATGCCCACATCGAAGATCTGCATTCAGGCAAGAAGGTCGGCACCACGGGCCGTGGCATTGGTCCTACCTACGCTGACATGAACCATCGCCTGGGCCTGCGCACACAGGACATCCTGCTCGGTGAAGAGAAGTTCGGCCAGATGGTCAGAAGCCTGATGCAACTCCATCTGCAACACTTCCTGCCGGCCAATACTGAGTTCAATTTTGTGATCGAGTTGCAGAACTTCGTGCAGGCGGCCATGCAACTCGCACCTTACGTGTGCGAAGTACGGCCGTTCATCCAGAAAGAGTTGGAAAGAGGCGCTCGAGTGCTGTTGGAAGGCGCACAGGGTATTGGCCTGGACCCTGTCCATGGCACATACCCATACTGCACGTCCTCCTTCCCCACTGTAGGTGGCGCCCTGGCCTACCTCGGCTTGGATCACCGCTACCTGGATCACGTTTGGGGTGTGGTCAAAGCCTACACCACACGCGTGGGTGAAGGCCCCTTCCCCACCGAACTCCTGGACGAAACCGGAGGTGGTCTACGTGAACGTGGGCACGAGTTTGGTGCTACCACTGGCCGTCCGCGGCGCTGTGGCTGGTTGGACCTGGCGCTGGTGCGTACGGCATGCATCGAGAACGGAGTTACGGACCTGGCCGTAACCAAGTTGGACGTGTTGGATGGGCTTCCAGAAATCCAAGTGTCTGTAGCATACAAGCAGTTCAGTGACGAGAGGGTGTATTACTGGCCCACTGAGAAGTGGCCGAATGCTGTAGCGTACTGCACTCCGGATTATCGCCAATTGCCAGGCTGGCCATCCACCAAAAACGCGATCAGTTTGGACGAACTGCCGCGTGCAGCTCATGCCTATCTGAAGTACATTGAACATCAGCTCAACCGCCCCTGCTTCCGGCCTCGCCTCAGCCTGATTTCGCTCGGCCCTGAGCGCGATCAGACCCTCATGGTGTAAAAACCATCTGGTGCTGGCCACCGTTCTTTCCATTCTACTCCAGCACCCCCTAGTGGTTATAAAATTTGTAACTACTAAATAAAGCTGGAGTTTGAAATAAATATAAAAAATCGCCTTATAATTTGTGGGGCGATTTTTTATTTGCTATATGATATGTGTTATGTGTTACGTGATTCGCGCCATTTCTTTATCTCCGCATGATTCCCACTCAACAACACTTCCGGCACTTTCCAACCATTAAAATCCGCAGGCTTGGTGTATTGCGAATACTCCACTTGAGCACTTGAGCACTTGAGCACTTGAGCACTTGGCGATTCACTGTGTGCTAAGGTGCTAAGGTGCTGAGGTGCTAAGGTGTTAAACGTCTCTTCCCTCAAACTCTCTTCATTCCCCAACACCCCCGGCACTAAACGCGATACTGCTTCAATTATAACAAGAGCTCCCAACTCTCCCCCGGCCAATACATACGGCCCAATAGAAACTTCTTCATCCACCATATAATCGGTAACGCGCTGATCAACTCCCTCATATCTACCACAAACAAAAGTTATTTCATCAAGTTTTAATAACTCCTCCGCCATCCGCTGGTCAAACTGCCTACCTCGCGGGCTCAACAAAATCGTTCGCTTAGATTTTGAAATTTGAAATTTGAAATTTGAAATTTTACCAATTACATCAAGAACTTTCTTTAATCCTCCGCTCTTACTTGATAAGGCATTAAGACTCTTCAATGCTTTAAAAATTGGCTCGGGCTTCATCACCATTCCCGCTCCCCCGCCATACGGGGTATCATCTACACTCTGATGTTTATCGGTCGTAAAATCGCGGAGATTAACCGGATTAATTTTTATTAAATTATTTTTCTGCGCCCGTGCCAAAACTGTCTCATCCAAATAGTCAGAAATTATTTTAGGGAAAATTGTAATGACATTAAATTTCATAATTATTTTACTGAGCTATATTTTTCACCTCTACTAACAATTCTCTTAATTTCAAAACAAGGGACAATTTTTTCTCACGTTCATAATGTGTAATTACCCTTTCTAATCTATCAGCAAAAATTTTTGCCAAACCAGTTAGACTAACCTCATTAGCACCACTCTTACCAACCTCCTCAATCAACCAATCTCTAACTTGGCCCAAATTTATGGTATTCCATTGTTCAAATGCATCACCACCACTGGCTGTAAATAAGTTTTCTAACTCTGGACTAATAAAATGCTTATTTATAACCTTAGGCACTTCACCTGTCTTTCTTCTATTAACTTCGCGGAGTGCTTTAATCACCAACTCACCTGACAATTCTCTGGGTAATTTAGTCATATAATTTTATTTAAATTCGTACTTTACAAACTTTATTTACCCCGTGAAATAACCGTCCCCTCAAGGGGCGGTTCCGTCCTGCTTGTTACAAAACAAGCAGAGACAGATTTCACAGGGTGAACTTTATTAACTTCGAAGGTACTCGATAAGCGTCTGTACCCCAAACCCATTGGCACCATGACGAATAAAATTCTTGCCATCTTTGGGGCTAAATAACGCGCTGGCCAAGTCTATATGCGCCCAAGGATAGTCAGTAAAAAATTGCAAAAAGGCCGCTCCCGTGGAAGCTCCACCATAACCCAAACCACCCACTCCACCCAAATTTTTAATATCAGCTATCGAGCTCTTCATGGCCTCGGAATATTCCTCTCCCAAAGGCAAGCGCCACAACTTCTCACCAATTTCACCTCCGGCTTTTAGTAATTTTTCCGCAATCTTTTCCTCAGTTGTAAATAAACCAGAACGTTCAGTACCAATTGCCACCACACAAGCTCCAGTTAAAGTAGCCAAATCAATTACTTCTTTAGGCTCGTATTTTTTGGCATAACACAAGGCGTCAGCCAATATCAAACGACCCTCGGCATCAGTATCAATTATTTCCACACTCTTACCATTCATTGAGAATAATATATCATCCGGTCGATAAGAGGAACCACTGGGCATATTTTCACACGACGGAATTAACGCCACCAAATTTTTCTTCAACCCTAATTGAGCCACGGCTTTAACTACCCCCAACACTGAAGCTGCACCCAACATATCAAATTTCATTTCATTCAAGCCACTGCGTGGTTTTAAACTTAACCCGCCAGAATCAAAAGTAATGCCCTTACCAACTAAAATAGTTGGTTTTTCTTTTTTGCCGGCTCCCCAATATTCAGCAATAATAAATTTTGGCTCTTCTTCTGATCCGCGTGCCACTGCCAAAAGACAACCCATTTTTAATTTGGTAATTTCTGATAAAGATAATACTTTTGTTTTGATGGCTTTATTTTCATGCGACAAATTTACTGCTGTTTGTGCTAACAACGTAGGTGTCATTACAGTTGGTGGGGTATTACCCAAATGTCGGGCAAAATTTACTGACTCGCCAATTACTTGCCCCTCAACAATACTGTTTTCCAAATGCTTTATCTGTTTATTACCAAGATCAGCCAACAAAACTAGGCTTTGAATTTTTTTAATTTTTTCTTCTTTATCAGTTTTGTATTCATCATAAGCATAACCGGCAACTTCACTAATAAGCACAGTTTCTTTAATGGTTTTTTTATCACCAAACTTCCTAATGCCGGCACTAACCACTAATGCCAACTTGCTTAATTTTTTATTTTGCACACCAATAATTGCGGCGCCAACCACTTTTTTCCAATTTTCAATATCTATCTCTTTTTCTTTACCCAAACCAATCAACAACAAACGTGGCAAATTTTTATTATAATTAAATAGCCACAGGGTCTGAAATTTTTTACCCTCAAAATCTTTATCAGCAAAAGCCCGACTAATAATGCCGCCGAATTTTTTATCAAGATTTTTAACAAAAACATCCAGGCCTTTGTCTTGGAAAAAAGGCTGGATGAGAACGTCACATTTAGTTGGTTCGTTTTGAATAGAATATTTGGACATAACAATAGTTTATAAAGTAAAAAGTTTACCCTGTGAAATAACCGTCTTTTTGCCTAGCGGCAAAAAGCGGTTCTGTCCTGTCTGCTGTGGAGCAGACAGAGACAGATTTCATAGGGTGAACAAAGTTCATCTCTACCTAATCTATCACTTTTATCCCAAAAAATCAATAGCCGACTCTTATTGAAATATTGTTAATGTCAATACAAAACATTCGCTGTAAAGCGAATGTTTTGTTATTCCTTATTCTTTACTCTTTATTCTTTTATTACTTTCAACCCCACTTTAACTCCGTCAATTTCTGTTTCCAGAGACGTGACTTGCCCCGTCTCTACAATATTCGACGCCAGCACGCCTTTTTTTATTTCTTCCGCATATTCAACAAACACTTCACCCAACACTTTATCCTCGGTTTGATATTCCACTTTCACTTTATCATGAATTGTCAATTTTTGTTCTTTGCGAATTTGGTTGATGGTACGCACAATTTCACGGACTAATCCTCCTTTTTTTAATTCAGGAGTTATTGTAGTATCTAAACCAACTTTCAAATCACCGTCTTCTTTCACCACAACATTTTCAACAGCTTGAACATTTTCAACAATTACAACATCTTTCACATTCAACTCTTCGGCAACAATCTTTCGCAATTCACTGCTTAATTCATTATTCATAATTCTTAATTCATTCAACGGTTGTCTCACCTTCACTCCCGCTTCCGCCCGCAATGCCAATCCCATTTCCACAATCTTTCTCACTTGCCCCATATCTTTTAAAACTTTTTCATCAATCATCTTCTCATCAACCTCAGGCCAACTCGCCAAATGGATCGACTCACTTACTCCTTTTTCCTTACTCCTTAGTCCTTGATGAATTTGTTCAGCAATAAACGGCATAAACGGCGCCATTAATTTTGATAAAGTTGAAAGTACCAAATGCAAAGTAGCCAGGGCACTATTTTTATCTTCTACATCTTCACCTTTAAAACGATCTCTGGAACGACGTACATACCAAGTAGACAAATCATCAATAAAATCCTTAATCGGCCTGCCAGCTCTTACTGTATCATACTTGTCCATATTCTCGGTCACTTCTTTAACCAACAAATTCAATTTCGCCAGTATCCATCCATCCAACACATTTTCGGACTTTATAACTTTATAACTTTCAACTTTATAACTTTCACTCGTATACATTTTATAGAACTCAACCACATTCCACAATATATTAATAACTTTATTGTAAACTTCTTTCACTCCCCCATCGCTAAAATACAAATCATCGGCTTGCATTACCACACTAGTCATTAAATAATAACGCAAAGCATCCACGCCATATTGCTCAATAATTTTCCAAGGATCCGTGTAATTCATTTTTGACTTGGAAAGTTTTTCGCCTTTTTCATTCAAAATTGTGCCTGTACAAACCACATTGGCAAAACTAACATTATCAAAAAGCAAGGTGGCCATCACATGCATATAATAAAACCAGGCACGGGTTTGAGCAATATATTCGGCGATGTACTGCCCCGGAAAACGTCCCTTAAAAATTTCAACATTTTCAAAGGGGTAGTGAAATTCGGCAAAGGGCATGGAACCAGATTCTACCCAACAATCAATTACCTCGGATATGCGGGTCATTTTTTCTCCACACTTGTCGCAAGTTAATTTTATTTTATCAATATTGTGCTTGTGCAAATCCAATTCTTCGCCGTTTTCATCAATATAAAAATAATTTGGCGTAGCATATGGCAAATGATGATCAATTTGAACAAATTCAGAATTACTAACTTTTTTCAACAATTTGGTTAATGCTGCGCAGACAATAGCATGAGAAACCACCACCACAGTTTTGCCAGAATATTCTTTATTTATACGCTCCACAAATTCACCAACTCTATTCAATACATCATTATAACTCTCACCATCTTCTGGCCGATAAGCAAAACGCTCCTCACTTTCCCAAGGCAAACTTTCGTAATATTGATTGTCGGATTTTTCTTTTCTTTGTTCTCCACTCAAATTATTCCACACACCAAAATTTCTTTCCAAAAGCGCATCATCTTTAATAATGTCTACCTTTAATTTTTTATTCAAAATTTCGGCTGTCTCACAAGCGCGTAAAATTGGCGAGCATAAAATCACATCAACTTTTTCGCTAAAGTCTTTGGCCATTTTTTCTGCCATTTTCTTACCATTTTCAGTTAAAGACCATTCATGGTCCAAATCACAAGAAGTTGTATCATTAATATTAGTTTTGCTCTCCCCATGCCGCACAAAAATAATTTTGGTAATTTTTCTATCTCCTTTCTCTCGCAGTTCATCAATACTACCTACACACACCACATTACCACAGTCCTCGCCTTTCGTATTTTTCGTAGTTTTCGTAGTTCGTACATTATTACATTTCCAAAACGGCAGTGGTGTGGCCCAGTAACGATTGCGTGATATATTCCAATCCGGCGCAGTTTCCAAAATGTTTAAAAATCTCCCCTCTTTTAAATGTTCGGGCACCCAATTAATTTTTTTATTCAATTTAAGCAAGCGCTCTTTAATTTTTTGAATGTTAATAAACCAAGCAGAAATGGCATTGTAAAATAATTGAGTATCACAACGCCAACAATGCGGGTAAGAGTGCGTAAAATTTTCTTTTTTAAACATTAGTCCGCGCACCTCCAAATCATCTTTAATAACTTTCTCGGCTTTTTTAAAATATTGTCCGCGGATTAACTCTGGTGCCAATTCATTAAAATGACCCTTCTCATCCAACAGCGGTACCACGGGTAAACCAATCTTTAAACCTAAATTATAATCATCTTCACCATAGACCACAGCAGTATGCACCACGCCCGTACCATCAGCTGTGGTCACAAAATCAGCAGTCGTAACATACCAAGCTTTTTTATTAGTTTCTCGTATAGCGGAAATGTCAAAAAGAGGTTCATATTCTAAACCAACGAGGGCCGAGCCAAGAATTTCATTTATGATAGTAAATTTTTTATCACCAAGAACCGCCGCCAATCTCTCTTTAGCTATTATGTAAATACCTTTCTCGCCCTCAATACTGACTACTGAATACTGAATACTCTCGCCAACCGCCAGTGCCACATTCCCCGGAAGCGTCCATGGCGTAGTCGTCCATGCAAGAATATACGCTGGTCCGTCTACATTTTTAAATTGTTCCTTACTCCTTATTCCTTGTTCCTTAATTTTAAACTTCACTATGGCCGCTTCCTCTGTTATATCCTTATAACTATTATCCATCGCGATCTCGGCCTTGCTAACCGGGGTTTCACAATGCGGACAATACATCAAAACTTTCCTGCCTTCGTAAATCAAACCCTTGTCCCAAGTATTTTTTAAAGACCACCAAACACTTTCCATATAAGTTTGGTCCATGGTTTTGTAGGCATTGTCAAATTCCACCCAGCGACCAATGCGGTCAATCATTTTTTTCCACTCGTGTGTGTAAGTTAAAACCTTGGAACGGCAGGTATTATTAAATTTATCCACGCCCAATTCTTCGATCTGTTTTTTGCCGGAAATTTTTAATTCTTTTTCCACCAAATTTTCAATTGGGAGTCCATGGCAATCCCAACCCCAGCGCCGACGCACTCGATAGCCCTTCATGGTCCAGTAGCGAGGTACCACGTCTTTAATTACTGAACTTAAAATATGGCCATAATGTGGTAGACCAGTAGCAAAAGGCGGGCCATCATAAAAAACATAGGGTTTACCCTCGGGCCTTTCATTTACAGATTTTTCAAAAGTATTATCTTCTTGCCAAAATTTAAGAATATCTTGCTCGTTTTGGTTGGCGTTATACATAACAAAAATTATAAGAATATACTTATTCTACAAACAAAAACCCCGTTTGTCAACCAAAAGACAGCCCTCGCGAGCTGTCTTTTGTTCGTTATCCGTGTAATCCTTTGGGCATGGCCCATCCGTGTAATCCGTGTCTACTTCAACTCTATCACAAACCCTACACTATTCTCTGCCAACAATTCTTTAGAAGTCCAATCATAGGCGCGGATGCGAATCATATAGGTACCAGCATCCAAATACTTGGCCAAGGTCTGAGTAAAGTTGACACTATCTTTTTCACCAACTTTCATTACCCAACGACCTGTACGCGTATCCAACACCTTGCTATCCGGACCCACCAATTCACGCACCATTTTTACTGTGTGTTTGGCATCAGTATTATTGGTATAA
>Ga0172370_10010369_pt1 | contig 10705 bp, 10 predicted proteins | sample LakKiv5m_FD_114538 | JGI IMG/M metagenome (GOLD analysis project Ga0172370, IMG submission 114538) | Freshwater microbial communities from Kabuno Bay, South-Kivu, Congo - kab_022012_11.5m | ecosystem: Environmental > Aquatic > Freshwater > Lake | place: Democratic Republic of the Congo...
AAAAAACCTTTAACAATGCTGGTTGATTTGGAAAAAATACTGCTAATACCGGCCGAATGCATGGCCTCGTTCATTGATTTTCCCTGTTGCATGGCTCGCGCGACATTTAAACTCTTACGATGCCATCTGCGATGAGCCGAACGGGCGGTAAACTGAATAACCGCTTCGCCGTGACCGGAAATTTTTGATAAAGCGTTAGTCAAAGCGTTTAACGGATCAACGTCTATCTTTCTAAAGGTTTTGATGGGAAAAATTCCGTCGCGCTGAAAAATCAAATTCACGCCGGCGGCGTAACCGCGAATGCCGAAAACATTATAATCTTCCACCTCTTCAATAGCGGCAAACGGATAAGCGGCGTGGATTTGCTGTTCCAAAGTATCCTGCAGATAATCGGGAATTGCCAAATAAAAATTGATTTTGCCTTTGTCCAAAACAATCTCGGCGGAAAAATGATCAATTCTGCCACGAAACCACGATTTTAAACCATGTTCGGCTTTTAGACCGCCCAAAACTGAAAATAAATTCTCCGCTGTCGCGATTTTTTCCTGAATTGACTGCGCGGTTTCCTCCTGACCTGCGGAATCGCTTTTTTTATTGAATGTGTCCTTGGGCACTCTGATCAAAAGAATTTTTTGATGCAAAGAAGCGTATAAACGATTGCTGTTTAAAAAATAATTCTTTAAAACCTTAAACAATAATCCTAAAATAACCGCGCCGGCGATTAGAGGCAGTAGAATATCCAGCCACTGATTGGATTGAGGAATTTCCGGCGCCGCAAAATCTGAAGCCAAATTCGGACTCAAACCGTATTGTTCTTGAACAGCTGTCGCCATAAGAATTTAAACGCGATCGCGCTTGCCATTATCCAAGCGCTTTTTTAAAATTAATAATCGGTCTGATTTAATTTTCGCTTCCTGCTCTAAAAAAAATCTATTGGCGCCCGGAATAATCTTCAGCCAATTAAAAATCACTTTAAAAATCTGGCCGATTTTGATTTTGGTCTGACGAAGCAAAATACTCAATTTACTAGCCGCCTGTTCGCCGGCCAGTTTGAATTCCACCTGTTTTTGCGGAGTCAATGTCTGATAAACGGAACCAAGATCTTCTTCTAAAATACCTTCAACCTCTTTGCGCAATTGGGATTTTACAACGGACGTTTGAACGGTTTGATTGCCGTTTTGAGCGACCTGAGCCGTGGAAGAACTCATTTCCATTCCGGCCTTAAGTTTTTCCGAGCCAAGTTTAATTAATTCGTGAATTTGATCTTGAGTTTGATCAGGCAAATTTTTCAGCTGATCTTGAGGCGCCACCACAACTTCCGGCGGTTTTTCCGGCTGCCACGGCATTCTAAAATTAAAAGCCATAAAAACTATTTGTTATCGCTTTTATTATAACAAAAAAACAATTTTAGTGGAAGGGAAAATAGTTGAAAATTATAAAGTTTGTAAAGTTGTAAAGTAGTTACGCTTTCTGAGCTTTTAACTCTCTGAGTTGTTTGGTCTTTAAAACGCTGAAAAATTCCGGAGTAAATTTATTCTTCCTTAAAATATCCGCCACCCATTCTCCGCCGATCACATACGGCATCATCACGTAATCGGCGCCAGCTTCATATAAAACCTTTACATCGTGAGCGTGATAGGCGTTGGCCAAAATAATTGTTTCCGAACTTGTTTTGCGCGCCTGATTCAATAAATTGACTTGGTCATCGGTTGAAGGAATGGTCATAACTATCAGGTTGGCGCTTGCTAAAGGCAAATTTTCCAACAATTCCACATCGGCAATATCTCCGAAAACCGCCGGCACTTTTTCCTCTTTCAATTGTCTGATCGCTCTGGGGTTAAAATCAATCACGGAAAATCTGAATTTCAGATCTTTTAATGCCTGACAAACTTTTCGGCCTATTCTATCGTACCCGACCACCCAAGCGTCATAAATCGGCGGCAAAACTTCGGTCTGCAGATATTTATCCGGCCCGAACAGATTGAAAACCGGCAATAAAAATTGATAAAGTTTTTCGCTATAAAGAATTAGATAAGAAGAAATAAAAATGGTCACAATCGCCACAATGGTAAAAATTGGAATCACTTCATTATTAATATGTCCAAAACGAGCTCCCGTAAACAAAATAACAAAGCCGAATTCACTCACTTGCGCCGCCGCCAAACCGATAAAGAAACTGTTCCGTCTGGTAAATTTCAAAGCGCGAAATAAAAAGTATAAAATCAACGGATTGCCGATCAGAATAAACAAAGACAAAATCAGAGCCGGTAGCCATAAAGAACCCATATTGCCCAGGGCCATGGCGCCGCCTAAAACAATAAAGAAAATAATCAGGAAAAAGTCCCTTAACGGCTTAATTCGACTGGCTATCTCCGGTTGATATGAGGAAGAACTCAAACTGATACCGGCAATGATCGCGCCGATTTCAACCGAAAAACCCAAAAGATAAAACAGGCCTCCTAATCCAAAACACCAAGCGACCGTAAAAATAAACAATAATTCGGTAGAATGAGCGGCTTTATCCAAAAACCACGGCAAGAAATATTTGCTGACTAAAATTATAACGCCCAAACCGACTACGCCTTTTATTATCAGAGCGACAGCGGAATTTTGCGCCGGATTTTCGCCGGAAAACAAACCGACCACAACCATCAAAAGGACGGCGATCACGTCCTGCACAATCATCAAGCCGATCGTATGCCGACCGTAAACCGTTTCCGTGTCTTTTTTCTCCGTCAGCAACTTCATAATGATAATGGTGCTGGAAAAAGTAATGGCGACGGACAGATAAACGGCTGTCAAGACCTCCATTTTCAAAGCGAGTAAAATAAGGAAACCGATTACGGCGGTAAAAATTATTTGCCCGACGCCGGTTATAAAAGAACTTTTGCCGATGCTTTTCAAATGTTTAAAATTGAGATTCAAACCGATGATAAACAACAACAAAACCACTCCGAACTGAGCAAAAGCGTCATAAACTCTCTGATCGTGATTGAGCATATTAAAAAACATCGGTCCGGCCGTAATGCCGGCAACGATGTAAGCGATAATCAACGGCTGACCAAGTAAGCGAATGATAAAAGCGATCGCAACGGCAATTGCCATCAAAACGCTGATTTGTAAAAAGATACTGTCAATCATGAGGTAAAAAATTAATGTTAACATTTTAATTATAACAAAAAACCCCGCTTCTTCACAAGCCGGGATTTAATTTAAGATTGAAGATTAAAAATTTATGTATTTCAATTTTCAATTTTTAATCTTTAATTTTCAATTTTAGGGGCGAATAACAATCTCTTCTCTGGTATTTTTATCAAGATAGCGCAAATTGTAAGTGGAACCGTTGCTCCAATAGATCAAGCTCTTGTCTTTAAAAGTTTCCGGATAAATATTGCCAAAGGTGGTTTGTAAAACTTTTACACCATTGGTTTCATCGGCTTTCGGATATTCTTTATTGTTGCTGTAATATTCGACCAAGCTTTTGGCGATTTTAAAAATTTCTTCGGCTCTGATACTGCCTTGTTTTTCTACCAACGCTTTTTCCTGTCTGAAGCCGGCAAAAACACCGGCGCCGGTCAACCCGAGCAAAGCCAAAACCATAGGTACTGCCAAAACCACAAAACCGCTGGTTTTCTTAAGATTTTGATAGATATTATTTTGCTTTTCCATAAGACATTATTTTACTCCTTCTACTGATTTTGTCAATCCGTCAGAAACAAGCAAAATATACGTTTTTACTGGATTTTTTATAGATAATTGTTATTTTTTGGCTAATATTAGATAAAATACAAAACAAAAATAACCCGGCTTTTCTAAGGGCCGAGCTATTTTAGAAATATTTTAAATATATTTATCAGCACACTAACTTTATTTGTTCATCAATTTGCTGATTAATTTTTATCTTCAAATTAAATTTAAACCTGCTATTTACTACCACACAAAACTTTTAATTTTTAAATTAAAAAAATAAAGTTAGTGTGCGGATTTATAACCCCTCTTTACCTAACTGCTCAAGCAGTTTTTTTTGTTCCCGAGTTAGCTTATTTGGCACAACTATATTCGTTGTCACAATTAAATCCCCTCGCCCATGCGAACGAAGCTTGGTAACACCGTGATTCTTTATTAAAAATTGTTTGCCGGAAACAGTGCCTTCCGGAATTTTTAGCGTAACGGAACCGTCAAGCGTATCCAATTTTATTTTATCGCCCAAAACAGCTTGACTATAAGTAATTTTAAGATTGGTAAACAAATCATCGCCCGATCGTTTGAAAATCGGGTCCGACAAAACCCTGAAAGAAATATACAGATCCCCTGCTTCGCCCAATTGATTCGGCGCCAGATTGCCTTTGCCGGTCAATCTAATTCTTTCGTCATTATCAATACCGGCCGGAATTTTTACTTTTAATTCCTCGGTTACTTTTTCCAAACCATTACCATTGCATTCGCGACATTTCTTTTCCGGAATTTTACCGACACCTGAGCAATCGGAACAAACCTCGGTCGCTTTGAATACACCGAAAAATGTCTGTTTAGAGACAGTCACTTGACCGGTGCCGTGACAGGTCTTACAAGTGATAATTTTAGCGCTTTTGTCCGCTCCACTGCCACCGCAAACGCTACAGGCGCCATTTCGTTGATAAGCAATTGTTTTTTCCGCGCCAAAAACGGCGTCTTTCAACTCAATCGTTAAATTGAGCTGTAAATCTGAACCACCGTTTTGCGAATAACGATTAGATGATTGGCGTCGCCCCTGTCCGCCTCTGGCGGAACCGAAAAAATCTCCAAACAAATCGCCCAAATCTTCAAAATCAATTCCGCCGCTGGAAAAACCACCACTTGCGCCGCCGGCAAAATCCTGCCAATTAAAACCTTGTCCTGAGCCTGCCGAAGAACCTCGTGAACTATTAAATCCCTGAAAGTCAGAGCCGAATTGATCGTAGTTGCGGCGTTTTTCCGGATTACTTAAGGTCTGATAGGCCTCATTCACCTCTTTAAACTTCACTTCATTGCCGGTTTTTTTATCAGGATGATATTCATGAGCTTTCGCGCGGAAGGCCTTTTTTATTTCCTCGGGCGTGGCGCTTTTGCCGACACCCAATATTTCATAATAATCTTTGGCCATGTAATTCTTTTAAATCTATAAATTGTTTTTTATCACCATAGTGAACAGGCATGCCTGTTCACTATGGTGATAAATTTTAGGCCTGAGGATTTTCTTCTTTCTTCACTTCCTCATATTCTGCTTCTTGCGGACCTTGTTTGACTTCGCCGGAACCGGGAGTTTCCCCGGCCGTTTGATTCGGATTGGCCTGGCTTTGCGCGTTTTGAGAAGCCGCGTACATGGCTTGACCGATTTTTTGCGCTTCGGCGGTTACCGCTTCCAAGGCCTTTTTAATTGCTTCAGCATCTTCGGTATCTTTTACTTTCTTTAAGTCATCAAGCTTCGCTTCCACTGACGATTTTATGTCGGCCGGAACTTTATCAGCGTTATCTTTGATCACTTTCTCGGTTTGATAAATCATGGAATCGGCGTTATTTTTCACTTCCACCAAGTCCCTACGTTTCTTGTCTTCGTCAGCGTGCGCTTCGGCTTCTTTGCGCATTTTTTCCACTTCGTCTTTGCTAAGACCGGATGACGCGGTAATGGTAATTGATTGTTCCTGTCCGGACGCTTTGTCTTTGGCTTTGACGTTTAAAATACCGTTAGCGTCAAGATCAAAAGTAACTTCCACTTGCGGAATACCGCGCGGCGCCGGCGGAATGCCTGATAAAATAAATCTGCCCAAACTCTTGTTATCGGCGGCCATTTCTCTTTCGCCTTGCAAAACATGAATTTCAACCGAGGTCTGCGAATCGGCGGCCGTGGAGAAAATCTGACTCTTGGAAGCCGGAATAGTGGTATTTTTATCAATCAATGGTGTTCTAACACCGCCTAAGGTTTCAATACCCAGAGTGAGAGGCGTCACATCAAGAAGTAAAACGTCTTTGACATCGCCTTGTAAAACACCGGCTTGCACGGCAGCGCCAAGAGCTACTACTTCATCAGGATTTACGGACACGTTCGGTTTTTTGCCGAAATATTCTTCCACTCTTTTTTGCACCATTGGCATTCTGGTCATACCGCCGACCAAAACCACTTCGTCAATATCCTCTTTCTTAAAACCGGAATCGGCGATCGCCTTATCAACGGAAATAAAAGTTTTTTCCACCAAATCGCCGACTAAGTTCTCCAATTTCGCGCGAGTAAGTTTCATAACCAGGTGTTTTGGACCGCTAGCGTCAGTCGTAATAAACGGTTGATTGATTTCACTTTCCGCGGAAGTTGACAATTCAATTTTGGCTTTTTCAGCCGCTTCTTTTACTCGTTGCAAAGCCATCGGATCGTTTTTTATATCCAAACCCTGATCTTTTTTGAATTCGTCCAAAATCCAATTGATAATCCGTTGGTCAAAATCATCACCGCCCAAATGAGTGTCGCCATTGGTTGATTTCACTTCCACGGTGTCCGCGGAAATATCCAAAATGGAAATATCAAAAGTACCGCCACCCAAATCGTAAACCGCGATTTGCTGGTCCTTTTTCTTGTCAAAACCGTAAGCCAAGGCCGCCGCTGTCGGTTCATTGATAATTCTCTTGACGCTCAAACCGGCAATTTCACCAGCATCCTTGGTCGCCTGTCTTTGAGAATCGTTAAAATAAGCCGGCACGGTAATGACCGCTTCGGTGATTTTTTCGCCCAATTTTTCTTCCGCGTCAGCTTTGATTTTTTGCAAAACCATAGCCGAGATTTCCTGCGGTGTGTATTCTTTGCCGTTCATCAAAACCTTCACGCCTTGACCTGAGGCAATAACTTTGAAAGGCAAAGTTTTAATATCACGCTGAACTTCTTCTTCGTTAAAACTTCTGCCGATCAAACGTTTGATGGAAAATAAAGTGTTTTCCGGGTTGGTAACGGCCTGACGTTTAGCCAGTTGACCGATCAAACGTTCGCCTGATTTACCGATCGCGAGAACGGAAGGAGTCGTTCTGTTTCCTTCTTTGTTCTCCAAAATTTTCGGCTGACCGCCTTCCATGATTGCCATGGCTGAGTTAGTAGTACCCAAATCTATTCCTAAAATTTTGCTCATAATATTTTTGTTAGATTTATTATATATTAATTTAATTAATTTTAAATTTTAAATTATAAATTAGAATTTATCCTACTTTATAACTTTATAAACTTTATAACTTTATGACTCATTTAAGTTTTTCAATAAAACCGCCATCGCTTGTCATTAATTCATGCAAAGCCAAAACCTGATTGCTTTTGATTCTGCCGCTTGTGCTGTAATCCAAGACCTCGGTATTGGAAAGATCGGTCAAAATCGCGTTGCCGACCAAACCGTTAGGCAAAGTGGCGACTCTGACAATAATGCTGGAAGCGCAAAAATTGCAAGTCATATACGCTAAAAATCCGCGTTCGTCTTCATCTAAAATATCTACTCTGCCCTGCTGATAATCGCCATTGCAAACCGGGCATTTCTGCACCAATTTTAAACTGAATTTTCCGTTTCTGTCTTGATTCATAAATTATTTTATTTTCTTGGTACGGGCAATTTATAAATTGCCCGTACCAATTATTTTTTATTTCTTTTTTACTTCAATTTCAATATTCTTGGATTTAACTCTTTCTTCTTTCGGAATAATCACTTTCAAAATACCATTCTCATATTCGGCTTTGGCCTGAGCGCCGTCAACGGCTACCGGTAAAGCCACACTGCGATAAAAAGATCCACTTCTTATTTCTTTGCGATAATATTCTTTTTCGTCAATTTCGCTTTTTTGCTCAGCTTTGCCTTCAATGGTCAAAACGTCGTTTTCAATGGACAATTTCACATTTTCCGGTTTAATGCCGGCTAAAGGCGCTTCCACCACCACATTATCATTATCCTGATAAATATCTATTGACGGTGTAAAGCTAAAATTATTGGCAACAGCGGGAAAATCGCCCCAAACAAATTTATCCAAAGGTCCTTCAAATTGTTCCGGCCATGGATTCCATTTAATTAATGACATATTATTTTTCCTTTCTTATATTTAAAAATCCATCTTGTGAATTTTTAAACAATTTATTATCTTTTATTTTTAGCGACTACGACCAAAGCGGGGCGAATTACCTTGCCCTGAAAACGATAGCCGGCTTTTAACTCTTTAATAATGATGTTATCCGCCTCTTCCGACTCTTCGTGTCCAACAGCTTCGTGCAATTCCGGATTAAATTCTTGACCCGCGACGTTTGGCATCTTTTCCAAGCCGGCCGCAGTCAAAATTTCATCAAACTGCTTCGCTACCTGAACCAAACCTTTGGCCCAAGGCGTTTCTTTTTGCTCTTCCGGCAAATGTTCCAAACCAACATTCAAATTATCCAAAGCCGGCAATAATTTCAGCAACAAAACGCTTTGACCAAAATTTAGAGCTTCGGCTAATTTAACCGCCGAGTCCTTCTGTAAATTCTGATAATCCGCCTGAGCGCGTTGCCACCCCGCCAAATTTTCCTGAGCTTTAGCTAGGGCCTCTTCCAATTCCGAAGGAGCTTTTGTTTCCTCTATCTCTTCATTTTGTAAATCATCCGCCATATTTAATTTATAATTTTCCGCCACCAGGCGGATCCGCCGTTTGAGCGGAAAAATTTATAATCTATATTCTATTACTCTATATTCTATTACTCTATAATCTATTATTCTATAATCTATAATTTAATTTTGGTGTTTCCTGTCTTAAAAAATCTATCAAACCCAAGGCCTTTTCATAATCCATTCTGACCGGTCCTAAAATTCCCAGCAAACTGTCATTATTATTTAACGAACATTTACCAAAAACCGCGGCGCAATCGTGACCGAACGGATTATCATGACCGAGCATGACTGCCACTTCTTTCACTTGATCAAAAACTTGACCGACAGCCAAATCCAAACGATCAATCACCGTTCCCAAGTCAATCAATGATTCCTGCTCTTTAAATTCCGGCTGAGCCAAAAGATAGGAAAAGCCGGTGTAATAAATATCGTTAGCCGAAAAAGCGACAATCACCGCGTTACCGGCAAGTTCCGCTGTTTTTTTGGCTAAAATTTTAGCCGCTTCCTCGTCTTTTTGTTTCAATAAATTTGCCAATAATTCTTCCAAACTTTTTCTGATATTCGGCTGTAAATGACCGCCGGTATTCAATCCGGCTACAAAATGCCTGTAGGCCTTGATGGTCGGCACTCGACCGGCTGAAGTATGCGGTTGAACGATATAACCCTGATTTTCAAGTTCGGCCATTTCGTTTCTGATCGTAGCCGGCGAAACACCCAAGCAAGACCTGCCGGCCAATAATTTTGAACCGACCGGACTGGCTGTCTTTACGTATGCATTGATAATCTCGGTTAAAAGCCGAGCTTGCCTGTCATCCATGAGATATTTCGTTATTTTGGCCGTTAGCACTCTCATACTTAGAGTGCTAATAAAATTATAGCACTTAAAAAAGCTCCGTCAAGAGCCATAAAAATGCCATATTTTTTGAGGTTTTTTAAAGTAAAGGTCTGAAAAGCTTAAAAAAGCCGGCAAAAAGGTAGTCAAAAAAGTTGGGTCTAAAATTTTGCTGTTGATAAATCATTGAACCCTTCAACCAGCTATTTATAATTTTGGATAAATCAAAAAGCAATTCTTTATCTCTGGAAAAAAGACCGATTTCGGTATTCAAACGAAATGACAGAAAATCAATATTCTGCGAACCGATTAAGGCCTCTGTATCGTCTATCACAAATACTTTGGCATGATTCATTTTATTGACCAAATAAAATTTGATGCCCAATGAAGCCAATTTTGCGAAATAAAAATAATTGATACGACTGATAAACGGAATATCGGTATGTTCCGGCACAATCACTTTTACTTCCACGCCTCTGCGAACGGCATCGTCCAAAACAGCTATCAACCATCTGGGTGGCGTAAAATACGGCGTTACCATTACGATTGATTTTATCGCCTGATTGATTTTATCCTGATAATAACGACGCAAACCGTACACTCCCCTGATCGGCGAATGTTCCAAAAACCAAAAATTAACTCTCCCCAAAAACGATTTTTGACGATATTCCAAAATGCGCCGATCTTTCCCGTGGCATAAAGCATAAGTATGCGCAAAAGATTTTAACAACATTTTCACCAACCGCCCGCTGATTTTTATCTGTAAATCCTGCCAACCGGCATAACTTTGTTTGATATTAACCCCGCCCAAAAATCCGACTTTCTCGTCAACAATCAAAATCTTTTTATGAGTTCTTCTTAGCCAATGACTGAAAAAAATAAACTCTACCCCGGCGGAACGCAATTCTTTGATCTGCGGCGCGATTTTCGGACTGCCGGCAGCATCGGCAATCACTACTACTTTTACGCCGGCTAAGGCCTTTGCCTTTAAAGCCCCAAAAAAATCATAAGTACTGATCGTATCCGGCAAAAAAACATACATTTCCAGATAAATGGATTTTTGCGCTTCCCGAATCGCCTGAAACATCGCCTTCCACGCTCGTTTTGAAGTTGTATACAAACTATATTTCATAAAAAATAAAGTATCCCCGCCGCAAGCGGACGGGGTATTACCGCACTTGCGACGTTATTAATTAAAACAAAGTTAATAACTCATTATACACTTATTCTAACACCACATGCATACGCCGCAAGCGGC
>Ga0172370_10010375_pt1 | contig 10699 bp, 6 predicted proteins | sample LakKiv5m_FD_114538 | JGI IMG/M metagenome (GOLD analysis project Ga0172370, IMG submission 114538) | Freshwater microbial communities from Kabuno Bay, South-Kivu, Congo - kab_022012_11.5m | ecosystem: Environmental > Aquatic > Freshwater > Lake | place: Democratic Republic of the Congo...
ATTTTGCGTTCCACCTTGCTCGGCGCGGATTTGGAAAAGATCAAGCCTGTGGTAGTGGAAGGAGGCAGCGATTCCGCCATTTTCGACAACGTCCTCGAGCTGCTGGTGATGGCCGGGCGTTCCCTGCCCCATGCTATCATGATGATGGTGCCGGAGGCCTTTGGCACGAAAGTGCAGATGAGCGAAGACAAGCGGGCCTTTTATGAATACCACGCCGCGCTGATGGAGCCTTGGGACGGCCCCGCTGCGCTGGTCTTTTCCGATGGCCGCTACATCGGTGCCACGCTCGACCGCAACGGCCTGCGACCGGCGCGCTACACCATCACTCGCGGCGGCATGATTGTCTTGGCCTCCGAGACCGGAGTATTAGAGTTTGCCGGAGATCAAATCCTTCGTCGCGGACGACTGCAGCCCGGCAAGATGTTTCTCGTGGACCTGGTGCAGAATCGAATCGTCCCCGACAATGAGATCAAGGCGAAAATCTCCCGCCAACGCCCATACCGGCGCTGGGTCAAGGACAATCAAATCGAGCTACGCGGATTGTTCACTCCTTCGCAGGTTCCCGCCGAAGACCCGGAAGTATTGTTGCGCAAGCAGCATGTCTTCGGCTATTCGGACGAAGAGCTGCGCATGGTCATTACGCCGATGGCATCGCGCGGACAAGAAGCAGTCGGCTCCATGGGCAACGACGCAGCGCTGGCAGTGCTCTCAGATCGACCGCAATTGCTGTTCGCCTATTTCAAGCAGCTCTTCGCGCAGGTAACCAATCCTCCTATCGACCCGCTGCGGGAGGAATTGGTCATGTCCTTGGAAAGCTTTGTCGGCTCCCAGGTCGAGCTGCTGGAAGATGCTTCACGGGTCAGCATTGGCCTCAAGCTGCCGCACCCCATTTTGACCATCGAGGACATGAGCCGCCTGCGGGGAACCAACCATCCGGACATTCGGACGCAGGACATCGACATTCTCTTTCCCGCTGATGGGGACGGTAGAGCGTTGGAAGCCGCCCTCCATTCGGTGTTCGAACAGGCCGAGAAATATATTCAGGCCGGCGCCTCTCTGCTCATTCTGACGGATAAAAATATAGATCAAGATCACGCGCCCATTCCTTCGCTGTTGGCATCCGCTGGGCTGCACCATCATTTAATCCGGCGCGGCTTGCGCAACTCGGCCGGCATCATCGTTGAGACCGGCGAAGCCCGCGAGGTTATGCACTTTGCGCTTCTAATCGGCTACGGCGCCGACGCAATTTGTCCTTATTTGGCGTTCTCCACGGTGCGCGATTTGGCAGAAAACAACCTTTTGGAAAAGCCGGCCAAGCCCGAAGAGGCAATGGATTCTTACATTACCGCAATCAAAAAAGGCTTGCTGAAAACTTTTAGCCGTATGGGTATTTCCACTTTGCACAGCTTTTTCGCCTCGCAAATTTTCGAGGCCATCGGGCTTGACAAGCGTCTGGTGGACGAATATTTTTTCCGCACTGCCTCGCGAATCGGCGGCATCGGTCTGGAGGAAATCGCCCATGAGACTCGGGCCAGATTTTATGTTGGATTTCCTAAAAGCGGAATTTCCGGTAAGCTGTTGCAAGCGGGCGGCGATTACCATGCTCGAATTGGCGGCGAACGGCATCTGTGGACGTCGGAGGCGATTTACAAGCTGCAACTAGCTACGCGCGCCAACGATTTTGGAGTGTTCAAGGAATACACCCAATTGATCGACGACCAGCATAACGCGCACGTGACCCTGCGCAGCTTGCTTCGCTTCAAATTCGGTGATCCGGTTCCCATCGAGCAGGTCGAGCCGGTGGATTCCATCGTCAAGAGGTTTGTCTCGGCCGCCATGTCATTCGGCTCGATCAGCCGGGAAGCGCACGAGGCCATTGCCATTGCCATGAACCGTCTGGGCGGGCGCAGCAATTCCGGGGAAGGCGGCGAAGATCCGGCGCGTTATGCTACGCAAAGCGATGGTGATGATAAGCATTCGCGCATCAAGCAAGTCGCTTCCGGGCGCTTTGGAGTGACTACAGAATATCTAATCAATGCCGATGAGCTGCAGATCAAGATCGCCCAAGGGGCCAAGCCCGGCGAAGGCGGCCAGCTTCCCGGGCACAAGGTGAGTGCTGAAATTGCTCGCGTCCGTTATACGACTCCCGGCGTAACGCTCATCTCGCCGCCGCCGCATCACGACATTTATTCTATCGAAGATCTGGCCCAACTGATCTATGATCTGAAGGCGGTGAATCCAAAAGCGCGAGTGTCGGTCAAGCTCGTTTCCGAAGTGGGTGTCGGCACCATTGCCGCCGGCGTTGCCAAGGCCAAGGCCGACATGGTGCTGATCTCCGGTCACGACGGCGGCACCGGTGCTTCCCCCTTAACTTCGATCAAGCACACCGGTCTTCCCTGGGAGCTCGGCTTGTCGGAGACGCAGCAGACGCTTATCCAAAATCATCTGCGCGATCGCATTCGCATTCAGGTGGATGGGCAGCTCAAAACCGGTCGCGACTTGGCTATCGCTGCCTTGATGGGCGCCGAAGAGTTCGGCTTTGGCACCACCTTGCTGGTCGCTCTGGGCTGCACCATGATGCGCAAATGTCACCTCAATACTTGCCCGATGGGCATTGCTACCCAAGACCCGGTTTTACGCGCGCGGTTTTCCGGCAAGCCGGAATACGTCGAACGGTTCTTGCGCTTCATTGCGCAAGAGCTAAGGGAATACATGGCCATGGTTGGTTTCCGGACTGTGGATGAGATGGTCGGGCGGGTGGACATGCTGGAAGCGCAGACCGACGTCGAGCATTGGAAAGCTCGCAAGCTCGATTTCAGCTCCGTGTTGATGCTGGGGAGAAATGGCGCGCAGACCTCCTTGCGCTGCATCCGCGGTCAGGAACATAATCATCAGGAATCGCTGGATCATGAATTGATTCGCCGGGCCGAACCGGCCTTGGAGAGACTACAGCCGGTGCGTATTAACCTCCCCATTCGCAACGTGCATCGAACAGTGGCAGCGACGCTAAGCGGTCAGGTCACCAAACGATTCGGAGCGCGCGGCCTGCCTGATGATACCATTCAGCTCTATTTCAAAGGCTCGGCCGGCCAAAGCTTGGGGGCGTTTTTGGCTCCGGGAATCAGCATACGCGTGGAAGGGGACGCCAACGACTATTTGGGCAAAGGGATGTCCGGCGGCCGGGTCGTTCTGGTGCCGCCGGCCAAGGCCACCTTTCTCCCGCATGAAAACGTGATCGTCGGTAACGTGGTGCTGTACGGTGCGACCGGCGGCGAGGTGTACATCAACGGCATCGCCGGCGAGCGTTTTGCCGTTCGCAACAGCGGCGCCAAAGCCGTTGTGGAAGGCGTGGGCGACCATTGCTGCGAATATATGACCGGAGGTATTGTGGTGGTCGTCGGCCACACGGGCAACAATTTTGCGGCCGGCATGAGCGGCGGCATCGCCTACGTCTATGACGAGTCGCAACTCTTCGACACCCACTGCAATCTGGATATGGTGGATTTGGAAACGGTTTGGGATCATCGGGATATTTTACAACTGCGCTCGATGCTGGAAGAGCATTTTCGCTTCACTAATAGTCCGCGCGTCCGCATGCTGTTGGACAACTGGGAAGCGCATCTGCCTTTATTTGTCAAAGTCATGCCGATTGATTATCGCAAATCGCTGGAACGCATGCGGCTGGAAGAGGACACGGACAAAGAGACGGTGGCCGCGACCGAGGAGGTGTTCCATGCCTAAGCACACTGGGTTTTTGGAATACAACCGGGAGGAGGCAGCCAAGCGTCCGGTGGCGGAACGGGTCTTGGATTTCAAGGAATTTGAAGCGGGTTTGCCCGAGGATCGCCTAAAGCAGCAAACCGCCCGCTGCATGGACTGCGGCATTCCGCATTGCCACACCTTTGGCTGCCCGTTGGGAAACCGAATACAAGATTGGAACGAGCTGGTCTATGAAGGGCATTGGAGAAAGGCGCTGGATTTACTACACGCCACAGACAATTTCCCCGAGTTCACCGGGAGGATTTGCCCGGCGCCTTGCGAAGCGGCCTGCACCCTCGCCTTCAATCAGGAACCGGTGACCATCCGCCACATCGAGCTGCAGATCGTCGAGCGCGGCTGGAAAGAGGGCTGGATCCGCCCCGAGCCGGCCTCTGTCAAGAGCGGCAAGCGAGTTGCGGTAATAGGCTCCGGCCCAGCCGGGTTAGCCGCTGCGCAGAACTTGGCCCGTTACGGCCACAGCGTGATCGTGTTTGAAAAAGCCGATCGCATCGGCGGACTGCTGCGCTACGGCATCCCGGATTTCAAGCTGGAAAAATGGGTTATCGACCGGCGCTTGGAGCAAATGCAGGCGGAGGGAGTCATTTTCGAAACGGGCGTGGAAGCGGGCAAGGATCTGTCGGTGAAATACATGCAGCGTTCTTTTGATGCCATCGTCATTGCAGGCGGCTCTACCGTGCCACGAGATTTGCCGATTCCTGGCCGGGAGCTGCAAGGCGTTCATTTTGCCATGGATTTTTTGACGCAGCAGAATAAGCGCATTGCCGGAGATGTCATTGCCAAAAAGGAAGAGCTGACGGCAAAGGACAAAAACGTCATCGTCTTGGGTGGCGGCGACACCGGCTCGGACTGTGTGGGCACCAGCCGTCGGCAGGGAGCTGCAAGTATTACGCAGATAGAACTCTTGCCCATGCCGCCCAAAGAGCGTTCGTTGCGCAATCCTTGGCCAACCTGGCCGTTCGTATTGCGCACCTCTAGCTCGCACGAAGAAGGCTGCGAGCGCCTGTGGAGCATCACGACCAAAGCTTTTGCCGGTGAAAACGGCAAGGTCAAGTCTCTGCAATGCGCCAAGCTGGAGTGGCTTGACAAAAGGGAAAATGGCGGGTCCCCCTGGCGGGAAATCCCCGATTCTTGTTTTGAATTGAAAGCAGACTTGGTTTTATTGGCCATGGGATTCATTCATGTGGAACACGGGCCGCTGGTGCAGGAGGCTGGTCTGGAAATCGACGGCAGAGGAAATCTCAAGGTGGACGCGAACCTCATAACCTCCGTTCCCGGAGTCTTTGCTGCGGGAGACAGCGTCATGGGTGCATCGTTGGTGGTGAAGGCTTTGCAGCAAGGGAGATTGGCAGCGGAAGGGGTGAATCGATTCTTAACTTAACATGTTGACATTCTCATTCCAACGCTCTACTCGTTCCAACGCTCTGCGTTGGAATGCCATCCCAGACGCTCAGCGTCGTTGCTGTGCTGCATGGACCTGGAACGACCGCAAACGAAGATTGGTGATTATTCGTCTGAGAATTGATTATGAGCTTTGAGGTTCTCAACGTGCAATTGGATAGCCTCGATGATATTACGCTGTGCTTCTTCTATGGTCGCACCATAGGCAACTACGCTGGGAAAATTAGCGACTGTGGCAGCGTATCCGCCTTTCGGTTCCGCACGAAAGATTGCGTTCAGCATCAGTCTTTGATTCATTTCGATTACAGGGGAAATTTCGTTTGCTAAGAAATCCTGTGAACACGTGTTCGGATTCTCTTTCCAATCCCAGGCTTTCCAATGGGTCTATCGTCATAGACGGTGAAAACCCCAATTCGAGCGTCTGGCATTAGCGAAAATTGATGCGCAATCCTAATGAGGGAATAATGGGTAACGTTTCAGCTTCGCGGCTCAGAGTTGGCTTTGCATCAGGGGTGATCTCTCCAGGATATTCATAGCGAATATGGGTATAGTAAAACACATTCTCACGCTTATAGGCGTTCATCACGCGCACGTACGGCGTAATTGTCAAAGAGCGAAAATGGATTCGTTTTGTTAGCCCAACATCCAGACTATGAAAGACCGGATAGCGAATCGTTCCCCGTTTGACTTGCAGATCGATCTGATGCCAAAAATAGTAAACCGGTTCCATCGTATCCAGGTTCACGCCGCCATCCAAAACGAGTGCGCGCATGACGCCAGGATCATAAGGCTGGCCGGTGTGCAAAGTCCAGTCCGCGGCAATAGACCAATTCTTCCCTAGAGATAAATCTGCAAAGACTTGGAATCGGTGGGTTTGATCGGTATTACTCGGATAGCGATAACCTCTAAGATTTCGCTCGGATTTCGATAAGGTGTATGCCAGGTAGCCGTGCATCCATTTGCGATCAAAGGTCAACTGCAATTCGAGACCTCTTGCAATCCCTGACTCGGTGGTAAAGTTTCCTTTTTGCTGATAGCGCGTGAGAAGGTTGCGAAAATTCTTTTGGTAGAGAGCGGTAGACAAGCGGAACATTGAATGATAGGCATAATCCAAAGACATAACAAAATGATCTGCCCTCTCCGCACGGCCTGTAATGGAGCATGGGAAATAGAGGTCGATGGGCGTGAATAGCCCGCCTTCCCTAACCGTGCCCATAGCCTGGGTGTATTGTCCGGCTGCGAACTGCAGCGAAAGGTTTTCACTCACATTATAGTTTACATGTACTCGGGGATCAATATACCAGTCGGCAATCTTATCCCATTTATTCAACCGAAAGCCAACTCCTGTTAAAAATGAAGGAGAGAAGCGCCGTATCACTTCGCCGAATAAAGCATATTCATTAAAGCGCGATCCATAGGCAAATTCAGCCGGTGGATCGTCCATGTAGAATACCCAGTTTTCATCCCATGAAAAGTTGCTCCAATTATAATTCATCCAATACTTCGCTGATTTGCCGCCGCATCTCAAAGTCCATAGCGCGGAAAAATTGCGTGTTATTTGTGCTTCCACGGCGTAAGATTGAAGTCTGTTATTGGCAAATAGATTCACATCCTGGACGTCTGCATTTCGCTTTGCGATTTCTTCCAAGTATCCCGGAGGTGCTGGCGAAAGAGTGCCAATATTCTGATAACCCCATTTAAGATCGTCTTTGGCCTCGCTATAGGCAACGCGCAGCTTGAATAGTGTCCGCTGAGCCTGCGTTTCATAAACCCATGCCGCGCCGCGATTTTGCCAATGGAGGCGATACCCAAAATTAAGCCGGAATGGGTAAGGCACCAGACTATCGGGATTCATAAAGGGAAATTGAGTACTGTCCTCACCAATATAGACGCGACCGGTCTGATGCATACTGCGATGCTCCAAGTCGTTGCTCTCAAAAACACTCAGGGTGGAACGATGGCGATCATTGAACGCGTAGCTGATCTTGCCGTTGTAGTCATAATAACGGTACGGCATGGTGCCATAGCCGGTAATCTTTTTAAGCTGATCAAAATAATTGATACGTCCTGCCGCCAGATAGCTAAGCTTTTTACCGATATGGCCATGAAGACTCAATCCCGAGCTGATAAAAGCGGTGTGGGCGGCTAGAGCAAAGCTGCTGTCCGGCTCCTTGCTGCGAATCTCCAGAACCGAGCCGAGGCGATTGCCATACTCCACTGGAAAACCGCCGGGCATCAAGGTGGCGCTGCCGATGATCTCGCTATTAAAGCTGCTGGTAATACCGTACATGTGAAAGGGATTGAATAATTCAATGTCATCAAGGAGAATGAGGTTCTGGTCTGTAGAGCTACCGCGCACAGCGATACGCGAGGTCAGCTCATTTGCTTTGGTGACTGATGGCAGGGTCTGCAAAGCACGCATCAAATCCGGTTCCCCTGCGGTGGGCATATTGTACAGTTGGCGTTGATTGATGCGTACTGGAGCAGGCGTCAGCAAGGCGCTCAGCTCGGAATTGCGACCTGTACGAATATTAACCTCCTGCATGGGAAGCACACGTGGAGTAAGAACGATCAGGGTGTCGATACTCTGGCCGGGCTCTAAACGAAAACTCAGCAAGACTGGATGATAGGCGATATGTCGAATTTGACCATGATAAATCCCAGCCGGTAATAATATGCGAAAATGCCCATCGGATTTCGAGATAGTGCCTAATGAGTCGTCGATGATTACCTGCACCTGCCCTATTCCGGAACCGGTTTCCTGATCGATAATCTTACCAGTAAAGTGACTGGTCTGGGCGAAGGACAACTGGCAGGAAAGAAAAATAAGAGCAAAAAAAATATTCTTAAGCATTGAAGAACTCCCCTTCCGATTCAATAAGGCTCTTTAAGTGCAACGACCACTTCCTGAGCAGCAAAAGTATAAGCACCAAATACGCCGGAGCCATTGATAATATTGGACCAACCTGTTTGCCAATGTGAACGATTGGGCAGTAGTCCTGGACGAATAAAATCAGGCGCCGCTATATTCCGAAAATATTCGCTGTATATCTGGCCACCGTTTTGGTAGAAACTTGAGTCCATCGCCCATAGCGCTAGTTTGGCTTGACGAATAGGCTTATTCACCACAACTCCGTCGCCATTGGGATTATGATGATAGAAGGTAAGCTTGGTGCGAACAAAAGTCTCCGCAGTGCTGACGGCAATCTGATCCTGACCTTCGACGCTATCGGCAAACATAAAATAGCACAAGTAAATGGCTGCGTTTTGGCAGTTATCCCAGGAAATTTCTGGCCCGATGGCAGTAAAAAAATACCTGAGCATACTGGCTTCTTTCTCGAACCATAATGTATCTCCTGGTTGAACACTCTTTAGTCTAAGTTCTTGAGGAACATGGGTTGTTCCGGTCAAGACCTTTCCATTCTCCATGCGGACATACAGATCATAACGCTCGCCATGACGGATTCGATATTGCGGGCTGCGATATAGACCGTTTTGTACGTGAGGTAAATGAATGCTCTCGGATCCATGCACAATACTTACTAATGCATTGGTAACCGTCTCATTGCGCAACTCCGGAAAAGACCTTGCTACATAAACTTCGACGCCTTGCCGCTCAGGACAAAGCAAAGAGACTGCAATTGGAATTTCCGCTGCGTTTTTATCTATAATAGCTGGATCCAGACTACACGAAGCCAACAGACAAACAATAGAGAGAAACATAAAAATCTTCAGCATACATCACCGGTTTTTTGCACGTACCCTCTATTGGGGGGTTATATTACCGCGGTTTGAAAGAATAGCGCAAGGCAACTTTAGACCCATAGCTTTACTAGAAAATCACCTCAAAGGATTCAATAGTCGACGGGCCAGAACCGAGCTTCCAAATTATACGGTCCATTATACCAAACCAATCCGGTATTCACAACTGGAAAGAATCGATCGAGAAAGTCATCATCGCTGCCCTCTTGATAATCCTTTTCCCATATTTCGACCCGAAATTTGGTTCTGGTTGCTCGATCACCTGCCCAACACTGGTGCAGATCCCAGAATAGATGTACATCCATATCCGCATCGTTTTCCAACGGAGGATCCCAGTGATTTGGTCCACAACAAGCAGTGTCTTGAGTCGAAACCTGTAGGCCGCGAAAATCAGTACAGTTTGCGTTGTAGCACCACCAACTTTTAGTGTAGTACTCTGGAGGCCATTGCGCCCAGGAATCCCCCTTGTTATATGTATCCCACTGAGCACCACACCACCATAAGACAAAGAATCCGGATGTCGGCGCTGCTTCCGTTGGCGATGGCGTTTTGTTGCCCTTTGGAACCGTGCAGGGTGCAGTGGCTTTGCCGCGTGTTGGCGCTTCATCTATGCGCACAACCAGAACAACTTTATCCTTTGGTATTTCGCGCGCGTTGACCTGGAATTCCTTGCCTTTGAGATCGAACGCAGGTATCCAGGTGACAAGGCTGTCATTGTAGACGGGCGAGCAAGCTATGGCCAAGTTCCCGTCTAATGCCTTATCTTTATAATCTGGATGCAAGAACACCTCAACACGTACAGGAGTAACAGAGATTTTGTTCGTGAAGGCTTCTTCAACCTTTTGCAGATATCTGTACAGACCAGTTCCGTTTTGTGGGCCTTGCAGCAGATTACTCAGGTGGAAAGAATAGACAGGATAACCCTTGAAGAATTGTGTTACCGAATCAAAAAAGGCAGGTTCTTGCATCTTGATTGCAAGATTTTGGGTAAGATCAAGCAAATCCCTATTACCCCCCGGAAAAATAAGTCATTGCTTGGACCTTAGTTTCGGTAGTCATCAGCGTAGAATCCATATTGCTGTTTAACTCCGAATTTTGTGGCGATTTTTGGCAGAAATAGGCGATTGAGCAGACAACCCCAATCGCAAAAACAAGATGTTTCACTCGCATAAAAACCTCCCAAGTCTTTTAGCGTTGCTTTTTCTTGCCTTGCGCTTGGGTCACTTTAATAAAATAAATGCAAAATGTCAATGATAATTTTCATTCCCTCCTGTTTCTCGATCTTATCTCTTACGATATCAAAGTACTGACTTGTGGAAGATGGGCCGCTTCATACGCTTCCACAAGCGGCACATGCTTCAGCAAATATCCCAATTGGTCGATACCTTCCAACAAGCAGGTTTTGCTAAAAGCATCTATTGGAAAAGTCACCGAGCGGCCATTGGGCAGTGTGAGCTTTTGCGCGGCCAAATCTATGGTCAGCAAGCCTTGTGGATTTTCTTCGGCTGCTCGAAGCAACTCCTGCAAACTGTCCGCATCCACTTGGACTGGGAGCAGACCATTCTTGAGGGCATTATTACGAAAAATGTCCGCGAACTTGGTGCTGATCACCGCCCGAAAACCGAATCCCACCAGCGCCCAAGGAGCGTGCTCCCGACTGGAGCCGCAGCCGAAATTGTCACCTGCTACCAATATTTTTGCTTTTTGAGCTCGCGGCTGATTCAAGATGAAATCCGGCCGAGGGGAGCCGTCTTCCTGG
>Ga0172370_10010377_pt1 | contig 10698 bp, 7 predicted proteins | sample LakKiv5m_FD_114538 | JGI IMG/M metagenome (GOLD analysis project Ga0172370, IMG submission 114538) | Freshwater microbial communities from Kabuno Bay, South-Kivu, Congo - kab_022012_11.5m | ecosystem: Environmental > Aquatic > Freshwater > Lake | place: Democratic Republic of the Congo...
ACCAACAAAAAGATTGGTGCCGCTGACGGCAAAGGCACGGATAATCATGTTTGTCAGACCGTCGTTGATCGCATCCCAGCTTGTGCCGTTGTCGCCGGAAAGAAAAACGCCGCCGCCGAAAGTCCCGCAAATAGATTCGTACCACTGACGGCAAGGGCGCAGACTATCGTGTTCGTCAGGCCGTTATTGACCGCAGTCCAGCTTGCGCCCTCGTCGTTGGAACGGAAAATACCACTGCCATAAGTCCCGGCAAAGAGAAACCTGCCATAGGCTGCAAATGCACTGATATCTTTGTTTGCCAAGCCCACGGGCGTCCAGGTTTCGCCGTTGTCGCTGGAACGCAAGACGCCGTCCCCCCGCCAGGTTCCGGCAAAGAGATTGTCGCCGCTCGTTGCAAGAGCAGATACATGAGTGTTCGATAAACCTGTTGCGGTCCAACTTGCGCCATTGTCGCTTGAACGGAAGACACCACCATGCCGACCATAGCCAGCAGTTCCGGCAAAGATATTAGCGCCGCTGACGACAAACGCACGTACGTCTCGGTATGCTAAGCCGTTATTTGATGCAGTCCAGCTTATGCCGTTGTTGCTCGATAGGAAGACACCGCCAGCAGTCCCGGCAAACATATTGGTGTCGTTGACGGCAAGTGCATTGACATCGTGGTACGCTAAGCCGTCATTGACCGCGGTCCAGGTAATTCCGTTATCGCTGGAACAAAAGATGCCGCCCCAATCCCATGTGCCGGCAAAGAGATTGGCGCCACTAACGGCAAGCGTATAGACATTAGCGTTCGGCAAGCCAATTGGCGTCCGCGTCCAGCTTATGCCGTTATCCCTAGAAAGAAAGACAAAGCCGTAAGTTCCGGCAAAGAGATTGGTGCCACTAACAGCAAGTGCATTGACATTAGTATTCGTCAGGCCGGTCGCAGTCCAGCTTGCGCCGTTGTCGCTGGAAAGGAAAACGCCAGGAAGTGGTCCGTCACGGTACCCGTAAGTTCCGGCAAAGAGATTCGCGCCACTAACAGCAAGTGTGTTGACATCAGTATCCGTCAGACCAGTCGGTTTCCAGCTTGTGCCATTATCAGTGGAAATCAGAACACCATATTGACTGGACCCTTCATAGCCCTCAGTCCCGGCAAAGAGATACCTACCACTGACAGCAAATGAAGTGACAGCAGTGTTCCCAGTGTCCCACATGCTGCTATCGACTACAGTCCAGTTTGCGCCGTTGTCAGTGGAACGGAAGATACCATCCCAACCGGCGCCAGCAAAGAGATTCGCGCCACTGACGGCAAGTGCGCTGACATACCTGTTCATCAAGCCAGTTGGCGTCCAGCTTGTGCCGTTGTCGCTGGAGCGGAAGACGCCGTTGTCGGTTCCGGCAAAGATATTGGTGTCCATGACGGCAAGCGCATGGACATACGTGTTCGCCAGGCCGCTATTGACCGCAGTCCAGCTTGCGCCGTTGTCAACGGACCGAAAAACGCCATCGCTCCAAGTGCCGGCAAAAAGATTGGTTCCGCTGACGGCAAGAGCTGTAATCCAAGGCTCCGCAGGCAAGCCGGCATTGATTGCAGCCCAGCATGCACCATTGTCGCTCGAACGGAAGACTCCGTCGCCTCGAGTACCGACAAAAATATTGGCGCCACTGACGGCAAACGCTTCAACGCTGCTGCCGCCATAGGGTCCGCTGGTTTGCACCCATTGGGCCTGCAAATGATTGGTAATGCTGAATAGGCAAAACACCACCGCGAGTAATCTGAACATGGTTTTCATCGGCTTCTCCTTTCACGATTTGGCAACGAGTTCTTGTGATAAACGAATTGCAAATTCATCTTATCAACGCCGGCTTGATCACCTGCACAAAGCTTTATTCCGATTTATTTGGGGAGCTTGCCGAAAGTGCCAGAAATTGCAGACGGCCAAAGTAAATGCCACCCGTCACTTCTGTGTTATGATTATAAACTGACTGATTAGCCCCACGAAGATGCAGTTCAAAGAATTTTTTCACTTGATTGTTCGAATCGCATTTCCTATACTTGTTCGCATTTTTACTGTGGAGGTTTTATGAAAAAAAATCTAACCATATCAATGGATGCAAATTTGTTAGAAAAGGTCGAAAAAATTGCTATCGAAAGAAATACTACGGTCACAATTTTCGTTCGGAATCTTCTTAAGCAGCTCATAGAAACCGAACAGCGGAAAAGTCAAACCGCTGCAGAACTGGAATCATTATTTGAAGCGTCACAAGCGCAGGTCGGCACTCACAAATGGTCGCGGGACGATTTGCATGAGAGATAAATATTTCATTGATACCAACATCCTCGTCTACGCCAATGACAGTTCCGACAAAAGTAAGCAACAGAGAGCCAAGAAGATTATACTTGACGGTATTCGCGAGGAATGCATCGCCGTCTCAACACAAGTTTTGAGCGAATTCTATGTGACCGTAACCCGGAAAATAAAAGTCACCTTGTCGCCTGAGGCCGCCAAAAATGAAATCCAGCTATTAAGAAACATCGATATCGTTGACATAGATTTTGAATTGATCATTCATGCCATGGACCTTTCAGGCAAATTTCGACTTTCTTTTTGGGATTCCTTGATTATCGCCGCGGCTATTAAGTCGCGATCCGCCATATTATATTCAGAAGATCTAAGTCATTCCCAGGCTGTGGAGACTGTAAAGATCATCAATCCATTCTTTACCTCACCAAAGCCAGTTTAATCACTTTTACGAATTCCCCCGCTTCCAACCGACAAAAATACACGCCGGCAGAAAAACCACTGGCATCCCACACGACCTTGTAATACCCCGCCGCCTGTTTTCCCGAAACCAGCGTGGCCGCCTTTTGTCCCAGCGAATTGTAAATGCTCAGGTCAACAAAGCTGGCCGCTGAAAGCTGATAGCTGATCGATGTGCTGGGATTGAAGGGATTGGGGTAGTTTTGTTCTAAGCGATACTCGGTCGGAATTGCTTCTGCCAATTCCTGTACGATTACTGGCGTAGCGTGTTCTCGATCGATGCCCACATCATCGATCACGACACCAACGTTGGTATTCTGGGCATCAGAGATGAAATGAAAGCGAATCCAAACCTTGGTGTGCCCTGCTGCGATGAACCTCGTCAAGCTCACATATTGTTGCGTCATTTTTCGCAAAGTTCCCGAGAGTGAATCCAACTTTATCCAACTCAGACTATCAACACTTGCTTCCACATAACAGACATCTTTGCCCTCTTCGGTCGCATAAGCCGTCCAATACTTGAGCGTAACGGAATCGCCGACTTGAAAACGAAATCCAGGCGCGAATATCATCGTTGCGTCCATGTTATTTCCATAGGGAGTGATGCCATTATTCACATGAGCCATGCCTCGTCCGGAATGAGCAGCGAATTTTTTGGTAATGCCCCAACCGTCTGCAAAAATCCAATAGCCGGTATTCCCTTCAAAGTTATCGACCAAGTTTGTCACACCGACTGTCGAATGAATGCTGTTGTTGTAAGCATTGTGATCGTTGGGAAAATTAAGAACAGTGACAACAAAATCATGATCTGCTTTTTGGTTGGCGACAAAGGGCTTAAATTCTACCATACAAGATTGGTCGCGGGACAGCGTCGAGACATGAGTCGTATCATGGTAAACAGATTGTCCATTATGCAAAATAGTACAAGTCACATCAAAATTTTTTCCGTCATTTTGCCCGCAGTTTAAGATTTCCGCACTCGGCTTGATGGGAATAAATAGAGGGATGCTATCACATGGAAGTTGCAGACTTTGAACGGCAACATCGTGCTCCGGGCGAAGCACCTGTAACTCGACAGGCACTGTGGCTCTGACTGCCGTCGTGTCATTGGAGAAGATGAGCAGTCCGCCCCGGTATTCGCCCGGCTCCAAACCTCGGGTACCAATCTTCAACTGGGCCACTGCCGATCCTCCACCGGCCAGCGTGCCCGATGCCCCCACCACGTCCATCCAATCCGCTGGACTGTTGGTCTCTCCATGAGCAAACATGTGGGAGGCATCATTGCCGTGGTCTTCGAAAAGAACTGTGCCTCCATCGGTGACCGCGATATCATCTACAAAGAATCCATGAAGCTGTGGATTGTCTGGAGTGGCCATCCCGGCGTCTGAGGCAAAGACGAAGCGAACCACGACACTGTCACTTCGGTACGAAGACAGATCGAATTCTATCTCCTGCCACCCACTACTACTCCCACCCCAACCAGGAATTCCTTCGCCCTTTCCCCACCAACCGTCGAGTATTCCCCACCAACCGCCGAAACTGTACAAGTTGCGCGAAGTGTAGTTTGGTTTGATCGGCTCGGCGACGCCAAAGGTTTGTCCCCCATCGGTGGAAACCCAAACGTTACAACCATCCCAACCGTCGTAGGGTGCAACGATTCCGGCGGTACCTTCTACCGCCCAGTAGCTCGTGCACGAGAGGCGGGGCTGACTGGTTATGGAGAGATCGAGAACAGGCGTATCCAGGCATTCTAGCCAGCTATTTTGATAGCCACCGATTTGCGGATCGCCACACCACCACGAAAGGCCATCGAAAGACATGAAGGAATCCGGGTGGAAGTACCCTTTGCAACTCACATCGAGCGTGGAATACTCCAGTGGCTCAGCACCGAGATTGTGGATGGTTAAAGACTCAACCAACGAATCACCAGCCACGACCGACAGATCGAATTTGTTCGGCGTTGTGGCCAAAGCTGGACCTCCGGTCTGATTGTCCCAAATATAGGGACAATAGGTACCGATCTCACATTCGCCCCATTTGATCCGGAAGTAACCGCGATCACCCCAAGAAGAAGCCCAACTGTTCTTGCAGATCCAGCTCTGTTCGTAGTCGTTCCAACCCACAATCACAATATAATGGCCCGCGAGTAAATTCCCCCATACATGTTCGTAAACACCTCCGCTGTAGTTAAGAAAATCTTGAAATACCAAAAACCAGGCGGCAACCGGTCTTCTGAATAAGGCACTTTTAAGGTTCTCGACCTTCGCCTCTTCCCACGTAATGTATTCCCAACCCGGGATGGTAACCGCCTCCAGCTCCCAAACGGCGCAGGCGCTGTCGCAGGGAATCGTATCGTCGGCCATGTACGGGAAGCAAGTTTCGGACGGCACCCCAACGGTGCGGATAAACTCGTACGCTCCTTCGGCCGAACCGTCATCGCAGTTACCTGCTTCACTGCAAGAGAGGATGAATTGTTCGGAAAGGTCAATCTGAGAATCTGGTTTGGCATGGTGGATTTTCCACCAGGCCTCCACCGCTCCCACGGCCGCAAAGTCCCAGCAACTGCCGCAGAAGCGACCCATCCAAGGTGTAATCGTTCCCTGATTTTTCACAGGTGTCATCCAATTGCCGTTATTGTCCCGCCAATCGAACACTGGCGGAGGGTTCACGAGTTTGGGCAACGAAAGCAGCTTTATTTTGCTGGGGTCGATCATTGGTAATCTGGCCCCGCAAAGCTGTTTCTGCTCCTCGAGCGACAACCGGGTTACCCAGCTTTCAGCAGCAGTCTAATTTGCGCCTTTTTCAACAATGGCTTTTTTGATCTGCTCCAGCTCATTGGATGCAAACGCCCTCATTTGCAATAAAACCCCTACTACGAACACCACTAATAAGCAGTGACTTGGTTGAATGGTTGATTTTCTCATGGTGTGCCTCCTTTGTTGTTACCGTGAGTCAAACAGTGCTTGGATCTGTCAGCCCATTGGCTCGCAGATTCGCAGATTCTTGGAAATTTCGCTTGTTTGCCTAGCAATTAAAGACTATATTTCGCATGACAAAATCGGGAGATTTTTGCTTTATGAAAACAGTGACGTTAAATGTACCTGAGTCGATTGCTGAGTTGTATCCGAAAGTCGGTGAAAAACTATTGCTATCCACTTTAAGAGAAGCCATTAAGCGTCTAATCCGAGAAGAGCAGAGAAATCTGAAAGCCGTACAAAGACGAATTTTGGTTTTTGAGCGAAAGTACAAAGCCGACTTCTCTGATTTTCAAAAAAATCTGCCTCCGGAAGGTGATTTTCGGTTGCATGAGGACTATGGTGAATGGTCATACCTCACGGATGTAGCAATGGCTATCAATAAAGACATTGCCAATTACCAACGCCTTAATGGAACCGTATGAAACATAATACGCTTTCCGAATTTCAGAATATCATCGCATCCATCGATTCCATAAACCATGAACTCACCAAGCAGCTCGAGATTTACAAATGCAAAGTCACTCTAGTTGACGGTTCCAACCTGAGAATTCTGGAAAAATATGCTCATGAAGAGCTCGTTTATTACAGCTATTATTGGCTGAGTGCTTTCGATGATCTGATTCTGGGTTGGGATTGCGCTCCTCATCATCATGCGATTGACAGTTTTCCCCATCATCAACATGTCGGGTCTCAGAACAGTGTAATTTCTTCCGACATCAGAAATTTGCACCATGCATTAACGGTAATCAGAAAGAGCCTGTTGAGATCCTAATAACTATTGGGCCAACGCCAGCTTTGTCGTCTTCACAAGGCTTTGCCTTCAGCTAGTCGAAAAGTCTCTTGCTTTCATGCGGCAAAAATAAAAGCTCGCCGCCAGCAGGGGCAGACCTTTCTCATCGGTGTCGTTCCAGGCAGATAGACCTCAAAGGTCTCGGACACCTTTGAGGTTTATACTATTTCAGCAACGTCAATTTCCGAATTTGGCTAAACTCCTTCCCCTCCAATCGATACAGATACACTCCACTGGCCAGCCCCTTGGCCTCCCAATCGTATTTGTACCTTCCCGTTGCAAGCTTGTCCGCAACGATGGTGGCGACTTCTCTCCCCAGCAAATCATAAACCTTCAAAGTGACAAAGCCGGGTTTTGGTAAAGCAAATTCGATCGTCGTGCTGGGATTGAAGGGATTGGGGTAGTTTTGGCCAAGCATGTACGCATCAGGAACAGCCTCGGCAACTTTTGGTTGAACACCGGTCGGTATATCCAGTACTGATTCCCATGCGCCCATATCCGGATTGATCAAGGGCCGTAGTCTTCCGTTGATGTCCGTTTCAGGACATTTGCAGATTGTGCCGGCGAAATCATAGGAGTGAGTGCCCGTGCCGATACAAGGACTGGCATTAGATAGACTATCTGCGACCAGTAACGGATCCTCGCCCTTATTCCCGGCCAGCCAATTTACCGTGGCAGCAGAATCGATGACAATGCCAGCCGCTGCGAATTGAATATCCGAGTGGGCAGCGTTCAACGCTCCGCCCCACATTTCAATTTCCGGCCCATGCGATGCGGTATTGCCCCAGCAGATGGTGTTCAGTACATGAGCATTTGATTTATAGATCGCAATACCGCCCGCGGTATCAGCGACGTTTTTAGTGATGGTATTGTTGATTATTTGAGCCAAATTTGAAGCGAAAGAAGGATGATAATAATAAAAAATTCCGCCCCCGCGACGCGCCTCATTTTCAACAATGACGTTATTGATGATTTTAGCATTCATAGCCCAGATACCGCCACCCTGTTCTCCGCCAATATTGTCTTTAATGAAATTACCATTTATCAGATTTCCCGAACAGCCGTTCTCGTCTATTCCGCCTGCTGCTAAAGAGCCATTGTTGCCTTCAATTATATTTCCAATAACCTGAACGCCATTCGTTTGCCACAATTCAATGCCGCCGGCCCATCCATACTCAGTTTGTGCAGTTATTGAATTGTATGAAATGATATTATCTTTTATCAGGCTGATTTCTTTGGATCTCCATAACCGGATGCCGGCCCCAACGCCGTTGTTTCCTCCTGCTTCATTATGACTGATAGTATTGCTAATGATCTGGACATTTGCAAAAACAACATCCACGCCGCCTCCCCAGCCGCCGCCAAAATCCTGATAGCCAGGTGCATAGACTTTATTATGGGTAATCGTATTACCGCTAATGACAACCAGCGTTCTGGTGGCCATATCTTCGCAGCCAGCGGCAATTCCTCCGCCTCCTGAGAACCGAGGACGACCACCAACTGAATTATAACGGATGGTGTTACCAGTGGCTCTTCCTTTGACAAGATAAACTCCACCACCATTCTGATAACCCTGTGCTGTGTTAGATGAGGTTAATGAATTTGACTCGATGACATTGTCCTCGACAATAACATAACGAGCACTGGAGTTGATGTGCGGCCAATAGCCAATACCTCCGCCGGAACAATCTTCGGTGTGATTCACAGTATTGAGTACTATTTTGTTGTGAGTGATTCGTGCGCCGGAAGTATTACAATATACACCACCGCCCACCTTTGTGGTGGCATCGGCAATCGTTCCTTTGCCGCCGGTAATGGTAAATCCGCATAGCACCGAAGTCGTATCCTCCCCGGCAACAAAACGCACCACCGAGCCTCTGCTGGGATCGCTGGGTCGGCTGCCGTTGATGATGGTGTTGTTGCGGTGGGTGGTGTCGGCATCCATTAAGAAATGGCTGGCGACAGTAATGGCTTTGCCTGTGAAGTTGATATTCTCGTAATAAGTGCCTTCGGCCACCAACACCGTGTCGCCATTTACGGCAGCATCAATGCCGGCCTGAATGGTGGGCTGGTCAATCGGCACTTCGACCAGATGCGGTCGTTTGGGAAAAGTGCGTCCATTCTCAACCGCGCCCAGATCCGGCTTTGAGCCGGGGGGACTGGGCCGAGGATTACCGAGAAAATCCGTATTTGGCGCTGCAATAGCATCATCGCCACGGCCATACCACATTGAGCCTTTGCCGATGCAGGGACTGGTCTCCGATAGCTCAAAAGTTCCGGCGACGAACAACGGATCGGCTTTGATGTTTCCCGCGCCGCTCCAGCCGCCCTGAATGTCGCAATAGTTGGCTTCAACGCCGCTGTTCCAAATGGTGATCGAGGGATTGGACGAAGCCTGATTTGCCCAGATAATATTATTGAGCAGCGAAGGATAGGAAGAATTCCCAACAACCATCCCTCCACCTTCTGTCGCCTGGTTGTTGATAATGGCGTTGTTGATGAGCTGACTCACGTTCTTGTTGGTGATATAAAGTCCCCCGCCGTTGGTTGCGGAATTGCCGCCGACGACATTATTGATGATCAATGGACTGCACTTGGCAATGTTGGCGCCCCCGCCCCAGCCGCTTCCATGAGTTACAGCGTTTGCGAGGATCAGATTGCCTTCGACAATAAACGGCTCTACTGTTGTATTGATGGCTACCCCAGCGCCATAACCATTTTTGTCGGTATTCACCCAGATTGTATTGTCGCTGACTGTATTCTTTGATAAGCGCCCCTGACATCCATAAACGAAAGCGCCTCCTCCAAATACTGTACTTTGGACATTACTATGACTAACGATTGAATTTTGCGTTATCCTATTAGACTCCAAGATTGCGTTAAGGCATTCACAATCGACGCCGCCCGAGCAAGCCTGCTGATCGGCGGAATTCTGCACAACGGAGTTGTACGAAATTTGATTGTTAATCAGCTTTCCATCGAACCACAGCGCCAAGCCGCCGCCAGCGACAAAATCCGCGCTTGCTGTCAACGTGTTATGCGTAATGAGATTGTCTTGAATGATGGCATAAGCAGCGCTGCCCGTAGGCATGGCCGCCAAGCCGCCTCCGATCACTATCCTGTCCGGCGAAGCTACGGCATTGTTGATGATCTTGTTGCTCCTTACGCGTGCGCCGGAATTATAACAAAAAATGCCACCCCCTGCTTTATGCTTGTATTGAATCCCATCGACTACGGTTATGAATTCCGTTCCCGTCCCTCCGGTGATGGTGAATCCCTGCAAGACGGACGTTGTATCTTCGCCGGAAACAAAGTAAACCCCCGACCCGCTGTCCGCGTGGCTGGGCTGGCTGCCATTGATGATGGTGTTATTGATGTGAGTCGTGTCGCCGTCGGTCAAAAAATGACTGGCCACGGTGATGGCTTTGCCTTTGAAGCTGATGTTCTCGTAGTACGTGCCGTCGGCGACCAGAACAACGTCGCCGTTTACGGCGGCATTGATGCCGGCTTGAATGGTGGGCTGATTGGCCGGCACATGAATAGTTCCCGCCAATGCAGATGCAGCAAACAGAGCTGCCGCACCGAGTAGAGCCAATGTCTTGTTCATGGCTATCTCCTTTTTTGAAGGTTGATACCCTGACTGTAGCCTGGCAAATAGAGAGAAAGTAGACTGTAGGAGAAGAACGTAGACGCCCAGTATCAATGCAAGTGGTCGGACTCTGAGAGTCCTCCTACGATTGGTGGTTAGCAAAAAACTGCCAAGCCACAGCATTATGACTTTTCAATTGAAAGTTAAGTGGAAGGGTGAAGAATTTCAATACCGTGATCACGGTATTTTATAGGCGACTACAGGATCAGAATCCTCACGCCAAGACGCCAAGAACGCAAAGCTGATAGAGAATATTGAAGGATGGAAAATAGGATTGCATTTAGGAGCAGGCCCTATCCTTACAATAAGTCCCTGGTGTTCCTTGGCGGCTTGGCGGCTTTGCGTGATATATAAACACCCTGTGATTGGTTAGGTGTTTTCTTACATCAGATCAGATGCTCTTTGAGGATTTTAGCAATGACGTCGATTTGCGAATGGACCTGTAGCTTGGCGTAGATGTTTTTCAGGTGGGTATCAACAGTGAGCAGACTGATGTGCAAATGGTCGGTGATGTGCTTCTTGCTCAAGCCGTTCACC
>Ga0172370_10010378_pt1 | contig 10697 bp, 10 predicted proteins | sample LakKiv5m_FD_114538 | JGI IMG/M metagenome (GOLD analysis project Ga0172370, IMG submission 114538) | Freshwater microbial communities from Kabuno Bay, South-Kivu, Congo - kab_022012_11.5m | ecosystem: Environmental > Aquatic > Freshwater > Lake | place: Democratic Republic of the Congo...
CCGGGCTTCACCGGATATGTAACCCTTCTGCCCGTTGGAAAGAGTTACTCCCACCCAGGACTTTCCATCTTTCTTTTTTAAACCCCCTATTTCCACTTCACTTCCTACCGGCAATTCGGTAATGGTAATTGCAGGATCATTCACATCGCTATACACCTTGACAGGGTTTTCAATGATTCGTACTTTCATTTTGGTATTCCTCCCGAATTTTTAGGACAACTTGCCTAAAAAAGAGAATTCTTCCAGGCAATTAATTATATATGCAATAATTTTTTTTCAATGTCCAGCTAAGATCAAGGAAGTGGCAAATTGAGTGGAGTAATTAGTTTTGCGGTCAGTCATACTGTGCTGTATGGAGTGAAGGATCTTCTTCTTAAAATGAATAGTAGATCTTTACCTATCATTGCTGGCAATTCCCAGGATCACGTCTTTCAACGGATCTGGACCATCATAAGTTGATTTTCATGCCTTCAATATCGATAATTATGCAGTTTCAAAAAAATAATGTAAAATACCTCTATCAACCAACAATTGTATCTTCTCCGTAAAAAAATCTGGGGTGAACGGGATTTTTCACTATGCCTGATTGATCCAGAAGATGCGATCCAAAAACCCATATCTTATCAAAGGAGAATATATAGATGAGACCTGTCTATGCCATATCGGGAGGCGTTTCCAAGTTTGCCAAAGCCCGACCTGATAAGACCTTTCAGGCCATTGTCAAGGAAGCGTACGATTACGCCATCCAGGACATCGGGCTGGATTTTCCAACATTTACACGACTGGTCGACGGTTCGGTGGCTTCTTATTTTTCGGATCACTTTACCCGTCAATTAATGGCTGGCATTATGGTGCAGGATTATCTTGGTCTGTGCCCCAAGCCCAGCCATCGTGTTGAAGGAGGTGGTGCCACTGGCGGGTTATGTTTCCAGGAAGCCTGGAAATCTGTTGCCAGCGGGCACATGGATATCTGTGTTGCTTATGGTTTTGAGACTATGAGCCATGTTGAGACCTGGAAAGGTAATGAATTCATCGCCCTGGCTTCGGATATCTCGGTCGATTATCCGGTCGGTGGTTTCTACTCCGGTTATTATGCAATGATGGTTACCCGCCATATGAAAGAATTCGGGACCACGGTCGAGCAGATGGCGCATGTCAGTGTCAAGAATCATCTGAATGCTTACCACAATCCCTATGCCCAGAAGCCTAATCGCTACACCATCCAGGATGTCCGCAACGCACCCATGGTGGCCTGGCCTCTCACCCGTCTGGATATTTGTGTTATGTCCGACGGCGCAGCAGCCAGCATTCTGGTTTCGGAAGATGGTTTACGTAAACTCGAAGCCAGTGGCGCTGTCATTCCCCGCCCGTTGGTTAGAGTGACCGGAATTGGGTGCGGCACGGATGCCATGCGTATGGCTGACCGCCCGCATTTTGATTACGATTATTTCATGGAAAATTACGCCACAACGGTCGAAAAGAATTCGGATGACACCAGGACCTATTACAAAGAACTTTGGGAGCATGGAACCCGGTATCCGGGTGTGCATTCCTTTAGGGCAGGGCGGGCTGCTGGCAATATGGCTTACAAACATGCCGGTATTCAAGACCCGCTCGAAGAACTCGATTTTATTGAGTTGCATGATGCCTATACTTCCAGCGAGATCCAGACCTATGAAGATATGGGGCTGTGCCGTTATGGGGAAGGTGGCGAGTTTGCAGAGTCCGGCAAGGCTTTCATGCCGGGCATCGATTATGGTCTCAAGCTGAAGAACCAGCCCACCCTGCCTGTCAACCCGTCCGGTGGCTTGATCGCTTGCGGGCATCCCGTCGGCGCAACTGGTCTGATGCAGGCTGTTTTTGCCACATGGCAACTCCAAAACACCATCAAGAAGCATTTTGGGGATGATACCTTGCAAGTTAAGAATGCCAAACGCGGTGCCATTCACTCACACGCTGGCACAGGAACCTACGTTTCAATTTCAGTGTTGGAACATGAAGGTCAGGAGAAATAACATGGCAAAATTACCAGAGCGACGCGAAGAAAATTTAGGTGGTTACATTGTGCATGGAGTGCCTTTTCCGATCAATACCGATGAAGAATCGCTTGCTTTTCTCAAGAAAATGGCTCCCATCCAGATCGAGCAGCCCTACCAGATCACCTATCTGCATTCCTACGGGCAGGACAGCCCCTGGTTTGCCGGATTGGCGAATAAGAAACTTCTTGCCAGTCAGGATGGTGGGTCTGGCTACACCTATGCTAACCCGCGCGGCCACGACATGTTCTCTGGTCAGGAGACAAACTGGATCGACATCACCGACCGTCCCGCCAAAGTCCATGCTTTCACAGTCTGCCATTTCGGCTCGGAGGAATTCCTTCCCGACACGCCTTTTGTGCTGGCGTTGGTGGAGATCGAAGGGGTGAACACCCTCATGCTCACCCGCTTGATGGGTCTTGATCCGCTGGCCGCAACCCTGGACTGGATCGGTATGAATGTTCGTCCGCACTTCCTGCGAAATAGCAAGTTTAAACCAACAGATGTGTACTTCTCCCCATCAGAGAGTTAAATAACAGATCAATTTGTTGCTTAATAAAAGGATGCGGTGGTAAAACCGCATCTTTTCCCTTTCTTTTTGAAAAGATACTATCGAAGGTTTCGATTGGGAAATGATTAAAGGATCTTCGGGAAGTTTTAATGAAATATATAATCCCATATAAGAAGGTATTCCCTTTTCTGCAAGATTTTATTATTTGCGACTATACTTAACCCCATGCGAAAGATATTGATCTTTATCCTGCTGGCAGCTTTTCTGGCAGGTTGTTCTCAGGATGCCAGCCCGATTTTCACCTCGGTCGAAAGTAATACCCCCCCTTCACCAGCTACTGGTACACAGGTGAAGGCTACCTTAACCTCGTCTGCCAACCTCCAGCCTGTTACTCCTTCACCGACTCCCCTGCCGTTGACCCTTGCCCTCGACCCGGCGGATTGGCGTTCCTGGCCAGTTTTGCCGGTCGTGACCCGAAACATCCGCACTATCTACGTGCACGGCCAGGAATTAGGCAACGACCCGCATGCTTTTTCGATCTTTGGCGATTGCCAAAGTCAACCAGAGGCATTTCTGGGATTGTATGAAACCGATCCGGAGCGCCAGCAATCCCTGCCACCTGCTTTCAGGGACATGCTAATCTATTTTGCCGGATCTTTTGATCGTGAAAGCCCCACCGTCAAGGATGGTACAACCGCTGGAGGGTTGCTCTCACCTCTCTGGCACACTGGTACTTTTGGTTGCGGCGTGACCGAGACGCCCGTGGATTGTGAATTGCGACTGCACAAGCCATCTTTTGTTTTCATCAATGTCGGCACACACTGGGTGGTGCGCAACCGCGAATACCTGCATACCATCAGCACGACATTGATCGAGCAAGGTGTCGTGCCGATTCTGGTCACTAAGGCTGATGAACGCGAGCAGGGCGACATGACCAATGCAGATCTGGCTGATCTGGCTGTCGAGTTGAACATCCCCCTTTGGAATTTTTACGCCTCGGTCACCGATCTTCCTGGTTTGGGATTGTATGCCAAGCCCAATCAGGGCGGTCTGGGCAATGTTTATCTGGGTGAAGAAGCCACCGAGCGTTACCGCCTGGGTGGTTTGTCTGCCCTTTATGCTGTCTGGCAGGCTGCTATCACACCATGAAAAATTGGTGTTTATCTTCTCGAATAATTGAAATTTTTAAGGAACCATTGTGGATTATTCAAAAATAACCGAAGAATTGCTGGTTGGCACAACTCCAGCTGTGAGTGATTATGACTTGTTGCGTGAGATGGGTGTGGGTTTGATCATCAATATGCGAATTGAGAGACGTCCTTTTCCAGACTTGAATGATCCGCCTCTAAATTTTCTTTGGTTGCCTACCATCGATTGGCCGCTTTTTCCGATTCCCATCTTCATGCTTAAACGAGGTGCCCGATTGGCATTGGAGACAATCCAGTCTGGGAGAAAGGTTTTGACCCATTGTGCTGGTGGTCGTCACCGCGGTGTGGCAATGGGAGCTGCTGTGTTGATCGCGCTCGGTTACGATCCCGAAGAAGCCATGAAATTGATCGCCTCACGCCGGAAAGTGGCTGACCCCCAGGCTTTTTACATACGTAGTCGCATCCTGCGCTTTGCTCAACAGTGGCGTGCGACCTGAGACTATTGATCACTTAAGCTTTTATTTGGAGGTACGACCATGACCACCCCTTCCGAAGAACTGAGCCAACTTTTTGAGGATTACTGGCAATCCTGGATGCAGCATGATCCTCTCTTTGCCAGCATGTGTGGTGATAAACGTTATGATGATCTTCTGCCTTCTGCCGCTGACACTGGCTATGCCAGCTGGAAAGAACAGATGCAGGGATTTCGCCGGCGCCAGGATGACATCCCCCGTTCTGCGCTGTCTCCAGTCGAAAAATTGAATTATGACATCTTCGCCCGTCTGTTGGATATGGAGATCGAAGAGCTCAATCATTTCTTCTACCGCTTGCCCATCTCACGCACAGCCGGTTTCCACATGCTTCTCCCCGATCTGCCAACTTTTATGACGATGGAAGATCTGCGCGACTACGATAATTATCTCAGTCGGTTGCAGGCTATTCCGGTCTTTTTTGCAGAGAACATCGAACTGATGCGCCTGGGGATTAGTAGTGGCTATCTGCCTCCAAAAGTCACCTTGGAAGGGATCGAAGAGGGTATTGAGCCGCACATTGTCGTTGATCCAGCTGACAGCGCATTCTTCATCCCATTTAAGAAATTCCCGGATGATTTCACTTCGCTGGAGCGTGAACATCTATCCAGGTCGGCGCTTGAGACCATTCGCAATTCGGTTGTACCTGCCTACCGAAACCTGTTGAGATTTGTGCAGGAGGTCTACCGCCCGGCAGCCCGGGCTGGTATTGCTGCCAGCGAATTGCCACACGGTGCGGAGTTCTACCAGAGCCGCATCCGTTATTTCACCAGCCTGGATCTGAGCGCTGAGGAAGTGCACGCTATAGGTCAGCGGGAAGTACATCGTATCCGGGTCGAGATGCAGTCTGTCGTGCAAAAGAGTGGATTCAAAGGGGATCTTGATCATTACATCGCCTGGTTGCGCAGCGAGCCGCGCTTCTATGCCAATACTCCGGATGAATTGCTTAAAGAGACTGCCCTGGTGCTCAAGCGCATTGATGGAGAACTTCCGCGTCTGTTCAAGACCCTGCCGCGTCTGTCATATGGTATCCGCACCATCCCCGATTTCAGCGCCCCGGGCAACACCACGGCTTATTACATGCCGGGTGCCGGGGATGGCACCCGTGCCGGTTATTATTATGTCAATACCTATGACCTCAAGAGCCGTCCTTATTACGAGATTGAAGCACTCTCGCTGCATGAAGCCGTACCCGGACACCATCTGCAGCTCGCCTTGCAGCAGGAGCTGACTGACCTGCCCAATTTCCGCCGTTTCAGTGGCTTTACCTCTTTCGTGGAAGGTTGGGCGCTCTATTCCGAACATCTCGGTCTGGAGATGGGCTTCTACCAGGATCCCGCCAGCGACTTTGGCCGCCTGAGCTATGAGATGTGGCGCGCCTGCCGCCTGGTGGTGGATACCGGCATGCACGCCCTGGGCTGGAGCCGCCAGCAAGCCATAGACTTCATGTTGGAGAATACTTCCTCCACCGAATTGAACATCATCAATGAAGTGGACCGCTATATTGCTTGGCCCGGTCAAGCCCTGGCTTATAAGATCGGAGAGATAAAGATCCGTGAGCTGCGCGTTTATGCTATGGATGCCCTTGGAAAGCGCTTTGACCTGCGCCAGTTCCACGATGTAATCCTCCTGGCCGGAGCTGTACCCCTGGACATTCTCGAGCAGCGTGTCCGCGACTGGGTACAGGCACAGGGTTAAGATCTGCTGTCATTCCACTCCATATCTAGGCATTTTTCAAATTTCAGTAATCTCCTGAACTGATTATTGCCTTGGCGACCTGCCATCCGTACATCAAAAAAGATCGAATAATTTCTTTAGGGAAATAATCATGCCCCGATCATGCTCAAAATTGACATTCAGGAATAATCTCAAATTATCTATTGTGATCATTGTTCTTCTTCTGGTTTCTCTTGCCTGTCTGTCCGGTGAACCATCACCTGCCAGCCAGCAGGTCGAACAAGCTGAGACGATGGTTGCGGATATGTCTGCTGACGCAGATCAAGCGATTGCCGACGGTGATTATTATGTGGCTGCCATCGGTCTGCTTTCTCTGGTGGGGAATCCAGGCGTTGACTCAAAACTAAATTCGATCGCCGGACAGGTGCCTGGTGGATTGCTGTATGAAGGGACACCTCCTTTTTTTATGCCATTCACTTCCCGCGATTCAATGTCTTTGCCCAACTGGCCTCAGACAGCCAGCAAATTGATAGGAATAACATTGGACGGCACGCGGGGTATGGTCAATGAAAATTACAATAATGCAAAGACATTTTTTATAGATTTTTCAACGGGTGCCCTGACCCCATGGGAATCGGATACTCCTTATCCGAGCCCTGATTTGAAATGGATCGTTGATCCATATGGAAGTCAGACACTTGCAATTCAGAATGTTCAAACTGGGCAACAGATCCCACTGTGTTCTCCACAAAACAATAAATACCGCTGGAGCAGGGATGCTACCATTCTTCTGGCAGTCGATGGCAATGACCAGCTAGTTTATCTGATCGATGTTCCTTCCGGCAATTGCAGGCAATTCAACCTCCCCGGTGTGGATTGGGATACAGACGTGTTGCTTTCACCCGATCATCAGCAATTGATAATCATACTACCTGGCAGTTCTCTTTCTATGGAAAAAAGTCAACTTCTTGTGGCCAATATTGATGGGACTGGCATCAAGAAAATTGCTGACCTACCATTTTACGATTATGACAACACCGCCTTGCTATCTTCGGATGGAAACGCACTCTACGCAGAAGGGTATGTGGTCAGCACACGAACAGGAAATTTTGCCAGAACCCTGTATCATGCAGTTGCCTGGCTGGATGAGCCACCTCCTTCCAGTTCACTTGCCAATTTGCATCTGATCGTTAACCCACCACAAGGTCCGCGCGGAACACGATTCTCTTTCAGTCTTTCAGGAGGTCCTTCAGGCCAGGAAGTGACCTGGCTTGTAACGCGAACCACAGAAAGAGAGCAGGGAATGGCATACAATATTTCTGCTCTTGATGGAACAGGTTCGTTGAACGATACCCAGGGTCAATTTGGGATGAATACCGGGCTTTCTGATGAAGCTGGCACGTATTATTTGTTGGTCTATATCGCAAATGAAAAAATTGGAATGGCTTCTTTTACAATTACAGAACCATAATAACAGATTTAAGGCATTCCAGAAAGCACTTGAATCTGAGATATCGGTGGCTTGTGTTATTTCTCAAAGCCATTTTCAGGGTTGAGGTGCTAGAACGGTTATGATACGAGTGGAAGGATTAGGATGAGATCATTTCATGAGAACATGACTGAATACAGAAGACAACTTGAGCAGGGAAATATCCAGCTTGCATATATAGGATTGATGGAATACATCCTGGGCTTGCGAACATATTTTAAGAACAAGTACCCGGATCATCATATTTCCGGAAGTATCCATTATGGTTACATGGATATGAACTATTTTTCTTTCATTCTAGGTTCATTATAAACAAAGAGATCTGAAGGTGGCTATTGTTTTATTCATGAAACTTTTAATTTCGAGATCTGGCTGGCGGGTGTTAATAAACAGGTGCAACAGAAATATTGGGATCTGTTCAAGAAGAGCAGTTGGAATGAATATCCTCTTGTTCCAACCACCGCAGGTGTGGATGCCATCATTACACAGGTCTTGGTTTCAGAACCGGATTTCAGTGACCTGTCTGGGTTGACAGACAGGATTGAACGCGAAACGTTGGAATTCACCAGGCAAATTGAGAGTTTTTTGCAAGGTCATTAAGATTGTTTCCAACGTCAAAATCCTTATAATATTAATACCAATTATCAGGCAAGGGTGATTTCTATTTCCCGGGTAGGGCTCATACCTGGATAATGGGTTGCGGTTTGAGGATTTTAGAATATGAAAGACTTAAAAAAGAGATTTTATTCCGATTTGAACAATCAGCAAAAAACAGTGGTCTTGCTGCTTGTCGGGTCTGCTTTTTTTGCCCTGGTCATGCTTGCCATCTTTATATCACCAACCATTTTTCAGGGTTTGCGAACCATTTTTTCCAGCAGGGATCCCGAATGGATCTATGGCAATGCCAGCGATTATCTGCCGGGGATGAGGGAATTGCCTTCCGGCTTCATCCTTGTGGAGGCGGAAAGTGGACCTATCCTTCTTGATCATGGCAATTTCTATCGCTCCACCTTTTACGATCCGGACCATGAAGTGCAGCAAAGGGAAGTGAAAGTACTTTATTCAGCGGGGGTGTATGAGAATATTGAGATCGCCACGGACGCATATAAGAATTTTAGTGATCCTGGCTACTATCCAGGTAATTCGATCAATAAGGTCTTTCCCCTGGCAGACTTTACAAATGTGGATTCGGTTGCCACGTTGTTCACACAAGACATGAACGCCGCTGGCTCGATGACGATCAGTTATACTCTCGTATTCCGCTACAAGAACTTTACTTCCATTGTCACTGCAAATGCCCCTGTCCGGGATTTTTTCGATGAATATTCAATCCAGATGCAGTCCCGGTTAAGAAATGCAGTCATCTATTATGCCTCGCTGGTAATCAAGAGGTTGCCGGTCAATCAGATCAGCAACGTGCCCCAACCTCCTTTTGGTGAGATCATGATCAGTACGAAATCCATCTTTGTTGAACCCACCAGGCAATTATTGATAGAATCAACTTATACGCCTGGACCTTAGGCAGGTCAACCCATTTATTTTATTGAACGTTCATTAACCTAGGAATAAATAGAATATGATCAAAAAAATTTTCAATGCCTTTATCCGAGGTCCTGTCTTTCTGATCCTTTTCGGACTGATCTTCTTTGGAATCGGAGCAGGATTGACTTACAAGCAATCATACCTGGAACGCGGTGGCACACAGGCGTCAGGTGAAGTGACCAGCCTGGCAGAAAGTTGCGACGATGACGGTTGTTCTTATACCCCCATCGTGAGATTTATAACCCTGGAAGGGAACACGTTCTCTTTTCGGTCTACATATTCATCTTACCCACCGGAGTATGAGATCGGCGAAAAAGTTACGGTGATTTACCTGCCGGAAGCGCCTGAAAATGTGGTGATCAAAGGTGAGGGAACTGGATTCCGGATCGTTTTTATGATTGTGGGAGGGATCATTGCGTGTGTTGGTCTTGGGATGTTCTCAACCACTGTCGTTAAAATTTTCATCAAGGAGTGAGCTCCTTGAAAATCCCAAAAAAGGATATTACAGGTGTCGCGTCCCACCCTGACCACAGAACAGATCCTTACCGCACTTGCGGAAGTCCCACCGCATATTGCTTTTCTCACAACCGGTTTATCGGAGGTGCAGCTTCATGCTGCTCCCTCTGAAGGGAAGTGGTCTGCCATTGAAGTGCTGGCTCACCTGCGCTCGTGTGCGGATGTGTGGGGAAATTGTATCGTCACCATCCTCAATCAGGATCAGCCTACCTTCCGGGCGATGGATCCCAGGACGTGGACCAAGCGTACCAATTATCCAGATCTGGAATTCAGGTTATCATTGGGAGCATACACCTGGCAGCGTAACGGATTATTGGATATATTGAGACCATTGCATCCTGAAGCCTGGTTGCTCACTGCTACGGTTACCGGGGCTGGTAAACCGCTCATACGGAGTGTCCATTTTTATGCCCACTGGCTGGCACACCATGAAAAAACACACTTGAAACAGATCAGGAACATTGCAAATTCCCATGCCAATCACTTCATAGATTAAAGTATGGACAATATCATATATCCATTTATATTCAATTATTTGGACCAGACCTGAATGAAAAAAATTTTACAATACCTGATCATATTTATAATTGTTTTTCTACCCAGGTTAACGGGTATTTCTTCGTTTTCAACGGTCGATGAACCGGATTATATAAAATATGGGGGAAATTTTTATTATTCATTGGGTCAAAGGGATTTTGATCAGGCTTATCAAACCTACCAGCCGGCCGTTACGACCTTGTATGCCAGCGCTTTGGCATATCATTTGGTCTTTCCCGCCTATAAAGGTTTGGGACAGGGTTATATTGATGACACGATCGAACAAACCGAGTTTCTGGAAGGAAAAGGAGTTGAACCGGTAAGATTGTTGATTGTTGCCAGGATCATCATGATCATTCTCGTATCCTTGTTCCTGACCTTGGCTTTCCTTCTCCTGGATCTTTTGATCGGGTTCATTCCAGGTCTTATCATTATTCTTTTGATCTCTTTTGAACCTTTTTTTCTGGGTCACTCAAGGTTGCTTACCCAGGAAGGATTAATGTCTATATCCGTTATTACTTCAGTCCTTGCCACGATTGTCTATTGCATTAAAAAGGATCGTTGGATATTTGTCGTAATTTCAGCAATTACAACCGCGATCGCCATTCTTACAAAACTCACAGCCATTGTCGTTCTGCCCGTCCTTGCGATCCTGTTCATCTTTTTTTGGCAACCTGATCCTGTCCATAAGAAGGAACATCTGATCAAGAG
>Ga0172370_10010379_pt1 | contig 10697 bp, 11 predicted proteins | sample LakKiv5m_FD_114538 | JGI IMG/M metagenome (GOLD analysis project Ga0172370, IMG submission 114538) | Freshwater microbial communities from Kabuno Bay, South-Kivu, Congo - kab_022012_11.5m | ecosystem: Environmental > Aquatic > Freshwater > Lake | place: Democratic Republic of the Congo...
TGAGTGCAAACTTGGAACTTGCTTTGACAAAGTTGAGGGAACTTGCACGACACAAAGTCCTAAGAAGGCATGCGAGGGCAATAATGGAAAATGGTTCTCAGATCCTAATGCTAATGTAGAAGAATGCCAAAGAAGCTGCTGTATTCTAGGAGATAATGCTTTTTTTGTGACGCAGCAGCAATGCAATAGAGCAAGTGCATTGCTTGGAATAGATGCCACATTTAATACTGATATTAGAGATGAACTATCTTGCCTTATTTTATCTAAAATTAAAGAAGAGGGAGCGTGCACATTTACTTCTGAAGAAAGAACAACATGCAAATTTGCCGCTAAAGAAGTTTGTCTTGGGTTGAATGGGGAATTTCATTCGGGGTATTTATGCTCGTCTAAGGAACTGAATACTGATTGCAATGCTCAGGAAGTAACAAAGTGTATTGAAGGAAGGGATGAAATATATTGGTTTGACTCTTGCGGGAATCAGGAAAATATTTACGAGGGAAGCAGTGACGCTCAAAAAGATAAGAGCTGGAATAATGGAAAGATACTGCCTAAGAAAGATTCTTGCTCTCTTGGAGATTCAAATAACCAATTTGCAAACAAGGGAACATGCGGAAACTGCTTTTATCTTACGGGAAGCAGATGCGGACTTAAAACAGATTATGAAAAATTAATTGATTCTTCTCAGGATGCTGTGTGCAGAGATTTAACGTGCAGAGATGAGAATGGAAATATAAGGCAGAATGGAGAGTCATGGTGTGCTTATGATTCTGCGATTGGGATTGAACCTGGCTCAGGAGTAAATCCTCAAGGAGAGAAGTTAATGAGGGCGGTAGACACTCCGGGAAGCGAGCATTTCAGAAAAGTGTGCAAAGATGGAGATATTACAACTGAACCTTGTGGAGGGTACAGAAACCAAATATGCGTTGAGTCTAAGGCTCCTTTAGACAATGGAAAAACTATCTCAAGTGCTGCGTGTAAATTTAATACCTGGCAGAATTGCATGGAATATAATTATGATTTGAAAGATGAAGAAGACAAAGAAGCAATAGCTGAAGAATGCAATAAAAACCCTGATTGCTTTATGAAAGAAGTAAATATTGCAGACAACTTCAAGTTTAGTTTATGTTCTCCTAAATACCCTCCTGGGTTTTCGTTTACCTCTGGAAGCGATAGTATGGCTAAGAAATTATGCAGTTACGGAACTCAGACGTGTAAAGTCATTTATGTAAAACAGATTGATGGGTGGGAGTGCAAGGCAAATTGCGACTGCGAAAGTGCTAAGTTTACTGAACAGATGAATGATATGTGCATGTCTTTAGGAGATTGCGGAGCGGAAGTAAATTACAACGGAGATTTAACTGAAAATTACAAAGTCACAAATGCTCCTAAACTCGGGAGGACTTATTTAGAAGGTTTGGAAAAATATGCAGATGTAATTCCTGGAAAAGTTGCTGAACCTGGAGAGTTCACTGGTTCAATATCTGGTTTCTTAGACAATAAAGATCCTAGCGCAGGAGAAGGCGGCGGCATGGACTTTCTTCAAATGGGCTTCGGTGCTGCGGGGGCATTATTGCCGATGCTTGCTGCAAAGCTTACTTCAGGAATCACTTACACGATTTTTACTGGATATGAGACCATCGCTGCTAAAGGTATTGAGGAAGCAACAAAAGTTGCTAGTCAAACTGGAGGGGTAATTGCTTCATCTAGCAGTCCTGCAATGGCCGGATTAGCAACGGCATTAAAGGCGGCGGGGGCAGTTGTAGCAGTGGCTGCAATATTGTATCAAATTTACAGTTTTGCTGCGGGTGGAGATTATATGATGGCGGGAATTGTTGCTGCGACCGCTATTGCTGCAACGGCGGTGACTATGGCTGTTACAAACACGGGTTTTACTTCTGCTTCAGGAGGTATATTTACGATGGCTGGTGCATCTACAGTATTTCCAATTGTTGGAATTGTTGTGGTTGCAGTAGTAATGATACTGCAATTTGCACTGGGATTGGGAAAGACAAGGGAAGTCAATGTGGTATTCAAATGCAAGCCATGGCAGCCGCCTATTGGAGGGCAGGAATGCGATAAATGCGGAGGAAATGGATTGCCTTGTACGGCATATTCATGCAGTGCTCTTGGACAGACATGTCAACTGGTAAATGAAGGAACATCTAAACAGGCTTGCGTTGATATAAGTCCTAATGATGTTAGTGCTCCGGTAATAACTCCTTCTTTAGGAGTTATAACGAAGAATTATAGTTACACCGATTTAAATTCAAATGGATTTAAGATTAAGAATAATAAAAATGAAGGATGTATAGAAGCGTATACACAAGTAACATTTGGAGTAAATACAAGTGAGTATGCTTATTGCAAATATGATAGCATTCATACAACGAGCTTTAGTGAAATGAGTGAGGACTTTGGAGATAATTATTATCAGAAATCACATGAGATGAGCATATTTATGCCAAGCTTGGAGTCTCTTGGTCTTCCTGGATACGATCCTGCGAGAAAGGCAGATTATAATTTGTATGTAAGGTGCCAAGATAAGAATGGGAACGCAAATCTTAAAGAATATAATATAAACTTCTGTGTTAAACCTGGGATTGATTTAACACCTCCGATTGTAAACGCAAGACTTCCCGGATATGAATATGTCAAATATAATGCTATGAAGATAAATGCCTCAATATATACAAATGAACCGAGTGAATGCCGATATGATAGTGAGGATGTTTCTTATGATTTAATGGCTAATCAGATGCAGTGCCTTAACACATTGTCACAACAGGAAGCAAAGGGATGGAGATGCGATGCTGAGTTTAGTATTCCTGAGAATGACTCTGTTTATTATATTAATTGCAAGGATCAGCCTTGGCTTGTTGAAAGTCCTGACGGAATGGAGAATGCAAAAATAATTGTTCCTGATGACAGTCAAGAAAGCGGGATAAGAGAAATGGAAGTTACTCCTGACAGAAAGAGAAATTCCATGGTTCAGAACTATCAGTATTTGATAAAGAAATCTAAGTCTGAGCTGCAAATAGATTCTATAAAACCGAATGGGGAGACTATAAAGGCAGCAGTTCAACCTGTCTCTGTTGACGTAGAAGTTAAAACTTCTGGGGGTTCGGAGGAAGGAAGTGCAGAGTGCATGTATAGATTTAATGATAACTATATTAACTTTTACAATACATTTAACACTGTGCATACGCAAACATTCCAGAGTATGACTTCAGGAGAAAAAGAAATGGAAGTCAAATGCATAGACTTTGCAGGAAATGCTGCTTATAGAAATACAACGTTTAGGATTGAGATTGATGTTAATCCTCCAGAAATAACGAGAGTTTATAATTCCGGAGGGCTAACCATTGTCACGGATGAGGAAAGTACTTGCTCTTATACGAATGAATTTAGCAGTGATTGTGATTTCACAGATAAAAAAGTGTATAATATGACTGGGGAAGGGCTAGTGCATACTACTTCTTTGGATGTTGGGCTTACTTACTATATTAAGTGCAAAGATAAGTTTGGCAAGGGTCCTGGCGGGTGCAGCAAGATAGTTCAGGGGGGCATATAATGATGAAGCGCAATGATTATAAAGATAAAAAACTAAAAGGAAACATGGGGAATTTGAATAAAAGAGGGCAGCTTACAATATTTATAATCCTCGCTGTTGTGATTGCGATGGTTGTCTTGGCTGTTTTGTTTTATAAGCCATTGAAAGCTGCTTTTTCACCGGATTTGAATCCTAATGATTACCTTAGATCATGCATAGAGCCTGTGATAAAGCCAAATTTAGAGACCATGTCTAAGCAAGGAGGATATCTAAATCCTGAAGGATTCTTATTTTATAATAGCACAAAAATAAAATATTTGTGCTACACTCCTGAATATTATAAGGTGTGCGAGGTACAGCAGCCTATGATAAAAGCGCATATCGAACAGGAATTAGATAAAGTTATTTCAGATAAAGCCAAATCATGCATGGAGAGTCTTAGAACTGAATATGAAATTAGAGGGTATAGTGTTATGCTTGGTAAGGGCAGTTCTAATGTTGAAATAGTTCCAGGAAAGATAAAAATTAACTTTGTCATGCCTATGTCTGTAACTAAAGATACAACCCAGACATTTGATAGTTTTGACGCTGAAATAAATAGTCAAATGTATGACTTGCTTATGATTGCACAAAACATAGTTGAATTTGAAGCCACATTAGGAGATTCGGAGACTTTATTGTATATGCAATATTATCCTGATTTGAGAATTGACAAAATAAAGCTCAGCGACGGAACAAAAGTATATAAGTTAAGCAACGTTGTTACAAAGGAAAGCTTTACATTTGCATCCAGAGGATTAAGCTGGCCTCCAGGATATGGAACAGCATAAAAGTTAATAAAATGATGAAATATAATGTAGAAGATAAGAAAAGAACAATGGAAGAGAGAAAGGTATCTATAAGCGTATTGGGATTAATTATGATTTTGTCCTCCATCTTTATTATTGCTTTATTTGCCAATATGGCTTTGGCACAAACTCCCACCACTACCGGGACTGAAACTATTGTTGAACCTACATACTGCTGCGAGAAAACAACAAATGGGTTGTATTGTCAGAATGCGCCTGAATCCCAATGTGCTAGTGGGTTTTCAAAGTCCCCCACTTCATGCAGGTCTACATCATATTGCAAGCCGGGAACGTGTTATGATTCAACTGAGGGCACATGTATGAGCAATACTCCTAAAATAGTCTGCAACAGCAACAATGGAACTTGGGCTGATAGCTCTCCTGCACAGTGTGATTTAGGATGCTGTGTTTTAGGGGACCAAGCCGCTTTTGTTCCTTTAGTTAGATGCAAGAGATTAAGCGCTTTTCTTGGATTAGAAACAAATTACAGAAATGATATAAAAGATGAAGTTTCATGCGTACTAAGCGTGCAGAATCAAGATAGGGGAGCATGTGTTTTCACAAAAGATTTTGAGAAGACGTGCAAAATGACGACGAGAGCGGATTGTTTAGGAGTAACAGGAAATTCAAGCACTAGAGAATTCCATAAGGGAAAGCTTTGCACTGCTGAAGAATTGGGGACTAATTGCGGTAAGACCGACAAGACAACTTGCTTGGAAGGGAAAGAAGAAGTTTATTATTTAGATACTTGCGGGAATCCTGCAAATATATATGACTCAAGCAAATATGGAGATGCTAACTATTGGGCTGAGATAAAAGACAAGGCAGAATCATGTAATCCTGACAGTTCTAATGCTGGTTCAGGTTCATGCGGGAACTGCAATTATGCTTTAGGAAGTTTCTGCAGGGATTCCAAATCAGCAAAGGCAGGTTTGTTGGTTTCTACAGATTATGTTTGCGCTGACTTGAATTGCTATGACACTTCTAACGGAAATGATTACAAGCACGGGGAATCTTGGTGCGTTTATACTGATAAAGGCACAATTAATCAAGGAACTGGTAATTCTGTTGGAAGCAGATTCTACAAGCATATCTGCAACAATGGAGAAGAAGTCTTAGAGCCTTGCGCAGATTACAGACAGGAGGAGTGCATCCAAGATGCATTAACTGCTTCTGATGGAAAGCCATTCTATCAGGCAGCATGCAGAGTTAACAGATGGCAGGATTGCATTGCACAGGATGAAAGAGTAGATTGCGAGAATACTGATAAAAGAGACTGCATATGGAGAGAGTACAGCATCTCTATGGGACTTACCTTTATGGGTGGAGAAACAGTTGCAGGAATATGTCTGCCTAAGAATGCTCCGGGATTAAAGTTCTGGGGAGAGAGCATACTTACACAGGCAAAGCAAGGGCCTGCAAGCTATTCAGACTATTTAATGAAAGCAAACGCAACTAATGCAGTTTCTACCGGGACAACCCCTGCCGGATTTACTCCATCAACGGCGGCAAGTTCTTCAGGGGGAAGTGAGGCAGAGAAGATATGCGCAATTGGGAACTCACAGTGCATTGTTACTTTAACAAAGAGTTTATTTGACAAAGAGTGGAAGTGCTCTGAAAACTGCGAGTGCTGGGATGAAGCTAAGAAGAGTGCTAAACAATCTTGGATAGATCCTCATGTAGAAGTATGCCAATCATTGGGAGACTGCGGACCTAAAGTCACATGGCTAGGAAGCGCAGGATATAAGTCGGGATATAACATAAGCGTGAAAGACATTAAATCGAGCGACAGCGGCGGAGGAGGATTATTCGGGTAAAATGGATAAAACAAAAGAGAAGTTAATAAAAAAATTGAAGAAACTGAGAACAATGAGTATGGATGAAAGTGATGTAAACAATAGAGAGAATGCACATGTAAAAGCTGATTGGTTGCTGTTAGATTATATTAACGATAAAGAGGTTAGCGCATCATTTGCGTCAATATTAAAATGGTATGCTTAAAAATAGATAAACTTATAAAGGAGCTAGAAGGGGGGAAAATATGAAAAACCTGATGCAAATGGTTAGAAGCGGAGTTAGTAGAGTTGGGAATGGAATGAAAAGTGCTGGAAGACTTTTACCTATTTTAGCTATTGGATATGCTGCAGGAAGTTATGAAGCCAGAGCGCAGCAGGGGGCTGTTCTTAATCCAATTCGTGGGAAAAATGGAGTTCCAACTGGTGTTTCAGTTGGAATTGGTTATGATAGAAACGGAAAGCCTCAGGCAGCTGTTTCTGGCCCAGGTTTATTTTATATCGCTCCCGAAGATAAAAAAGACTCACAAGATAATCAACAGACACCGCAACAACAGAACCATACAAGAGAACAACCGGATAATGAAAGATGTAGTATATCCATGCCCGTTTTATGGAAAGACTTGGATGGAAATGGCAAACCATGGGATAACGATGGCAAACTGCAAGTTATTGAACTTGACACAAGAGAACCTAAGAAGAATACTCGTGGCAAGATTATCACACTTATCAAAAACTTAAAGGGAGAGGAAATAGTAGCAGTTTTTAGGCCTAAAAATGGAGAACCGAAAGAATTTAGAAATAAGGTTCCGGGTGACGATAGTTGCATACATTATGATATGGGTTGGGATGAACAGCCTTGGAGGGTTGAGATTTATTGCCCTAAAATACTTGGCACAAAACCTGCTTGGAGAGAGTTTAAGCCAGAAGACTAACAAGAATAATAAAAATGAAAAAAGAAAAAGAGGAACAAAAAAAGAGAGGCATTGCGATATTTGAAATAGTTTTGACTGTAATGACAACTATTGCTATTGCCTTTGTCATGCAACAGAGTTTTGGAATGGTAAGCGGACGATTTTATTTGGGGGTTTTAGGATGTTAGAGAAACTTTTTACATCCAAGAACAGGATAAAAGTACTAAGATTTGTGCTATTTGAGAAAAATGAGACATATATAAGAGAAATATCTAAAAATCTTGAGATATCGACTCATGCAGTAAAAAGAGAAGTTGATAATTTATTAGCTCTTGGTGTCATAATTAAGAAAAATGGCAGGATTATTCTCAACAAAGAGTCAAATATATTAAAGCCCTTAATGGAGATTTTAGTAAGAACGGATTATGCTTATTATCCGATAAAGAATAAATTAAATAATAGAATGATAAAACTGGCTTTTATTTTTGGAAGTTTTGCAAATAACAAACAGGGCGCCGAAAGCGATATAGACCTGTTTATTATTGGAGATATAAGCCAGACTGAACTGTTTAAATTGTTAGATGGTGCTGAAAATGAAATTGGGCGGGAAGTAAATCCTGTTCTGTGGAATTATGAGACTTTAAGAAAGAATAAAGAAGGGGCGTTCTTTAGAGATGTAATGAAAAAAAACAAGATATTTATCATCGGAGGTGAGGATGAACTTCAAAAGATTATTGGATGAGAAAAGGATAGAAGCGGTTGAAGCGGGGAATTTTTCATTAGATGTATCCCTTAATGATTTGGATTCTGCAGAAAATAGCTTTCAGAGTGAAGATTATGATTGGAGCATAAACATAGCTTATACTGCTGTGCTTAAGGCTTGCATTAAATTTATGCAATATCTTGGCTATAGGTCTATTGGAAAGGAGCACCACAAAAATGCCTTTGAGTTCATAAGAGAAGCAGGGTTTGACAGAGAATTAGTTAATTATTTTGACGAAATAAGAAAAACCAGAAATAATTTTATCTATAATTTCGTTGAGGAAAATGACAAAAACCGTGCGGAAGAAACAATCTTAAAGGCTAGAGACTTTGTTCAAAAAATTGGAACATTTGTTCAAAAAATTGGAACGGGAGACAGTAATGGTAAAGCTTAAATACGTGGCTAAAGGGGGAAAAATATGAAGAATCTGATTCAAAGGATTGGGGGCGGGATGGGAACGTTTAGAGGGCTTTTGCCTGCCTTAGTTATTGCTTGTGCTGCTGGAAGTTATGAAGCGAGAGCGCAAGGACGCGGCTCAGTAATAGCTACGCCTACGATGAAAGGACCTAAAGGGGATACTGGAATTGGGATGATAATGAAATATGATGAAAATGGGAAACCAAGATTTGGAATTTATTCTCCTGCTGGTGTTTTGATGGCTGATGATGATAAGCCTAGCTCACAGCAGCAAACGCCTCAACAAACGCCTCAGCAGAACTACACGAGAGAACAACCAAGTAATGAAAGAAGAAGCATATCAAAACCAATATTATGGGATGATAAGGATAAAAATGGTATGGTTTGGGATAATAAAGGGAATATACAGGTTATTGAACTTGACGACGGGCAACCTGAAGCGTATACTAAACGTAAGGTTATAGCTTTTGTTAAGAATCTGGCAGGAGAGGAAATAACTGTAATTGCTAGACAGGAAGGCAGAGAACCGCAGGAATTTAAACAGAAAGTAAAGGAAGGCCAAAATGATAGTTATGTCATACTCAATACTAATTTTGGAGATAGGCCTATCAAAATTGAGTTTTGGTGCCCAAATGTATTTGGTACGAGTTATGCTCAGAGGACATATTACCCTAAAACTCCTAAAAAAGAATAAAAATGAAAAAAGAAAAAGAGGCAAGAAAAAAGAAGGAAATTGCTTTATTTGAAATTGCGTTAATGGTAATGACAACTCTCGCTGTTGCATTTGTTATGCAACAGAGTATAGCAAGTAATATTAACTTAAAATGGGTGGGAATTTGATGAAAGATGCACTCAAATTAGAAGATGTTGAAGAGCAGGCGAAAAAGCTAGTTAGGACTTTGAAAAAAGTGTCAAACTTTAAAAAGATAAAGTTCATTATTCTTTATGGCTCTTATGCTTATGGGAAACCGAGTAAGCTCTCAGATTACGACTTCTGCATTTATTACGATGATGATAAAAAAGAAAGGTTTGATTTGAGAATAAAGTTATTGGGAAATCTTAGCAGTAATTTTGATATCCAAGTATTTCAGGATTTGCCTTTATATGTAAGAAAAGAGGTTTTAAGGGGAAAATTGATTTATTATAAAGACTTATCTTTTGTTTATGATACTGCCTATGAAACGATAAAGGCATTTAACGACTTCAAATATGCTTATTATGATTATATAGGCATGGAGAAGATAAGATGAAAGAGAGAAACGGACTAAGAAAGGAGGAAATATTCGAGAGAATAGCGAGAATAGAAGACTCTGTAAGTTATGTTGAAAATAAGCTACCAAGCGATTTATTTAAGTTAAAAAATAATAGGGAGTTAAGAAATTCTGTTTATAAAGAAATAGAGTTTGCAATTCAAAATGTAATAGATATTTGTGCGATAATTAATTCGGATTTGAGGCTTGGTGTTCCAGAAACTGAAGAGGAGATTATTGAAAACATGGAAAAAAATGATATTTTGGATAAAAATATAACAAAAAAGATAGAAAAGATAAAGGGTTTCAGAAATGTATTAGTTCATAAATATGGAAAAGTTGATGATGAGATAGCCCATGACAGTATTAAACATGGTTTGAAGGATTTTGGGATTATTGTTGATGAATTTAGGCTATTTTTAACTAGACGAGGAGGCAATAATGGAAAAGGGAAGAAACAAAATGGTAAAACTTAAATACGTAGCTAAAGGGGGAAAAATATGAAAAATCTGATTCAAATGGTTAGAACTGGAGTTGATAGAGTTGGGAATGGAATGAAGAGTGCTGGGAGAGCAGGGAATATACTTTTGTTGTCTGGACTTACTTCTGCAATGGGTTACTTAACAGGATGTGCGGGCATGCAAGGATTTGTTTTAGGTCAGCCAATTACAGGACCTCATGGTAGCACAGGTATTCAGTCAGGAGGTTATTATGATAAGGATGGGAATTTCCAGGCTGCTATTGCTACGCCATATGGTGCAGTATCTATGCCGGATAATAGGTCTAATGTTCCTCAACAGAATGTTCCTCAGCAAGGTGCTCCTCAAGTAGTTTATGTTGAAAAGACTCCTTGGATAGATGCCACTTTCTTTTGGAATGACGAAAATAAAGATAATATAATACAAGATAGTGAAAAAGTCAATAGTAATATATCATTTGGGAGAAACTATAGAGCGTGCGCCTCTGTCAGAAATGGTGCTGGGAAATTTGTGGAAATTAAAGTGTTTAGAGATGGTAATGAAGTTGACCGAGATTCTGTAAGATGTGGGAGCGATTCATATACTGTTTGGAAAGAAGTTACCCCTACTGCCGGAGAAGTAACTAGGATAACATTTGATGCAAATAATTCACAGCGACCTGCATGGCTTGAGATTAAATAAAA
>Ga0172370_10010382_pt1 | contig 10695 bp, 8 predicted proteins | sample LakKiv5m_FD_114538 | JGI IMG/M metagenome (GOLD analysis project Ga0172370, IMG submission 114538) | Freshwater microbial communities from Kabuno Bay, South-Kivu, Congo - kab_022012_11.5m | ecosystem: Environmental > Aquatic > Freshwater > Lake | place: Democratic Republic of the Congo...
CCACCAGCTCACGCCGCAGTGTGGCCGTATCCGCGTGGAAACGCCTCAGGATTTTGTTCACTTCCTTCTCGCTGTACCGCTTCCCAGGCTCTAAAGCCCGCGCTACATGCCGCAGGATGGCCTCCAGCTTCTTGCGCTGCGCAGGAATGGTCTTCAGGCTGCCATCGGGACGGGAGTAATCTGCGATGACCTTGCGGTCATAGGCGTCTGCGTCCACGTCCGCGGCGACAGCGGCCATGCGCTCAACGGAAAAGAGGCTACGCGACGTTGCTTCGAGCGCCTTGCGATCCAACTCGTAGATGCTGTAATAACCCTCGGCACGCGCCGATACCAGCCCGGCCTCGGCCAGCTTTGCCAGGTGGTGCGAAACCGTGGATGGTTTGAGATCGAGCAGGGCAGCCAGCTCCTCGCCACTGTAGGAACGCGCGGCGAGCAGGCCGAGGATCTTCAGGCGGTTGGCGTCAGCCAGGGCTTTGAAGATGTTGAGAAGCTCGGTTTTTTGATCGGTCATTATTTGCGCCAGTATTTGGAACCATCCCGCTCGCGGCAGAGCAGGCTGGCTTCCACCAGGTCGCGGCGCAAGCCGGAGATATCCTCGTGGAACCGGCGCAGGATGCTGTTGACATCCCTCTCCGTGTAGGTGACGCCGGGGGAGAATGCTTCGATAAGATAGTCCAGAAGAATCTTGAAGCGATCGGCCTGCGTCCGCGAATTGGGGATGTGTCGGATGGAGCCATCCGGTTTGAGGCAGGCAACAAGGACCTTGCGCGACTTCTCATCCAGGTGCGGCGCGGGCGTGTATTCCTGCTCTGCCGCTGAAAGGCGGCGCTTGGCGATTTCATCAGCGCCATCGGGATTAAACGAATAGATCGCCTGCTGGCTATCGTCACCCGTATCGCTGCGGACGACGCCAACGTAGCGCAGGAAGGAGAGGTGCTGGTATGCCTCGCGGAATGGGATTTCCATATCAGCCGCCACCTGGCGGGCGCTCGCCGGGGCACAGGCCAGAATTCCAATCACCCGCAGGCGGTCGGCATCCGACATGGCTTTTACAAAATCGAGCATATCCGGGTGTTGTCTATCCATGTTGTTATCCTTATATAATTATTTCGATACATATCGAATTAATTATACCTGGTTGTTCTGCACTGTCAAGTGTTCCACCCCGAGCTCTTCTTTTTTTATGTTCTCCTTTTCGGCTGGGTAGCGGTTTTTGATAACGGATGAACGGATGATTCCCCAAATTACACCATGTCTGCAGTGGGTGCATGAGTCCGCTTTTAAACCGCTGATCAGGGAAAAAGCCAAAAGCAAGATCGGGCGGGAATCCGATTTCCTGGAGAAAACGGGTTCCTCTGGGGAAGCCGGCCAGGGACCAAAACAAACCGGAGCATTTCGGGTATAATTGTCCCGCAGAAGGGGGCTGCGACCAATTTCATACCGGAGGTGTGTCTGTGGAAAGTCCGCTTCCTAAGCACGCTTACTTTAAAGGCAAGATCGTCCCCTATTCCGAGGCGAAGGCCGGCGTGGCAACCCATGCCTTAAATTATGGCACAGCCGTTTTCGGGGGAATGCGCGGCTACTGGAACGAAGAGAAGAAAAAGCTCTTCGTTTTTCGTCCCCACGACCATTTCCGCCGCTTCCTGCACTCTTGCCGCTTATTGTGCATGGAAATTAATCACACCCCCGAAAGCTTAATCAGCATAACTTTAGAGCTGTTGCGAAAAGATGCTTACCAGCAGGATATCTACATCCGCCCACTTGCGTATAAAGCGGACGAACAGATCGGCGTTCGCCTGCACGACCTGACCGACGAGCTGACCATCTTCGCCCTGCCCTTCGGCCAATACATCAAGAACGACACCAGCGCGCATGTGACGATCTCCTCCTGGCGGCGGATCGACGACAACATGATCCCGGCACGCGGCAAGGTGAGCGGTGCGTATGTCAACTCGGCGCTTGCCAAGACCGACGCGGCGCGGGCCGGCTTCGACGAAGCGCTCGTCCTGACCCAGGATGGGCATCTCTCCGAAGGCAGCGCAATGAACCTCTTGATCGTCCGCGATGGCGCACTTATCACCCCGCCGGTAACTGAGAACATACTCGAAGGCATCACCCGACGGACGGTGATGGAGCTGGCAAGGAACGAGTTGAAATTAACCGTGGTGGAGCGACCGATCGATCGCACCGAGATCTACATCTGCGATGAGATGATCCTGACCGGCACCGCGGCGCAGGTGACCGCGGTGACGAGGGTGGATCACCGACCGATCGGTGGCGGCGCGATGGGACCGGTTGCTGAAGCCCTGCGTAAACTATTCAGCGATATTGTGCGCGGTAACAATCCCAAATATGCCTACTGGAATATGGCAGTGTAGCGTAACCACTCACACATTCTCTCTATTCCCCCCGTTTCACACGCGAGGGGATTTTTTATTGCACCTTCTTGAACCTCACAATGATCAAGTTCCTGGCGCAGTCGTCGAAGGTGTCGAGGTAAATCTTTTCACTGAAAGGCAATTGTTGTTGGTCCAATAACTGGATCCATAATGTTTGGGTAGAAGCTACCGGTTTGTCCCCGAAAACAAACTCAAATCCACTCGGACCAAAGGTGGAGGCAGTGCCGCTGAGGCCAAGATAATCCATCATTTGACCGCCCACCTCACCGCCGAGATGGATGGTCAGGTAAAGGATGGGGCCATTGTTCTTGTCCACGACCTGTCCAGCCATACCCATCCAATTGCAAGCAGAATCGGGATGGTAGACAGTGCTGGCGAGATAATCCACGGTAGCAGCGAAAGGCATGCCGGAATCAGTGGGAGTTCCCGATGTTGGAGAAACCACAATGGACGTGATTTCAATAGTATTCGTTTGCGTAGCAGGGAGTGTTTTGGTCGGTGCTTCACGCGGGGTTGCCGTATTTCGTGGGGTCGTGAGGTAATACGGTGTAAATGTCGGTGCAAATGTGAAAGTCGGCCGCGGGGTACGCGTCAGGGTGGGAGTCACAGTCGGAGTGAAGGTCGTGGTGGGTTCCTGAGGTGGAACCGTATTCGTCGCGGTCGGGAACTGGAGCAAGACCGGCGCTGGAGGCGGAGGAAAAGGGTTCAGGTTGGATGCCGGGTTGAGGTAAATATTCAGGAAAAGAAGTCCCAAAGCAAGAATCGCGATCAAAACAACCAGCGTAGCCAAATCCCAAAGGAAAGACTTGAAGGGACGCTTTTGAGTTGGCATTTTTATAATGTTCATCGCGGTTTCTCCCTTTCAGGGTGTCAGCACGATCGTACTTGCGGCGCGCTGCTCCTGCAACCAATTCGCCAGCGCCTGTTCTTGGAGAGTCAGGCGGGCATCGGGTGAGAGCGGATGAGCCGGGTCGCGCTCCAGCACTTTCAAGATATGGTACCCCCCCGAGGTCTGGATGACATCGCTAAATTGACCCGGCTGGAGGGTAAAAGCGGCATTCTCGATCTCCTGCTGGAGCAAGTAGCCGCGCGGAAACCAGTCCAGCTCGCCCTGTGTAACGGGATCGTACAGTCCCGCGAGCGTGTTGAAATCCGCGCCATTCTGCAACTGCACCAGCACTTGCTGAGCCGTGGCGGAATTATCAAGCAAAATCTGCCGGACATGAACCTGATCGGCAGTCTCCGGCACCTCAGCGATGATCTTATCCCGCATCCAGGCTGCCATAACCTGACGATGCAACGCAACCCTGAAGGACTCATCGCTGTAACCGTGTGCTGCCTCCCAGGCAGAGAGTTTATCCGGACCTCCGACCTCGACGACCAAACGATCAACCCGGCTCTGCAGCGCTGCCTCGTCCAGGCTGAAGCCCGCCGCGGTGGCACCCTGTGCAAGCAGCACCTGGTCAACCAGATCATCCAGGACCTGCCGACCAGCCTCTTCGGGAGAGACGTTTTTCCCCAGCGCCGCCTGCGCCGATTGGAAGCGCGCCAACTCCGCTTCGTATTCGGCCTGCGTGATGCCTTCCCCATTCACGCTGGCTGCCAGCGGGAAGGGTGTGGCTGTGGGTGTTTGAGTCAGAGTTGGCCTGGCAGTGGCCGTAGGCGTGGCTGTGGGGACGGGATACGGCAAGCAGGCGGAAAGGATGAAGGAAAGGAAAACAAGCGGGAGAAAAATCCGCAATGGCGACGAAGGAATCATCGGGAGAGATTATACCAATTAAAGATGCAGAGGCCGTCTGGAAAGTAGATCCAAAACGGATAAAGAGTATAGTAGAACAGAGAAATATTGAGGGACGCGGAAAATTGGCAGCTACAAGGCTGCCAATTTTTTCATATTATGGGCAATACTCACCAAACCCCACTCCGTTTTCACCTTTTCGAGGCCACGCAGATGGAATCTGCGGAATCCCATGTTCTGTTTGATGATCCCAAACACTGGCTCGACCTCGGTGGAGCGCCTTGCCCGCAAATGTTGCCCGTCCTCACTGGTGAGGTTAGCTCTGGCCTGGCGGCGATATTCCAGTAAACGAAAGCTGATGCGGATCTTGCGGTTGCCTTTTGCCCGGGTACACTCCCCTTTGAGCGGGCACTTATCGCAGGCATGACATTCATACAGGCGTCGATCGGTGACATAACCGTTGTCAGTGGTGTAGCGGGAAGCATACTGGAAAGTCAGCCGCTCCTTGGCCGGACAAATGAACTCATCCTGATCTGGATCATAGGCGAAGTTCTCGGCTCGGAACTGGCGTTTGCGTATGAGTTCGGACTTGCGAAAGTGATGGGTATCCTGATAGAAAGTGTTGTACTTGAGGAAATTTCCCAGAGTATGCTGTTCCAGGTAAGCGTAGTTCTCTTCACTGCCATAGCCTGCATCGGTGACGACATTTTTTGGTAAGCGGCCCAGATGGGTGCGCAGGTTCTCCATATGGGGGATCAGGCAGGAGGTGTCGCCTGCCCGTCCGTGCACGCTGAAGCCCACCACGAACTGGCCTTCCGTACCGATCTGCACGTTATAGGCGGGTTTCGGCCAGGGTTTTTCTGCTCCCCGATCTTCCTTCATGCGCATGCTGCTGGCATCCGGATCGGTCCTGGCGTAGCTGCCGCGTCCCCCGAGCGTCTCCGCCTGCTGTTCATACTTCTTCAGCCGCACAAGGCAATCCCCCTCTAGTTTCTTCAAGGCTTTCCGTGCTGGACGCGTCTCTCTCTTTGTACGGACACGCTCGCGCAGTTTCTGATTCAATTCATCGATCTTCTTCTGCAGCAGTTCACTATTCACTTCGCTCTGACCGTTGCCGCCCATCTCCTCCAGATCGTCATCCCCGTATTCGTCCTGCTCCTCCTCGTTGACCTGTTCGATGTGCCTCAGCAGTTCCTTGATCTGCGCCTGCACCCGCTGATGATAGGTCTCCCGCTTCTTGGCCCATACCACCTTGTGCTTGTTCGCATCCGCTTCGATCTTCGTCCCATCCAGAAAATAGTGCTCCAGCTTGACATGCCCAGCTGCGATCAAATGCTCCAGCACCGCACTGAACACCTCGTCAATCACCCCCTTCATCCGGCTACCCCGAAAATCGTTGATCGTCCGAAAGTCCGGCGTACTCTCCCCACTGACCCACATGAAGTAGATGTTCTCACGCAAGGCCTTGGCGATCCGACGCGATGAATAGATCTTCTCCGCATACGCATACACCAACACCTTCAGCAGCATCTGTGGATGATAGCTGGATCTTCCCCCACCTGGGTATTGTGCCAGCAGCGAGCTCAGATTGATCTTCTCCACTGCTTCGTTCACCACCCGTACCAGATGGTCGGTTGGAATCTTCTCAGCATAGCTCGCTGGCATCAAGGCTACCTGGTTCATCACGTACGGTTTGAATACGGGCGCAGAAGGTTTTCGTTTCATTCCCCTATTGAATCACATTTTTCCCGATTCGCGAAGAGGCCGCCCGGTACTTTTCGGACAGCCTCTACAGTATTGTTGGGGGTTAGTAATCCATTCCACCGCCGCCCGGGGGCATGGGTGGAGTCTTCTCTTTTTCAGGGACATCGGTGACGAGGCACTCGGTGGTCAGGATCATCGCCGCGATGGAGGCAGCATTTTCAAGGGCGCCGCGCACCACCTTGAGCGGGTCGATGATTCCCGCGGTAACCATATCCCCATACTCGCCGGTGATAACGTTATAGCCAAGGTGCTTGTTCTTCTGTTCCTTGGCAAGGCGTCGGACATTCTCGATAATGACCGCGCCATCCTGGCCGGCGTTTTCCGACAACTTTCGAATGGGGGCTTCAAGCGCTTTGCGCACGATGGAAACGCCGATGGTTTCATCCTCGCCATCCATTTTGACCTTATCGAGGGCGGAGATGGCGTTGATGAAGACGATCTCGCCACCGGGAACGATACCTTCCTCAATTGCTGCGCGGGTGGCAGAGAGGGCATCTTCGACGCGGTGCTTCTTCTCTTTTAGCTCGGTCTCGGTGGCTGCGCCCACACGGATGATGGCAACACCACCGGAGAGCTTGGCGAGTCGCTCCTGCAATTTCTCCTTGTCGTAGTCGCTGGTGGACTTTTCGATCTCGACGCGGATCTGGTCTATGCGTCCCTTGATCGCAGCTGAATCGCCCTTGCCACCAACGATGGTCGTGTTGTCCTTATCGGCTTCGACCTTTTCGGCCTTACCGAGGTCGTTGAGGGTAATGGTTTCCAACTTGCGCCCGGTCTCTTCGGAGATGAGCTGCCCGCCGGTGAGGACGGCGATATCCTGCATCATGGCTTTGCGGCGGTCGCCAAAGCCGGGGGCTTTGACCGCCAGCACGTTCAACATGCCGCGCAGCTTGTTAAGGACGAGGGTAGCCAGTGCTTCGCCATCAATATCCTCGGCGATGATCACCAGATCGCGCTTGCCGATCTGGACAAGTTTTTCCAAAATAGGGACGATATCCGTGGCGGCGGAGATCTTCTTTTCGTAGATCAGGATGTATGGCTCGGAGATGACGGCTTCCATATGCTCGGGGTCGGTGATGAAATATGCCGAGATGTAGCCTCGGTCGAACTGCATACCCTCGACGTATTCGGTCTCGAACTGCAGCGACTTGGACTCTTCGACGGTGATGACGCCGTCCTTGCCGACCTTATCCATCACGTCCGCAATCAGCTTGCCGATCTCGGGATCGGCGGCGGAGTTGGTAGCGACCGAGGCGATCTCATCCTTGGTCTCAATCTTCTGCGACATCTTGCGCAAAGCCTCGACGACCGCGTCGGTGCCCTGCTCGATGCCCAGCTTGAGGCGCATCGGGTTAGAGCCGGCGGCCAGGTTCTTCAGGCCTTCGCTGACGATGGCGTGCGCCAGGACGGTAGACGTGGTTGTACCATCACCGGCGATGTCATTGGTCTTCGTGGCGGCTTCCTTGAGGAGCTGAGCTCCCATGTTCTCGAAGGGGTCTTCCAGCTCGATCTCCTTAGCCACGGTCACGCCATCATGGGTGATAGTGGGAGAACCAAACTTGCGATCCAACGATACATTGCGGCCCTTGGGGCCCAGGGTTGTGGCGACGGCGCTGGCAAGGATGTCAATACCGTTCTTGAGCCTCCGGCGCGCGTCCTCTGAAAATACAAGTTGCTTTGCTGCCATAATTCATTCCTCCAAATATAGATTAATTACTTGACGATGGCGAGAAGGTCGCTCTCTCGCAGAATGAGCAATTTCTTGCTGTCCAACTTGATCTCGGTGCCGGAATACTTGGCGAACAGGACCTTGTCGCCAGCAGCTACATCCATGGGGATGCGCTTGCCATTTTCATCGCGATCGCCTGGACCGATGGACAGGACGAGTCCCTGCTGGGGCTTTTCCTTGGCCGTTTCGGGAAGGACGATGCCGCCCGCGGTGACCTCTTCCTGCTCGAGGGGTTCCACCACGACGCGGTTACCGAGGGGTTTAAGGGATAGTGCCATAATCATTTGCCTCCTGGAATAAAGGATATCACCAATTTAGCACTCACACCCATCGAGTGCTAAAACCTATCATACTTGGCTTGGGGATGAACGTCAAGGGGAAAAGGGAAAAATTAACGAAATTCTGATATTCTAAGGCCGCGGGGTGGGCAGCGGCGTCGGCGTAGCGAAGGGAGCAGGCGTTTGCACCAGAGATTCCGTCAATGAGAAGCAGATCTGCTCGCCGGCGTCAACGATGCCGGTAATGGTCGCGTCACCGCCGAAGGCGAGGCGCACCTCACCCAGCACTGCTTGCGCCTCGGAACAATAATTCTGCTGCGGGCGGCTGAGCGCAGCCAGTACAGAGCCGTAGGTGTAGTAATACACCACAGTGCTCTGCGAAAGCGCAAGTCCCTGCACATCCATACCGGTTTCGCTTTCAGTGCAATCCTCGCCGAAGCGCGCCTGGCAGGATTCATTGGCTGTGCAACCACGAATGGCGCACTTCAACGCTGGGATCGAACCCTCGTAGTTGCGCGATTTGAAATAGATGATGCCCAGTTGACCATAAATATCGGCATTGGCGGGATCGAATTCGAGCGCTTTCTTAATGTTAAGGGCGGCAGTGAAGAAATCGCCCTTCTGTGAATAGGTCTTTGCAATGGCGATGTAGGGGATGGGGTCCTTGATCTCGAGCTGTGTATTCAACCTGGCAGCTTTGGCAAAGTAATCCAGCGCGGTCTCGTAAAGGCTGGTCCTCTCATCGGTGATGGTGCTATCGTAAGCCAGACGGCGGTAGTTTGCCCCAACGGAAATGTAGAGGAAGGTGAGGTTGGGGCTAATCTCAATGGCCTTTTGATATTCCTGGATGGCTTCCTGATAGCGCATTGTGGATTCCAGCACATAGGCATAGACGCGGTGCACATCCATCAGGCTTGGGTCACGCTGAACGGCCTGCAGGATGATCTGCTCAGCCTGCGACCACTTCTGCTCGTCCACCAGGATCTCGGCATAGAAGGCCAGCGCCAGCACGTTCTGGTTATCCAGGTTAAGGGCGTGGAGAGCTTCGCGCTCAGCCTCCAGAAGCAGCGCCTGGGACTGGTCTCCGGCCAGGATGGGGTTGGCGTTCCAATCCAGCACGAAGGCGCGTATGGCATGGACGGTGCTATCGTCAGGAGAAAGTGTGACCGCCTGATCAATCGAATCCAGCCCTTCTTGCAAGCGTGCCTTGCGCTGGACATCAGTGGTCAACAGGCTGGAAGAATATGCTTGGATGCGCGCCAGCTTTGCCCACACCTCAGCCTCCGCCGGATCCACCCGCGCCGCTTCCTGGTAAGCGGTAATGGCTTCTTCGAGCTTGCCAGAAGCGAAGGATGCCTCCCCCTCCAGGGCAAATGATCCCACGGTGCGGGTTGGGGTTGGCGTCGGCAGGAATGGACGCTTAATAGCCCCCAAATCCACCTGGCGGGCGAACCAGGCTGCAGCTAAAATCAATACTACCAATATAAAGATACGGTACAGGCTGGAACGCCTCGACTGCCGAAAAAGCGGCCGGCGTGGCATCACTTTCATGGGGTTGGCGTCATTCCCGGAGTGGGTTGCGGGGAAGGTGTGAGCAGGTTATTCTGACATATGCGCATACTCTCCTGGGCATTATAGACAGCGATCTCGTCCGAGGGGACATTAGCCAAGATCAACTGGGCAATCGGCAACGCCTCGCCACAGCGGTTGAGGCGCGCCAGCAGCAGGGCATAGGTGGTGAAATACTCCACAAGGCGCGGGTCATCGCCGGTCAGTGTCAGGGGCTGGATGTTCTGCCCGTCCTCGTTCACCCCGCCGTTGACAGCCAGAGCCAATTGTGCCACGGCGTCAGGCCAATCCGGGACTTTATAGAGCAACACGCCCCAGTTACCACGGAGGTATGGATCGGTAGGCCCAGCTTTCACCGCCTGCTCTGCATACTGGGCAGCCTTGACAAACTCACCGACCGCGGCGTAGGTGCGAGAGGTGTAGAGAGAGGAAGTCGGGTCGGAGGGGTTAAGGGTATTGGCGAGGGTGAACTCCTCGATAGCCTTATCGAAGACGGACATGGCCTTGTACGTCCGACCGAGAGCCAGGTGCAGGTCAGCAATGTTGCCATTGACGGTAATGGCGCTCTGGTATTCCCTCACTGCCTCTTCGCGGTTATCAGTGATCTCCAGGATGAAGGCGCGGGCGCGGTGCGCTTCGAGAGAATTAGGTGCCAAGGTGGTGGCAACGCGGGATTCCTCTCCGGCCAGGGTGATGGCATCGAATGGTCCGGTGTTGTCGAGATACATATCTCCCAGAAGCTCGGCGTAGTAGGCATGGGCAATGCCGTTATTTGCATCCAGCTCCAACGCGCGCTTGATTGCAGCTTCCGCGGCGAGGTAATCCCCCTCCTGCGTCAAGGCCCAACCCCGGACCGCATGCGCCATCGAGTTATTGGGGTTGAGCAATAGCGCGTTCTCGGTATTGGTCTGGGCTTCTTTGTTTTGCCCGGCAAATACCTGGACGCGGGCGAGGGTAACGTAAATCGCGGGTTCATCTGGTTTGATGCGAATCGCTTCCTGGTACACCTCAATGGACTGGAATAGCTTGCCCTGCTCAAAAAGCCCTTCCGCTTCAGCTATATAAGACTCGGGGTCACGCGTGGCGGTGGGGGTTGGAACGAATGGTGGAGGTACACTTGGAATCACCACCTTGTTGATGTAAATACCGATCGCGATCAACAGAAGCAACAGGAAGATTCGGAAAAAGTTGACCGGCCGCCGCCGGCGTTTCATGCTC
>Ga0172370_10010384_pt1 | contig 10692 bp, 11 predicted proteins | sample LakKiv5m_FD_114538 | JGI IMG/M metagenome (GOLD analysis project Ga0172370, IMG submission 114538) | Freshwater microbial communities from Kabuno Bay, South-Kivu, Congo - kab_022012_11.5m | ecosystem: Environmental > Aquatic > Freshwater > Lake | place: Democratic Republic of the Congo...
ATTGCCGGATGCCAACGCCGATGTCGCAGCGGGGCGTGAAATATTCAACAACTGCAGCGCCTGCGGGAATAAATGCAATTCGATACCACTTGACAGGCGATGTGGCGTGATGTAGTATTTAAGTGGAGGCTTAAATACATTGTCATTACCCGGGGCCAGGCAAATCGCGGAGATCTTCCAGGCGTTGTCCGTGGAATCGCGCGTGCAGATCGTGTTGTTGCTGAAGGAGCGGTCGCTGTGCGTCAATGCGCTGGCGCATAACCTGCAGATTACCACGGCCGCCGTCTCGCAGCACCTGCGCATCCTGCGGCAGGCTAACGTGGTGATCGCCGATAAGCAAGGGAATTTCGTGCACTACCGTCTCAATCCGAAGACGCTCGCGGCATGGAAATCCGTGGTCGATAGCGTGTTGTAACCACCCGGCTACGGATATTTTTTTACCTTTGCGCATAAGCGTATGCGCAAATACTTAAACTTGAAGGAGAAACCCATGTGTAACGCACAGCATGGCTGCCGGTGTCTCGACGGACAGCAGCATGGGCGGGGACGGTAACCATTGCATGGTGTGATGGGACAGCCTGGGTGCTTTCAATCGTGGGTTTCCGATCTATTGACAGGCACAGGAAGTCGGTGATACACTATAGTGTAATTAACACCTAGGTGTAATTACTATTTTGCATTGGAGGACATTCAGATGAAGATCGCCATTCCGGCGAAAGATCGACAGCCGTCGGCAGCCGTCGACGACCGTTTGGGACGGGCACAGTGGTTTGTCCTGTATGACACCGACACCCGGACCTGGGATGCCATCGAAAACGCGCCGACGCAGCAGCCGTTACACGGTGCCGGTGTCCAGTCAGGTGAAGCGTTGATGCGAGCGGGTGTGACCGCCGTCCTGGCCCCGCACTGCGGCCCCAATGCCTTTCGGGTTCTCCAGGCGGGCGGCATCTCCGTGTTTCTGGGCGCCACCGGCACCGTGGAGGAGACACTGGCGGCCTATCAGGCCGGCAGCCTGCTGCAGGCTGGTGCCGCGGATGTCGGGGGACACTGGTGAATATCTCCCACCCCATGCCGCTGCGAGATGGTGTGCAACTCGGACCGGCTGGTGGCGGTGTAGTATCTGTTCATCGGTGCTGTCCATCTCGCAGCATCAAATTTTTTTGCTTACTTTGTAAGTAATTGCGCAAATACTATACAAGGAATACCTCATGTGTGAGAGAACGCGCCGTTGCCAACGGCAACGAGACAGGGGCCTGCAGTCGGAAGCGTGTTCACCCGAGTAGATTCGTGCGTGCCATCGGGAGGGCGCTGACCACCCCTGTGTCACGTCCAGTGATGAAGAGGACGATGGATGACAAAGCCATTACCGGATTACTATGCCACCGTGGCCGACGACATCCTGGCATGGTGCCAACCGGCGCGTGGGGTCTGGGTTGATCTCGGCGCCGGCGCGGGGGCACTGGGCCTAGCCCTGGTGCCGCACATTGTTGGAACGGTCATGCTGGTCGACCCCAATCGCGAAGCATTGATGCACGCGCTGGATGCCGCCTGCCAGGGAAACTGCCATGGCCACGTAGTCGCCGTGGAGGGCGCGGCGGAGCAGCTGCCGTTGCCCTCCTCCTCGGTCGATTACGTGGTCAGCCGCGGCTCGATCTTTTTCTGGGCCGACCAGGCACAGGGCCTGCGTGAGGTGTATCGGGTGCTCCGACCGGGCGGCCGCGCGATGATCGGCGGGGGACTGGGCAGCACGTATCCGGTCTGGGCACGACAGGAATTCATCCGGCGCCAACGGGCGAATGGTCCCCAGGAGGATACCCCCGAGGCACAGGAATTCCGTCGCCTCCGTCATCACGACACGTTCCGCGCGTGGGCTGAAGAGGCAGCGATTCCGCAATATACCATAACGGGAGATGGCGGACTGCCGCCCGACGACCCGCAGGCCGGCGTCGGTATCTGGTTACGGTTTTCGAAGGAGGACGTACATGAGCGTTGACGGCAAGGCCGTAGCGGCCATCGACGCACGGGGATTAACCAAACGCTTTGGCGAGGTGCAAGCGGTCGCGGGTGTCGATTTTACGGTCGATGCGGGTGAGGTGTTCGGCTTCCTCGGCCCGAACGGAGCCGGCAAGACCACCACCATCAACATGCTGATCGGCCTGGCCAGGCTGGATGCCGGCACCATTCGGATCGCCGGCATCGACTGCTCGAAAAACCCCAAGGCTGCCCAGCATTTGATCGGCGTGATCCCTGATGACAGCAATCTCTATCCCGAATTGACGGGATTTGAGAACCTGTGTTTTTGCGGCGCGCTCTACGGCATGACGAAAGCCGCACGCGAAACCCGCGCACGTGAGCTGCTGGAGCGTTTCGGCCTGGCTGAAGCGGCGCCGCGCAAGTTTGCCGGCTATTCCAGGGGGATGAAGCGAAAACTCACCATCGCGGCAGGCATCATGCACTCCCCCTCGATCCTCTTCCTGGACGAGCCGACGACCGGCATCGACGTGGCCAGCGCCCGGCAGATTCGCCAGCTCATCGCACAACTGAACACTGGCGGCACGACCATCTTTTTGACCACGCATTACATCGAAGAAGCCGAGCGGCTGTGCCGGCGGATTGCCTTCATTGTGAACGGCCGCCTCGTGCGGACGGATCGGGTCGAAACCTTGATGGAACAGGTGCACGGCCAGCATATTGTCGTTTTTACACTGGAAGGGGCGGGGCCGCGCCTGGCGACCAAGGTGGCGACGGCCTTTCCTGACCTGGCCGTCGAACCCCATGCCGGCGGCCGCCTGCAGGTCGCATCGACGGCGACGGTGCGCGTCAGCCCACTGCTGCGATTCTTTGAGGAGCAGGGTGTGGAGGTCATGGAGGCGCGCAAGGTGCAGCCGTCGCTGGAAGATGTCTTTATCCGCGTCACGGGGATCGAGACGACCGTGATGCAGCGTGAAAAGGAACGAAAACCGATGGGAGCCGGCGTATGACAGCGTGGATTGCCTTTGGGAATATCCTGCGGAAGGATATGTGGTCATATTACCTCAAACCGCCGAATATCAGTTGGGGACTGGTGATGCCGTTAGCCTGGGCCGCGATGTTCTTCATCAAAACTGGCCGGGGGTTGGATAGTGTGATGATGATGTTGCCCGGCCTGGTGGCCTTCTCGGTCCTGTTCGGCACCACCTCGCTGCTGGCGGTCACCGTGACGTTCGAAAAGAAGGGGAGATCGTTCGAACGGCTTCTGCTGGCGCCAATCTCGCTGGAGGTGTTGATGCTGGCTAAAACCTCCGGCGCCATCCTCTTCGGCGTCATCAACGCCTTTATCCCACTTGTCATGGCGGCATTCCTGATCGATCTGACCGGTATCAACTGGGGCATCCTGCTGCCGGCCATGGCGCTCATCGCTATCAGTTCCACCTTCCTAGGCCTCTTCATCGCCGTTTCTGTCAGCGAGGTGTTCGAGGCACAGACCTTTTCGAACTTCTTCCGCTTCCCGATGATCTTCCTCTGCGGGTTATTCTTCCCTGTAGCCCAGTTGCCGGTCTGGCTTCGCCCGTTGTCATACGCCCTCCCGCTCACATATGGGAGCGACATGCTGCATGCGTCCATCAATGGAAGCGGTCAACTGCCGATATTGTTGAACATCAGCATGCTGCTGCTCTTTTGTGCGGCACTCTTTGTGATGAGCCTGTATAATATTCGACGAAAGTGGATTGTATAAGCGCCAATACTAATAATAAGTAGACATCAGAAATAAATGCGTGAAACCCTTTATAAATTTAGTAACAGGACTTTCGCTCAACAACCCACCGCCGGGATGCCCGGCTGGCGTAGCTGGGCTTTGAGGTAGTCATCCCACAGGCGATCTTTCGCCTGGTACAATGAGAGCCCGAGTTCCTGGGCATGCCCCTTGATAGCATACCACGCGAAATAACAGCAGGCGAGATGGTTGCGTTGCGCCCGCGCTTTCCGGCACTGACAGCGTTCGGTGCCCGTGAGCTGCTTGGCTTCGCGGTGAAACTACTCGATGTGCCAGCGGAAGGCATTCTCGTTTTGAATGTCCTCGGCGGTCAGCGGGCGCTGGGGATCGTCCGGTCGATTGGTGATCACCCAGTCGATGTCTCTGGTCGGAGAGACTACCACGAAAAGTCGCACCTTGAACGGCAACTCTTTGAGCTTGACTAGCATGCCATACCGATAGCTATGCTCATCCCAGGGCAGGTCTTCCAGGTGCACATACCCCGCCTCCTTGGAGATGCTCACCTTACGATTGCTTTTCACGGTCGTGATAAAATGCCGGCCCAAGCGGTGGATGAACTTCAAGTTCTCCACCGAGGCATACCAGTTGTCGAACAGGATAGTCTGCGCCTTCAGCCCTTTGCTCGTCACGGCCAGTAGGAGCATGTCGCGGAAGTGGTCCTGTTTCGATTTCCCGTCGCCTTTGGGGTCGTAAATCCGGTAGTCGATGGGGTAGAATGCTTGGTCCGGCCCACTGCTGTGCACCAGGTTGACCACGCCAATGCCGTTGACCACCCCATGGACGGCGCCGCTGTATTGGGGATACACGAGTTCCATATTGATCGCATACCGTTTATCTTGGACACTATCGTCGAACAACAAATACGCGGACGACCCATCCGTGATCAGCGTCTGGGCGACTTCCCAGAGGCCGCGCGGCGTCAACTTCTCGCGCCGCAGATAATCGCTGATCACGTCATGGCTCACCGCCTGTTCGCCATCGAGATGATCAGCCAGGTTGGTGCAGGTGTAATTGCCCACGGTGGCGATCAAGTATTCAACATATTGGCGTTTGGTAAACATGGCGACCTCTGGTATAGTGCTACCAGCAGGATGCCCACTCACCAAATGGACCAAACATAACTACTTAGTTATAGTGTTATGAAGCGAAAGTCCTGAGTAAGTGCCTTATAGACGGCAACTTGGTCATTTCGAGCATGGGAAGCTTTCTTGCTATACACAGAGTCAGTAGTAAATGCGCATGATAAGTGACCTTTTGGTCTACTGCACATTCGGACAGCATGCGTACATGCGCAATTATTTATGACGCTGTGTATAGTAGATTTACCGCTGACAGGGATCATGTGCGCATTTAATTGTGATTGGTACTTAGAGAAACGTGTCTGCACGATACAGCTATACCGTTCACATGCCTCCTCTAGCGATAATCATGCCAAAACCGATGCCTTGACACTATCGAAAAGCGGGCAGTAGACTAACACGCTTTCGATGTGTGTGACCGAGATGAACGCCATAGTGCTACTGGGTATTCCCTTGGCATCGTAACCCCTATTCCCCGACTGGCCGGCTTTCGGGCAGTAATCCATCTGGGGATGAAAGGTGGTGGTCTCGTTTATGGACACTGGCCCTAGCCATCGTAGCTGGATCAGTAACTGTATAGCGCATTCGCTGCGGATGACTGAGCGTCGTATACGTCCTCGCTAAACGGTGAGATAGGGTGCATCCGGGAAAATCATCGACTCGGCAAACTGCATCTGAAAGTTGGCGTCAGTAGATAGCTCGATATGCTGCGCGCGGCGAGCGAGCGCTTCGCTCTGCTGTCTGGCATGGATAGATAATAGCGCACGTTTGGCACCAGCCAGCGAGACATTTCCGACGTAATGGATGCGATGGATATCGAGCTCTGGGGGCAATAACCCGATCCGTTGCGCATGCTCGCGGCGGATGAACGTGCCAAAACCGCCGGCAATCAGCACGGATTTCAGATCGGCGGTCTGCAGCTCGTGCGAGGAAAAGACCTGCCGGTCAGCTGCCGAAGCCGCAGGCGCCCCTTCGAGCACCTGCACACGGCACTTGCCACAGGTGCCGGTACCGCCGCAAGGCGTATCGATAACCAATCCCGCGCGCGCCGCCGCTTCGAGAATCGTGGTGCCTGCCAGCACGGAGACGGAACGTCCCTGCGGCTGGAACGTCACGCGATATTCCGGTTCGGACATATGATTCCTTCTGCCGTGAAGGCAGTACCAACACGTAGAACTCGCCAAGCAGCTACCTTACAGTGTGACCCAGCGAGAGAACGCCATGCTGTTCAGCAGTTGAGCGTCCCGTGCTGATGAGGTCAGTCAACGGACTGCTCGCCGTGGCATAAAGCTTCTTCGGAATGCGACCGGCTTCGTAGGCCAAGCGTCCCGCATCCACGCCGTGACGCATGGCGATCGCCATCTTCACGGGATCTTGCGCCTGGGCAATAGCCGTCTGCATGAGGACGGCATCGACGCCGAGTTCCATCGCGAATGCCGCGTCCGATGCCGTGCCGACGCCGGCGTCAACAAGGATGGGCACCCGGGCATGCTCGACGATGATACGGATGTTATACGGGTTGCGTATCCCCAGCCCGGAGCCGATGGGGGCGGCGAGCGGCATCACCGCCGCGCAGCCCAAATCCTGCAGCTTGCGGCAGATAATGGGATCGTCAATGCAATACGCCATCACGACAAAGCCGTCCGCCACCAGGGTCTGCGCGGCGTCCAGCAGTTGCTCGTTATCGGGAAACAGCGTATCCGCATCCCCGATGACTTCCAACTTGATCAGATCGGTTTCGAGCGCTTCACGGGCCAATTGCGCGGTCAGGACGGCATCCTTCGCCGTGTAGCACCCGGCAGTGTTCGGCAGGATCGTCAGCCCCTTTTCCTTGATGAACTCATAGACGTAACTATGTTCCGCCGTGCTCGGGTCCATGCGCCGGATCGCCACTGTCACGATCTCGGCCCCACTCGCCTCGATAGCCTGCGCCATAATCTCCGGCGTGGGGTATTTCGCCGTCCCGACCAGCAGGCGCGACGTGAACTCCTTGGTGCCAACCGTCCACTGTGATGCCATCACTATGCCTTTCTACCCTCACTATAAGAAGAGGGTAAATACTTCTAGGTGCTACTTGCACTCACACTGTAGCAACCTTACTTCTGCCTGTCAATGCCATAGGGAGGGGAACGTTGCTGCCTAATAACGAAAGCACGGCGCGACGTGAGGTCGAGTCGTGCTTTCGTGTCCATAATTGGCACGGGTTACGCGGTCGTCATGCAGGAGCCGTCCCGCTTGCGATCACGCGTGCCGTTGCCTGAACCTTGTCCATTGCCCTGTCCGTGGCGTGCCAGTTGCTGAGTGTCCTCGCCGGCGATACTCGCCTGATTCCGGCCCGATCCATCGCGCTTCCGCTGGCCGTTGCCGCGCCCGGCGCCCTGGCCTTGCCCCTGCCCGTTTCCGCGCCGGCTTTGCCAGGTTGGCGTGCCATCCGCGTCGCGCAGAGCCACGGTCGTTCCCTTGACCGTGAGGTCGCGCGGGATCAGCCAGGTATCGCCGTCACGCGTCACCGACCATCCAATGACGGTCACGGCATCGCCTTCGGCCAGCGTCACGCCGGCGGCGGCCAGCGCGTGCGGCGGACCGAGGCGCACGGCAGTGGCGGTATCACCGGACACCAGGGTAAAGCGAGCCGGTCCCTGGCGACTGCCGGCGGCCGGCAAGGCCAGATCACAGATGGTTCCCTTGATCGTCGTGACCGGAACAACGGCCAGTTGGCAGGCGTCCGGTTGTTGCCGGCGGCCTTGACCCTGGCGGTTCCCCTGGCCGGCGGCGAATACACTCGTGAACGTCACGCCCAGCAGGGCGATGCCCAGTACCGTAGCAAGCGTTGCTCTCATTATCGTTCCTCCTTCTCTGTCGTCGGGTGTATCACCCGTCACACTGAGAGCATACCGCGTCCACCTCACAAGCGTCTCACATCCCGTTCATGTCTCACTCACATTTTCCGCGCGGGCCAGCCGCACCCAAACGGTCGTCCCCGCGCCTTCCGTACTGTCGACTCCGACGCTGCCGGTCATGGCTTCCACCAGGGCTTTCACGATTGCCAGTCCGAGGCCGGTCCCGCCGTCACGATTATCGCGCGCGTGTTCCGCCCGGGCAAACCGGTCCCAGACGCGGGGGAGCATTTCCGCGGGAATGCCACGTCCGGTATCGGTCACCCCGATGCGCACCCCCTCATCGTCGGCATCAGCCCAGAGGCGTATCTTCCCGTCTGCCGGGGTGAACCGCAGCGCGTTGTCGAGCAGATTACGGAGAACACGATGAAGCGCATCACGGTCAGCCAGCACCGCCGGCAGATCAGCCGGCACCTCCAGGCGCACCGGCGCGCCCGGGGATTCGGCCAGCGTGAGCAGAACTTGCGCGCACACCTCGCCGGCATCCAGCGTATCTAGAACCACCGGCTGCCTGCCGGAGTCGATCCGCGCCAGATCGAGCAACTCCGCCACGATCCGACTCAGGCGTTTGACCTCGTCGTGAAGATGGGTGATCGCCTCCGGCTGCTCATCGGCGTGCAGCAATCCATCCCGCCAGGCGTCCAGCGTCAGGGCCATCGCGCTCAACGGCGCGCGCAGCTCATGCGAGGCATCGGCGACAAACTGCCGTTGTGCCTGCTCCAGGCGCGTCAGCCGGACATGCTCCGCGCGCAGATCGGTGAGGGTAGTGTCAAGGTGCGATGCGAGTTCGCTGACTACAGTGCGCAACTCGTCCAACTCACCGGTCGCCTGCGGGGGGACACGCACCGTGAAGTTGCCGGCGGCCATCTGTCGTCCGGCGGTCGAGACATCCGTGACCGCCCGCGAGACCGTGCGGAGCGTGCGCACGGTAAAGCCCAGGCTGACCAGAAAGGCGAGTCCAATCGCAAGGATGACCAGAAAGTAGGTCGTACCGGTGGCGGCGCGAATGGCCTTGACTTGCGTCCAGGCAATGAGCACCCGCATGTCACCAGCCTCCCCGGGCAAGGCGCGTGCGGCCCAGACCACCGATTCCTTCACCCAGGGAAGCGGGCTCGTCCCCTGCAATTCGCCGCGGGCACGCGCTGCAGGCGCGAGTGACCAGGGAGTCTGCCAATTGCGCCCTCCCAGTCCAGGCCCGCGCCCGGCTGGAAAAGCCTGCCCATTGCCGCGCAGCGGCACGCCCTGTTCATCCAGGACGAGCCGCCCGCCCCGCCCCCCTCTGCCGCCGGGGAAAGACATCGCCTGCTCGTTCGCACGCAGGTCCATCGCAAGCGCGCGCGCAGCGGCATGGAGCGCCAGATAATCTGCCAGTGCCAGCAGGATGACCAGCATGACGCCCAACGTCACCGATGCAGCCAGCGCATGCTGCCGCAACTGGTAACGCAACAGGGTGGGTGGTTTACTCGCCATGGAGTGCCTCGAATTTGTAACCAATGCTGCGCACGGTGGTGATATAGCGCAGGCCGTCATCCTGCACGAGCTTCTGGCGCAGGCGGTTCATCGTCACATCCAGGGTATGATCGTCGCCAAACGCGTCATCGCCCCACCCGATATCGTACAGGCTTTGCCGGGTCAGCACGCGGCCCGCCTGCCGGGCTAATGCCGAGAGCAATGCGAATTCCTTGGCCGTCAGATTGATCTGGACCTCGTTGCGCCAGGCTGTTCGCCCCGCCAGATCGATGCGCAACCCGGGAAAGTCCAGCACCTCCTGCACAGCCGGACGCGTGGCGCGGCGTAGCACGGCTTTCACCCGGGCAATCACCTCCAACGGCTCAAACGGCTTCACGATATAGTCATCCGCCCCCAGGTCCAGCCCGAGTAACCGGTCAGGCACGTCACTCCGCCCGGTGAGCATGATCACCGGCTGATCCGGGACGGCCCCCTGGCGTATCCGTTTCAGGATCGACCATCCGTCCAGATCCGGCAGGTTGACATCGAGCAACACCAGGTTTGGTCGATGCTGCTCCAGTTGCGCCAGCCCCTCCTGCCCCGCGGACGCGGTCAGCATGACGATACGCTCTCGCTCGAAGTAACGCGACAGCAGTGCGCGGATACGCGGATCATCTTCAATCAGCAACACGGAAAGCGGTGGCATGCCCCATTCCTTTCGCTATTATTCACAGTGATAGCACTAACTATACCATAAGCGGACAAGCACGAAGCGGGATGGCATCTATCACCACGGCAACCCATCCTCACCCACATCAACCCAGACTTCCTCATCATCAAAGTACCGGTCAACTGCGCCATACCATGTAGTCGAACGAGGCGATTCAATCTCGACCTTTTGCTCCTCGGGCAACTGATGTTGTCGTTCCCCGAGGATAGGGTCCGTGCGGGCAATGAGCGGGTCGAGCCAGGCCAACTTCTCCTTCGCCCAGGCGATTTTCTCCATCATGGCAGCGCGTTTACGCTCATTGGCCTCATCGGTGGCTTGTGCTTCGAGTGCCGTCAGATACCCTTCCAGGATGCGTGCCTTGTGCCAATCCATCGCAGTATGTTCGAGCGCCTGGTATCGTGCCCATTCTAACTGCTGCTGCCGTGCCCGCTCACGCCGCTGCTGCTCAGCGAGTCGACGCTGTTGTTCCTCCCGCTCCCGCTTTTCACGCATATCCCGCAGGACAGCCGCACAGTCAAAAAGACCGAGTACAAAGCTGCCGATCTCATCTTCAACGCGCTTACGCTTGGTATCCCGCCAATTCTTTCGGGGGGCATGGTACTCCTCAATAACCAGGGAAAGCCCATCCTCCTGTGCCTTGAGGCGTATCTCCATCGGTTCACCCAACAGCGTGATGTGTAGGTGGCGTTTGTCTGGCTCCAGTCGCACGCTGCCACCACAGGATTCGACTGTGTGGAAAAGTGAATTGAGCAAACGATACACGCGCGGTCGCATATCATCAGA
>Ga0172370_10010395_pt1 | contig 10689 bp, 10 predicted proteins | sample LakKiv5m_FD_114538 | JGI IMG/M metagenome (GOLD analysis project Ga0172370, IMG submission 114538) | Freshwater microbial communities from Kabuno Bay, South-Kivu, Congo - kab_022012_11.5m | ecosystem: Environmental > Aquatic > Freshwater > Lake | place: Democratic Republic of the Congo...
CTTTATAATATTGTCCTTAACGCATACGAAGCGGTGGAAAAAAATGGGGAGATAACAATAAAGACTGAAATGGCTGACGGCGGGACTTCGGTTGAAGTAAGCAGTGATTCAGAACTCGGAGAGGGCTTTGATGAGGATGCGATATTTGAGGCTGATGTTACGACAAAAGGCGAAGGCCGGGGAATGGGGTTAAAGATTGCTAAAGACGCTATAAAGACCCTTGGGGGAGATATAAGAGTGGAGGCGGAGAAAGGTAAAACAAAGTTTGTTGTATGGCTGCCGTGGACGGCAAATGATGCATAAACTTTTTTACAACCGCCTTCTGAAGATAGAGAAGAACCTTTCTTTGATTTTTTCGCAGAAGCTGCGGTTCAGCCACTGTTTCAGTTCAATTATTTCGGAGTTTTTAATATCTTCTTCAAATACATCCATCATCTGTTGCCCGAAATTCTTATCAAGTATCCCGACATTTCCCTCGTCATTCCTCCTCAATGACTGAAAATCAAGATTTGCGGAACCTATAATGCTCCAGCAGCCGTCAAACACAGAGGTCTTTGCATGCAGAACCCTGCCTTTATAGTTGTAAATCTGCACGCCTGCTTTCAGAAGTTTTGTGAAGGACGCCCGCCCTGCATAATAAGCAGCCGCTATATCGCTTTCCAGCGGCAAAAGCAGTCTGACCACAACGCCTCTTTTAACTGCCTCCGACAGCGCATCAATCATCCTCCGGCTTGGAGTGAAATAGGCCGTAGTAAGAGATATGCTTTTTCTTGCATGATTGATGCTGTAGTATAAAAGCCTTCTCAGTCTTCTTCTCCCCCGAGAGGAACTCGCAAAGATAGGCAGCACAGGAAGGCTATCAGATTTGAAATTTGAAATTTGAGATTTGAGATTCTTTTCATCAGCGCTTACCGCTGACTCAACCTGAGACGGATGAATGCTGTCTGGCTTTTTTATCTCTTCTCCGCCCCAGAGCAGCCAGCTTTTCTTAAACTCAGTCAGCAGGGTCACGGCTATCGGGCCGTCAAGCCTTATCCCGGTATCTCTCCAGGCCTCTTTATGCCTTTTGAAATAATATCCCCTGTATTCATTTGCAATGTTCAAGCCCCCTGTAAAGGCCTTTTCCCCGTCTATCAGAATAAGTTTTTTATGATCGCGCCTGGCATAGTGCAACGGGGCGCTCCATTTGAACGGATAAGAGGCCCTGAGGCTTATTCCTGCCTGCCTAAGTTCCTCCCAGAATTTCCGCGGTGTTCCTAAAGAGCCGAAATGGTCATAGAGTATATATATGCGGATTCCCTCAGAGGCCTTCTTTTTCAGCAATTCCGCCAGTTCCAATCCTGTTTCATCATTACGGAATATGTAGAATTCAAGGCCTACGAATTTTTTTGCCGCTGCGACAGAATCAAATATAGCCTTGAACAACTCCCCATTTTTCCACAGAAGCTGAATGCTGTTGCCTCCGGTAAAATTGCCGCCGTATATCTTTTCTATCGCGGATATTTGAAATGCCGTTCCTGTATCTTCCCTGTCTTGCATAATAAAATAATTGCCTAAACAATATTTTCTGTCAACCCTGTCGGACCTCCTAACTCAAACTTATCTGTGCTAAAATATCAGCGCATACAAAGCACTAAGAGGATTCAGATGTCATTCAACGCTAAAGATCACAGAATATTAATCGCAGATGACGACACAAGCATTCAGTTTTTCCTCGGAGAGCTTCTCAGGAAAGAAGGGTTTGCATTTGACTGTGCCGGAACAGGCCCTGAGGCGCTTGACTGCCTGAAGGATAATACTTACAGCTTGCTTCTTCTTGACGAAAAGATGCCGGGCATGAGCGGGCTTGAAGTCCTCCGGCATATAAAATCCAAGGGTTATGCTATGCCGGTGATAATGATAACGGCATACGGCTCAAAAGAGCTTGCAATGAGGGCCCTCAGGGACGGGGCCTATGATTTTTTCACCAAGCCTGTTGATATTGGGACCGTAAGGACCGTCATAGGCAGGGCCCTAGAAAAATATGAACTGCAGAGAGAGATTGATGCGCTGAAGGCTCAAAATATTGAGAACATACTCAGAGACGAAATAATAGCCGAGAGCGAAGAAATGAGACAGGCAGTTGAGCTTGCGATAAAAGTCGCGGCAACGGACGTTACAGCGCTCATTACCGGCGAAAGCGGCTCGGGCAAGGAGCTTATAGCCAAGACCATCCATAAACTGAGCGCTAGAAGGGATAAGCCCTTTGTAAGCGTAAATTGTGCGGCAATCCCTGAAACACTGCTTGAGTCCGAGTTGTTCGGATATGAAAAAGGCGCTTTCACAGGAGCCTCAAGGCAGCATGCGGGAAAATTTGAAAGGGCGTCTAAAGGGAGCATCTTTCTTGATGAAATCGGGGATATTTCACCCGGGCTTCAGGCAAAGCTTCTGAGGGTCCTGCAGAATAAAGAGATAGAGAGACTGGGCGGCGCCCGGACTATAAAAGTTGATATGAGGCTGATATCGGCAACGAATAAAAACCTTGACATTGCCGTCAAGGAAGGAAGTTTTCGCGAAGACCTTTTTTACAGGGTGAAGGTTTTTGACATTAAGGTTCCGGCGCTCAGAGAAAGGATAAAGGATATTCCCTTGCTGGCAGATTATTTTGTGAAAAAATATACAAGGACAATGGGCAGGAATATTAAGGGCATATCCGCATCTGCCGTAAAGTTTTTCCTAAGTTATAGCTGGCCCGGAAATGTAAGAGAGATGGAAAACCTTATCCAGCGGGCAATAATACTTGAAGACGCCGACATAGTGAGGGAAGAAACCGTGAAGGAGCTTATATCCGGAACTACTAGAACCGGAAACGGCAACACCGGAGTCAAAGACAGGATAGAAGCAGTTAAGGCCGAAGAGGAGAGAAGGCTGATAATAGATGCGCTTACAGAGGCCAGATGGAAAAGAATAGAAGCAGCGGCCAGACTCGGCATCAGCAGGAAAAGTCTTTTTAATAAAATGAAGAAATACGGCTTGATGAAATAAAAAATAATATTACTTATCAAACAGCCCGCTCAGCATCTCCGCTCTTTCTTCTATATGGCCGATGTGTTTTGTAATGTCATCTTGCCTTTTTTGGTAGGCTTTAAGCTTATAGAGTTCGTCGGCGATATTGAGGGCTGCCAGGATGGACGCCTTGAGCGGGACTACGCTTGGCGTATTTTTGTAAACCTCTTTTATCTTTGCGTCCACAAAGGCCGCTATTTTTTGTATATGCTCTTCAGGCGCATCGCCCTTTATGGTATATTTTTGTCCGAGTATATAAACGTCTACACTGCTCATGCTAGGCAACCTCTAAGGCGTCAAGTTCATTCAGCAGGCCCTCAACCTGGTTTTTTATAGCGGTTTTTTCCGTCTGTAGTTTTTCTAGCTCGCGGTCTTTATCGGCGACCTTTGCCTCAAGCTCTTTTATCCTGTGCTCCAGAGCAGTTTTTTCTTCCTTCAATATTTTTACTTTCTCTATTGCGCCTGATATTTTATCTTCAAGATTTTTCAGCCTGTCCAAGGGCGTTCCCTCCTTTTTATTGCCGGTTTCTTTTCCGCTGCTTTTTTTTATCTGCGGAGCATCATCAAACAGAGTCCTGTTTTGTTTCATGATGTTTAAGATACCAAGATGCTATAGTGTATTGCAAGTATACGGGTGGCGAGGTAACAAGTAAATCAATTGAATTATCATCAATTGTTTTAAGAACATCTCTACAAGCACCTTGAATAATTTTTGTTTTAATCTCTTTCATATTGTATCTATTTCGCGGCAATCAAAAGTTTCATTTACAGTGCACTCAATATTCTCAATCAAAAACTTTTCTTTTTTTCTGTTTTCTACAGTTGAGATGTCCTGACTGTAGTTTATATAAAATTCGCATACTCTCCGTGCCCGTTCTTTTGCATTAGCTCTAAACTGTCACCAGATAGCTTTTAGTAAGAACAACCTGATATGTTTTCATAATTCATCCTTTCTTGAATCAAATAGGATATATTTGAAATGGAGACATTTCGATTCAGATATTGAGACGCCCATTCGCTGGCATTCTTTAGATTAATCAATTTCTTATCTGTTTTTTGAAGAATGTTAGTTGACCCATAGTTGTATTGTAAAGTTGGCCATCCTCTTTCTTATAATTTTCAAAAATATTTTATAAGGTTCAAAGTTATATAATCAAGATAAATAATTGAATTGGATTTAGTTTGCATCTATGATTAAAGATATTATAAAATTTTAGACCATGAAAAAACGATTGATAGAACTTATTTTTGAAAAGGCCTTCAAGTACAGCAAAGAGCCTGTGTTCAAGCTTGTTTCGGGCCGGAGGTCCAATTATTATTTTAATTGCAAGGCGGTAACATTGCATCCTGAAGGAATGTATCTCATCGGGAACCTCATCTATGACATGATAAAAGATTCCGGGGCCAAGGCCATAGGAGGCCTTACCCTCGGGGCTGACCCTGTTGCGTATGCTGTCTCGTACACCTCTCATCTGAAAGGCAAGCCTGTTGAGACATTCGTTGTAAGGAAATTTGCAAAGTCTCACGGCACCATGCAGTGGATAGAAGGCAATGTCACGGGGGGAGATAAGGTTGTGATTGTTGATGATGTCATCACAACAGGCAAATCAACGATTGAGGCGATAAACAAGGCCAAAGAGGCAGGGCTTGAAATTGTGAAAGTTATATGTCTCATTGATCGGCAGGAAGGCGGAAGGGAGAACATCGAGGCGTCTGGTTACAAGGTTGAGGCAGTTGTTTTAAGGGACGAAGTAATGGAGCTTTACAGAGGAACGTAAAGATTATACAAACTTCTGACATCACTTCTTATTTCTTCAAGATGCCGCAAAAATTCATCTTTATTTTTAAAACCGAGGAACATCGCTGCGGCCGCTAAAATTTCCCCGTCATCTTTTTTCAGGATATCACACTCCCTGAGCCTAAGATAACTTTCAAGCGTCCTATAAAAGATATAGGCTTTCTTCATTGATTCCGCCTGTGATTCATTGATTATTTTTGCAAGCCTCAATCTCTGTACGGCATCCTGGGTGTTTTGAACAAGAAGGGAAGGATGCTTTGCGCAATTTTTCAACTGAAGATATTGCACCGTAAACTCAAGCTCCTCAAGCCCGCCATATCCGAGTTTTATATCGTATGCTGCCGTCTCCTTCGCAAGTTCCCTCTGTATCCTTTCCCTCATTCCCCGCATATCAGAAGGCGAGACCTTGTTCCCGTGGGTGATTAAACTATCTCTTGCCGTGTCCATAAAACATTGCCTTGCTTTTTTATTCCCTGCGATAGGCCTTGCCTTAAGCAGCGCCTGAAATTCCCAGAAGGCGGCGCTCCTTGAATAATAATCCTTTAGCGCCTTTATTGATGAAACTAATGTTCCCTTTGTCCCGTCAGGCCTGAGCCTTGTGTCAACCTTGTACGCGTAGCCTTCGCGCGTGTATGAAATGAGAAGCCTAAGCATCCTTTCGGCAGCCTTTGCGTCTTCTTCAGCCACATCTTTTGCAGTCGCAAAGATGATGTCCAGGTCGGAATTAAATGTTATCTCTCTTCCTCCGAGTTTGCCGAAACCGATAATTGCAATCTTCTCCGACAGGCCTTCGAGGCTTTTTGAAAGAATTGCCTCTGCAGTCCTGCTTAACCCTTTTGTAAGGTTCATAATATTTATTTTTTTCTCGAGGAATAAAAGGCCGAGCCTGACTTCTTCTATCTGACGCATAAGGCGGATAGCGTCATTTATTGCTGTCCCGCCTTCCATGCCCTCCTTTAATTCCGCCTGTAACGCCCTAAGGCTTTTTTTGAGCGGCATCTCGTGCCCTATCATCTCAAGATAATCAGGCCTTCTTATTACCGCCCTTGAGATGTATTCACTCTGCGAAAAGATATCCGCAAGCATCGGGATAAGTTCTTTATTTTCCTTGAACGCTTCAAGATATGATTCCCTTGAGCTTAAGAAGGCCGCAAAAGACTGGAGATGATGGAGCGCCATATCCGGATTGCGTGTCTTGACGGCAGCATCAACAAATGCGGGAAGTATCTCGCTGAGGAGCCTTCTTCCCCTTAAAGTCTGGTAATTATAACTCGAATCTCTTATGAGCCGGATATCCCGCACACCTTTATCAGCGTCTTTAATCCCTATCCCTTTGAGATACTCTTTTAGCTCGGCGTCTGAAAGTTCCTCATCAAAGAGCGCGACTCCGTCCGACAGCGGTTTTTCTTCTTTTCCAAAGAGCGAATCGTATGTGGCCCTTACATTTTTTCTTCTGTCCTCAAGTTCCTTTAAAAATGGTCCCTTGCCTGAAAACCCCATTTTTTTACCAAGCGTATCCAACTCATTTTCATCCTTAGGCAGGCTGTGGGTCTGGAGGTCATTCACCTGCTGCAGCCTGTGCTCAAGGGTGCGCAGGAATCTGTAATCATTCAAAAGCCTGGAATAGTCGGCCTGTCCGATAAGATTTTTCTGCAGAAGCATGTGAAGGGCTTTTTGGGTAACTCTCTCCCGCAACAACGGCTCTTTCCCCGCATAGATAAGCTGGAGCGCATGAATAAAAAACTCTATCTCTCTTATCCCGCCGTATCCCCTCTTGATGTCATTTTTCTTAAATGCCAAATCTATGCGCGTCTTAATCTGCCTTATCTCATCAATTGCAGTGAAATCAAGATACTTCCTGTAAACAAACGGCTTAATCATTTCCATAAATTCACTGCCGAGCTTTAGATCTCCTGCTATAGGCCTGGCCCTGAGGAGCATGGCCCTTTCCCAGGCCCTGCCCCATGCTTCATAGTATGTCTCATAACCTGAAAGAGGCAGCGCAATGCTCCCCCTCTGCCCCTCAGGCCTTAACCTTAAATCCACTCTGTAGATAAAACCCACTTCGGTAATTGCAGATAAAAATCTGTTAAGGCTTTCTCCAAGTTTGCAGTAGAATTCATGATTGGTTATCCTGTTTGCCGTAAGGCCCTGCGGTGTTGTTATGCCTGAAGTTTCTCCATTCTCAGCTCCGTACACAAACATTAGGTCTATGTCAGAGCTGAAATTAAGTTCCTCGCTTCCAAGCTTTCCGAGCGAAATGATTGAAAAAGCATCCTCTTCAGGTTCGCCGTATGTCTCTATAAGGGTTTTTCTGATAACCTTTAACGATTCGCTTACGATTACATCGGCAAGCATGCTCAGTTCATACATTGTCTCCGTAATGTCCACCCTCTTGAGGATATCCCTTAGCGTTATCATCAAAAGTTTTTCCTTTTTGAACCTGCATACAACTCTTACGTTATCGTCCCCTTTCATTAATCTTTTTCTTAAAGAGGCTGAAAGGGATTCCGTATCAAAGGCCTTCTCTATTTCATCCAACGCCTCAAACAAGAAAGCTGGATTCATGATGCAGAAATTTGCAAGAAACTGGCTGTAACTGAAAAGAAGCGATACCGGAGTTATGGAGGCTTTAAGCTCGTCAATGTAATCAGGATTCTTGTCGCAAAACGATGTGAGGTTTTTAAACGCCCTTTGAGGGTCCGGAGTTGAGCCTGCCGCGTCTCGGAGCATCTTTTCCATAGATAATTGTTGCACGAAAGACAAGGTTTCAACAAGAGGAAAAAATTAGATGATGCGCAGAACTGGTTTGAGCGATATCAGAGATTTTTCGTTGACGTTCTTGGCGAATGAAGCGCTAACAGCCGCAACTGTCTGAGCGAAGCGAGTTTTGCGGATGTAGCGGAATGAGCCTTAGAACGACAGAAAAATATCTGCAGAAAGCGAAAGCCAGCTCTGCGCGTCGATGCCAAATCTCTATCCCAAAATTCGCCATTCATGATAGATTTGATTTATACTTTTAATAAAGGAGATAAACCATGTGTGACGTGAATGTTTATGTATTAAAAGACGGCCAGGAAGAACTTTACCTTGAGAATGTGGACACGATAAAACATGAACAGGGCAAGGTATCCCTTAAAAATCTGTTCGGCGAGCAAAAAGAAATTGAAGCAGACATAAGAGAGATTGCCCTATTAAAACACAGAATAGTTCTGGAGAAAAAATAGGGTTGTTTAAACCGCCTCTACGGCCTTAATCTCAGGTATGTTCTTCTTCAGTTCAGCCTCAATCCCGCCCTTTAAGGTCATTATTGACATGGGACAGCTTCCGCATGCGCCCATTAACTTTACCTTTACGACATTGTCTTCCGTAATATCCACAAGCTGCACATCTCCTCCGTCGCGCTGGAGAAAAGGTCTTACCCTGTCAATCACTTCCTGCACCTTTATCCTATCAAGCATTTTATTCTCCTCTGAAAACTTATTGATATTATAATTCATCATAAACCATTTTGCATGCGAAGGTAATGATATAAATCATATAATTGTAAGAAATCCTGAAACCAAATATAATATAAAAAATTCATGCAGGCAAAAAGGAGGAAACATGCTTATCTCGTTATTAATAGCTATTCATGTAATCGGAGTAGTCCTCTGGATAGGCGGCGTTGCCTTTGTGACAATGGTGGTATTCCCTATGATATTGAGGATGGAGAATTCATTGGAGAAGGTGCTCTTCTTTCAAGGCGTTGAACACAGGTTTGCAAAAATAGCAAAGACCTCTGTGTTTGTCGTGGGTTTAACAGGCGCGCTTCTTCTTCGTGTGACAGGAGAGTGGAATATCCTGTTCAAGGCTGCGGGAATCGGCCCCACGCTTATGACAATCGTCTGGTTATTCTATGTCCTTATCCTGATGTTTGAGGGCAGGCTCTTCAAGGCGATATTTAAAGGCGAAACCCAGCAAGACACGGCAAAGGTATTTTTCAGGCTTTCAGCCTTTCACTGGGTAATCCTCGGGTTGAGCCTGCTTGCCGTAGGCGTCGGCGTATGGGCAGGGCACGGAGGAAGGCTTTAAAATTTCATTATTAAAACATGCGCGGTTCCGGTATCTTTTTCAACTATCTGCATCCTTAACCGTTTAACCGACTTCGCCTCGCCAGGGAAAAAGATAATCCCATATGCCAAGTTGTTCGGTTCTATAGGTTTGGATTGAAGCGATTTTTGCTTTAAATCATCAATAATCTTATTTTGCGCTTCCTTCGCATCATATCCTTTTGCTCCGCCTATAACTGCGCCTCCTGCTCCACCGATTGTCGCTCCTTTTCCAGTCATCTTGCCGACGTCCTGCCCTGTGACAATGCCTATCGCCGCGCCGATTGTCGCTCCTGCAATAGCGCCGAGAAAACCGTGGTAAGCGCCTTCCTTGAATATCTCTTTTGTCTGGGCGTATTTCGTTGCGCGTTCATAAGCTATATTGCTTGCAAGAACAGGCCAGAGATTGCCTTCGTTGTCCTCAAGAAAGGTCTGAGAGGAATTTACCTCAAGAGGATGAGTGCCCTGATTGTCAAATACAACCTGAACAGGCAGCATGCCTGCAGAGCGGATATCAAAACCGAATGTCTCTTTGGCTTCATCAGCGTCAGCGTATGCCTTTGCTCCAACCGCAGCTCCAGCTATGTTCTGGGCATTCGGGTAGGCGCTTGGAGCCTTAAACGGCAAAGGCTGTGCCTGATAACCCGTTGCGCATGACATCAATAAAACAGCGGATAAAACCAAACAAAAAAGCTTGATTGCTAAACTTCTTTTTTTATTTTTCATGATGATGCCCCTTTGCTCAAAAGGCTTTCTTAAATCAAGTATATCACTAAATTACGCCGAACGTGCTTCATTCAGCTTAATTTTTGTAATTACCCCTCCGCCGGTAACCATATCGCTTTCATAAAAAACCGCGCTCTGCCCCGGCGCAGGCGCCCACTGAGGCTCATCAAAGACAACCTTAACCGTATCAGCATCCTTATTTAAATATATCGCAGCCGGAGCATCTTTCATCATAGAACGGACTTTGACGGTGCAATGAACAAGTGAATGGGTGAATAGGTGAATGGGTGAATAGGAAAGCCAGTTCAAATCACTGACTTCAACCTCTTTTATCTTTGCGTGTTCTTCGGAACCCACATAGACAATATTTTTTTCCGCGTCAATCTTAACAACATATAAAGGATTGGGAGAAGAAATCCCGAGCCCCTTCCTCTGGCCGAGTGTGTAATGATAAAGGCCTTTATGCTCGCCTAATATTTTCCCGTTCATATCCATAATCGGCCCTGACACATCTGAAGCAGGATGGAGCTGGTCGATAAGTTTGAAATAATTATTGCCTTCAATAAAACATATCTCCTGGCTTTCAGGCCTCTGCGCGGCAGGAAGCTTAAGCTCATTCGCAATCTTTCTTACGTCTTCTTTTTTATAATTTCCGAGAGGGAAAAGAATCCTCTTTAACTCCTCCTTTCGCAAAACGTAGAGAAAATAAGACTGGTCCTTCTTTGGATCAATGCCTTTGCTAAGGGTGAATCGGTGAATCGGTGAATCGGTTGAGGTGATCCTCGCATAATGCCCTGTTGCAATGAATTCCGCGCCCCTTTTTTCAGCCTCTCTCAGAAGATACGGGAATTTTATGTGTTTGTTGCACAAGATGCACGGATTCGGGGTCAGGCCCTTTGTGTACGCCTCAATAAAAGGCTCTATCACCTTTTCAAGAAAATCATCCCTGACGTCAATCGCGCTGTGAGGGACTCCAAGATGCGCCGCTGTCTTTGCCGCCTCTTCTATAGCCTGAAGCGAACAGCAGGC
>Ga0172370_10010396_pt1 | contig 10688 bp, 8 predicted proteins | sample LakKiv5m_FD_114538 | JGI IMG/M metagenome (GOLD analysis project Ga0172370, IMG submission 114538) | Freshwater microbial communities from Kabuno Bay, South-Kivu, Congo - kab_022012_11.5m | ecosystem: Environmental > Aquatic > Freshwater > Lake | place: Democratic Republic of the Congo...
AATCATTCATATGGAAATAACAACGCATCCTGAATTAACCACCGAGAGCGTTGGAGTTGGGAAGGATAGGCACGTTACGATCAAATTTGTTCAATAACAAAACCGCCAAAAGGCGGTTTTGTTGTACTACCATTTTTTTACTTGAAGGTGAAGATGTCTTCCGGAATTTCCTGGTTCGAAAAATGACGGGGAACAATCGGCGTCCCAAGCATTTTGACAGTGAAATTTATTTTCCCCAGATCTTTTACAAGTGGCGGTATTGCTCGAATTGTTAATCGTATATATATTCTTGTCCGTTTGTACTACATTATACTTTGGCATGTCGTTAGATTTTATTTCTTTTAACGATAATAACCCGTCATTTGTGAAGTATGCCTCACATAAAATTTTCCCTTCGGATCCAAAAATTGCTCTTGCGTTGTCCTTCAGGTATTGGTATCCATTTTGACTCGAATCTTTAGGTGAAACGTCTGCCGCTAAGCCGGAATAATGAGAAGATCCATCTTCGTGTGGGCCACCAGTAAGCGAATTTAGAGAAAACGCTTTTTTTTGTGCAAGTTGGTCTAGTTTGTCTAGAAGATTTGGCGAGACGGTTATTCCCCTTCTTGAACATCCACAGCTTGGATTACAAACGAGTGGTTCCTTTTTTGCTAACACGTCCGCCTTTATTCCATTAGGTGATGTTTCTGAAGATGGCTGACATGTGCCACTTGAAGAAAAAGAAACGCTACTTCTTGCTGAAAGTTTTTCCATTGCGGCTCTCGCGCTTTCGAGATTTTCTGGGGTTGAACTTGCTACAGAACTTTCACTTGGAACACTCTTTTCATCGTTTCCCCAAATCCAACCGGGGCATTGGGTTGGTGGTATTGATGATGGATTTGCAAGAAATGTTGTTTTACATTGATCCCCGTCCGCAAGACTTAAGATGGTTGAGCTTGATAGAGGGTTAAGAATACAGGGGGTAACCTGGTAATTAAGGTCGATCATTGTGACACTCGCTTTCTTTTCGGTTGAATCGTTTGGGGGGCGGTATGCATAAACAAGACAGCGCGCAGAAGACGAAGCGCTTGACCCCTTGAGAAAGTACGGATATGTCCAAAGTACTGATCCGCCTGGTATGCTCTTATCTTCCCTATAGTAGTTTTGTGCTTCGCCGGTATTATCCGAGATTTCCATGCCACCAAGATCTAACAACTTTCTATATGTACAATTATTGTTTGGATCAAATTTTGCTGTATTTTTCGTCACATTATTATTTGTATAAATTCCCATTCCCTCGGGACCCTTTATTTTGTCTGATGTTCCGCACGATCCGAAATTTAATTGGCTTAACTGGCTTGTGCTCATTATTGTTGAGCTCTTCAACTCTTTTTCAAATGGTTCTTTTAGTTTTACAAGTTCTGGGTTTATCGTATTAAGAAGAATATAAGAAGCAAAAAGAAGCAAGACTCCCCAGAGTGCATCTTGAATAATCTGTTTCCCCTCACTTTTTGCGGCAATGTTTTCCGATTTAACAACAATAATAATTGCTCCGTAGACAATCATACCGACCGCAGTAATTGCGGATATTCCAACCGCAAACTGATAAAGGCGGACAATGTATGTTTGTATGTCGGTAATAGGAGAGCAGGAGTCAATTGAACTAATTCCAATTTTTATGCACGGGGGGGGGAATACCAATGGTACCGTACTGATGTCCGCATTTAGTTGCGCGCCCACAAATAAGGGAAAGAAAAGAATCCCCACTACAAACAACGCCAAAAAACCGGAAAAGGAACGTTTAATTAAGTGCATAGATGAAATTATCATATTTGTTTATAAAATAAAGAGATGACATTGTTGGGATAATATCTTTCGCGTCAATGGGGTTTTTTGCTATGCCGGTTAAATTAATTTGATCTTCCGCTTCTGCATCTAAATTATATATATAAAGTGAGTCGTTTGAAAAAGATGAATTAGTATACCAATTAAATAATGAGATTTCTGTTTGCGGAACAAAACAAAAAGCGGTTGTGAGAACAGAAGAGCACTTTTCGGGGAGTGTTTTTTGTATGGTTGGCATGATTCTTTCTAATAGACTATTTGCAATAACAAAGCCATCAGCCTTCGATGTAAAGAAGTATGCGCTTGCTGTTGGATTCAATGAAAAATCTAAAAGCCCCTTGCGTATAGTGGAAAAGAGCTTCGTTTTTATGTTGTATTGCCAGATTGAGGTCGCATATTCGTTACCAAATTTTTCAACAAATAAAAGCTCATCGTCAGACTGTCCAATAAGATCAACATCGAACAAGCTTATTTCAGGAAGAATTATCGAAACATCTGAAAAGTTTTTTATTGAAGAAAGCGAAACAATGCTGGTTTTTCCTCCCTGATTCCAAGAGGCGACGACATCTTTATTGTTAAAGCCCCACACCGCATCAATAATAGAAGAACTGAGCGGTGTTATTTTTTCATCCATTGAAGAAAAAATCCCCCAAATAGTATTAGAATTATTTGTAAATTTTAGTAAGACGCTAGAACCCCCTCGGTTTGGTCGCACAACGCTTACATTCTCAAGAGAATTTAATTGTAATGTTTCACTTTTTCCATCGATTACTTTTTTTATTTCACCATTTTCTGTTACATAAAAGATTCTATTGTTTTCTCTGTAATACCAAAAGAAACGAACGGGAACGTCAGAGATTTTTTCAATTTTTGAAAATGAAGTTTTAACAGATTCTCCTGACTCTGGATCGCCGGTATCTGTCGGAACGTCAATTTGTTCTGTTGTGGTGGTGTTGTCGCCGGTATCTGTCGGAACGCCAATTTGTTCTGTTGTGGTGGCGTCTATCGGTATTACTTCTTGCGGTTGTTCGGCGTTTCTTGAAAGAACAAAATAAACAATCCAAGCGACTATTCCGAGTATGAGTGCAATAATAAGATATTTATAAAACGGCTTCATAATTATTTACTAATAAATAGTCTAGTTTGTGTTTTTTTGATTTCTAAAAGGGAGCGCTTGTTTTGAGCATAACCAGAAATATTTACTATTGAATCACTGTCGGTGTTGGGGCTTCCCGTGTTTAGAATTAGTTTATTATTTGATCCAGTTCCTTTTTTAATACCATTTACAATCCAAGAGAATGAAAAATCATTTATAGTTTGAGCATTAAAAAAATATGGAGTTGCGGTAATTGCAACGTCGGCATTTTTTGCGACAGTCATGTTTAAATAAGGAACTTCCAAAATAAGCTGCGGCTCAATAACCGGAACGGAAACATTTTTTATTACCGTCGTCCCGTTTGCCGTAACCGCAACAGAAACGAAACTCGTTTCGTCGTTTTTATTAAATACGACCATTGCTTCTTTTTGTCCGTCTCCCCCTCTTATTCTTTCCCCGTTTTTCCTCCATTCTATATTTGCTCTTGATAGATCCAACAATTTTCCATCTTGTATACCCTCAACTACAAAATAAATTTTTGTTCCATACGAGGGAATTGCTTTCCCAGTATATGAAATAGGATAAAAATTAGCCGCCCTCCACGTTACTATAAGTTCTGGATTGGCCGCCCTTGTCAAAGAAAAAACACCAAAAAACAAGACAAAAAAGAGGATTGTGTTAAGCTGCCCTGCGTATTGTTTCTTATTCTTCATTGTATTTTTGTACTAAGGGATTGTTTTGTGTCCTAATCGGAGACGAGGGCATTGAAAAAATGCGTGGCGCGTTAGTGTTTGAGAGCGCCGTTCCCTGAATTGGCTTCTTTAAGTTGATTATGCTCTCTTTTGTTTTTTTTGATATTTTCTTTGGTTTCAGTAATGTAAGCTCGTTTGGTGATTTTGTTTTATTCATTATACCTAATTTCTCCGGATGATTCTCTAGATACATAACAACAACTATGGTTGCGCACATTGTGGGTAAAAACGGGATTCCCTGGACGAGTATCGGAACTAAATAAGCTTTTACTGGGTCGTTAAGAACACTTGTGCCACCCTTTTTAAGCCAGAAATTTTTTATGAATGGCCATACAATTGCTTGTATAAACCACCCTAAAGAACCAAAAGAAAAAAAATCTGCGACAAAGGCAAGGCCGTCAATAATTAGCCCAACAAGAAAACCAAGTATCACCTCTCCAGACTCAAACTTTTTTTGTTTTTGCTCGTCCATTATTATGAAAGCCCTTTTGATTCAAGAACTTGTTCTGGATTCGTAGTAACAATTTGGTCTTCGGTGTATGAAGCAATCACTTTCATTGCAACGTGTTTTGCTCCAGCAAAAAAGAGTCCTTCTCCAACCCCCGCCTCTAAGAGAAATGAGCGTTCCCCCTCAGTGAGACTGAATGCGGTTGCAACCGCATCAATAGATCCAGGTGATTGTTTCATCAAAATTTGCATCGAAGAATTGGTAACAATAGGTTTTCCATATTCTGATTTTAAGAAATCCTCGACGTCTTGTGTGATTGTAGTTATTCCCAAGTAGTATTTTCTTGCTCTTTTTACTAACCCAAACAAAAATGATGCAGAATCTTTATATTTCATCATTAACCACGCCTCATCAATAATAAGTGCTCGCTGTTGAAGTTTTGATCGAACGAGGTTCCATACAAAGTTTAAAACAATATACATTGCAATTGGGCGCAGCTCTTCTTCAAGATCGCGAATCGAAAAGACGATTAGACGGTTTTTTATGTCGACATTTGTTGGCGCATTAGTAAATCCCGCATATGAGCCATGAGTAAATTTATCAAGTCGTGCGGCAAGCGTCTGTCCCCCCTGCGTGCTTGAAAGAATAACCTGCAGATCCTCAAGAAGGGGCGGATTAATGCCCTTCATTGTTCCAAAGTTTTCTGCGGTGATATCACGTGATGCATACGTCTCGGTCACCACTCTATCGAGGAGGGAATCTTCTTCCGGTGTTATTGTTCCGAGCATAAGTTTCAATAACCCAGTAACATTCAAGACATGTGACTTAAAAACATCCGATGGCTCTTCTCCTTCGGGAATAATAGGAATATCAAAAGGATTTACATGATTTGGAGATGTGAGCGAAATTTTAAAATAACTCCCCCCAATCCCATTAGAGAGATTTTGATATTCATTTTCTGGATCAATGATAATAACATTTATGCCGAGCATTAAGGAGCGAAGCACCTGAAGCTTTGTCGTGTATGATTTTCCTGCTCCTGATGTTGCGAATATAACCTGGTTTGCATTCTGAAGAGAAAATCTATCAAAAATAATCAAACTATTATTGTGCATATTTACTCCGTATAATACTCCCTTTTCCGAAGAAAGGTCTGGGGATATAAACGGAAACAGCGAGGATGCTGGACTTGAATTTAATGTGGTTGTAATTTCAAGCGAGTCGCTATTAATTGGAAGCGCTGAGGAATTGAACCCCTCAAGTTGTTTAAATAGGGCCGGCTTGGTATATACTAGTTTACTTTCAAGCGTTGATTCAATTTTTTCTTCAAGCTTTCTCAGTTCTTCAAGCGATTGAGCGTAGAGAGTGATATACACACCAACGCGGAAAAGTTTTTCGCGAGCTTGCAATAACGAATCGCGAAGTTGTTCCACGTCTTCGTATGCGGTTTCAAGCATCGGGTCGCGAACGAGTCCCTTGTCTTGTTTTTCCCAAAGCTCTGCTTCTATGTTTGCAACCTTCTTTTTAAGGTCCTTTAGGGCAAACGCGGTATCCATTGGATGAACAAATACTGAAATATCCATCATCTCTGCCATGTTTATTATTGGTGAAAACCATCCGCTTGAGATATAGCGAGGATAAGTATAAATAAATAATGTTTTGACAAAATAATCTCCTAATTTTATATAATTAGCACTTACCTCAAGTCCCGATGGCGCAATCACATTGGGGAGGTCTTTTGTTGATGGGGTATATGCTTGAGGAATTGAGATTTTCATATTATTTTTTTGCTATTTGAAGATCCTTTTTTTCTATAAGTTGAGGATTATAAAGATTATAAAAAAGTTCGGTAAGTTCCTCGTCGTCGAGATCAGAAACATGAAGCCCAATTTGTTCAAGCCCCGCGCGCACTTCGGTTGTACGCTGTTCCAATTGTTCCAATTTTGATTGAAGTGACGCTTTCTCCTCGGCGCTTTTTGACTTTTGTGAACTAAAGAATGAAGAGATTATCCCAACAGGAGAAGAATTACCGACATTGTTTTCGTAGGGAATAACAACAAAAAAAGCTTTCGAGATGATTGAATTTTGTTCAACAAGCGTTTTTATAAAATTTATATACTCATCAATTTGAAGTTTTAACAATTCATTTTCTTCACTTTCCCTCCGTTCCCGCATTTTATCTAGGTATGAATCAACATTCACCTTGCGCGAGTGTATGAAAAGCTGGACGGGATAGTCTACCGTGTTAAGAAAATTTTGAAAACTGCTGAGAATAAGATTTTGTTCGGCTTCTGATTTTAAATCAAAATTTATTCCACTAACAATTAAAATCCTTCGAATTCCGCCATTTTTTAAGTACACAATCCCGTCTTTAATTTCATTTATTTCAACAAATTTTTGTGTTGGTGAACTTACTTCTTGCATAGTCTTATTGTACACGATTAAAAATCCACACGTTTTGCTGCCCTCTTTTCTCCAGTGAGATAAGTGACCACTTCATATTTTCCTTTTGGTAGTTTTGCTTCAGCGGGAAGCGCGTCCTCGGGTTTAAACAGCCTTCCTGTTGTAATTGAGTCAGTTATCATTTTTAATTTTTCTTGAATGCTCATAGCGCGTCGCATTGAGGATATTTTTTCAAGAGACCCTGTGTCGAGCGATGTTTCTTCCATTGCTCGTTGCCATACATATCGTCGTGGATTCCAGTAAAAACGAAATGCAGACTGAACAACTCTGGGAAGGTCTTGCCCGTTTACTTTTACAAACGCGAGGGCTATTGTGCTTCCAATAATCAGCGAAGAGAGAATAACCCACAAAAACATCGAAAAGATGTAGTAGAGGATTATCGAGGTTATAGCTGCGCCCCCAAGCATGAGGAATTGTTGGAGTGTAAAAAACGATATGATTTTTGGTTTTTCCTCGATAAACTGAGGGACCTGAAATGATGCCATACTCTTCTTTAATTGTAATAGATAATAATAAAACAATCACCCATTGGGCGATTGTTACTTAAGATTTATTGTATTTCCCTGTATTATCGATGCGGTTTCCTCTGGTTTTTGTTCGTTTATTTGTACTTTTGGTAATCCAGTTCCAATTTCCTTTAGCCCTTTTTGTTTAAAGATATTTGATATCCAGGAAGTTTTTCTCTCTGTTTTAATTTCTGGCTTGGCCGCCGATTGTATCAATATATTGTCCGGTTTTTGCGCGATAGAGGGCGAAATATTTATTATCTCAGGGGCTTGAATGTGTATTGGCGGTTGTTGAATTGGCTCAACTGATTGTTTTTGTTCTTCGTGGCGTTCGGTCATTCGGTCAATTGCTCCGATACTTATTACCTCGCTTTCGGGCCCTATTTCCGATTTAAGTCCACTTCTAATCTCGCTATAGTGCACGGTTGCGCCCTGGGTTTGTTTTAGAAATGAAAAGGGATTGTTTCCTCCTTCGATTTTTACTCTCGGTATTTTCTTTTCTGTTGATTCAGAAGATGAAGGAATAAATTTGTTAAATGGCGTTTCTGTTTGTTGTTGTTTTTCTCTTTCATCTCGCTCTTGTTTTGTGAAAAACGATGGTTCTTCGTGGATGATAAGCGGAGCGTCTTCGGAGGTTTCAATTTTAATAGGAGATTCTTTTATCTCTCGGTTAAAAAAGTCTGGTTTTATTATTTCCTCGCTTCCCTCTTCAGAGTCCGTTTTTTTTGGTTGTGAATTAATTGCCTCGCGGACTTGTTCGGTTTCTGCTATTACCTCTTCAACTGGCTTGTATATTTCGCTAATTTCATCTTCATAGGGCGCAAGAATGCGATTATATATTTCGTTGGTAAGTACCTGGGCGTGCTCAAAATTAAGAAATAGTTGTTCACCGACTTCACGCGAAAGACCGCGAAGCGGAATAAAACCCATAAGAGTAAGCCCAATTAATTGCTCAAGAATAAGCGATTTATCGGGATTCAAATAGTGCTCTCGTTCAATATTTGCAATTATTTTTCGCGTTTGTTCAGCTTCAAAAACTGCTCGTAAAGAAGCGGGAAACGATTCATACCGATTATCAAGTATTTTTTCGGTAAATAGTGAGTAATCCATTATCTCCAGTTTTTGTTGTTTTGTTTTTCGGCATCATTTTTAGCTTGCCTAAAATCTGATTCTGAGGCGTGTGACAATATTGATGGTTTTGCTTGTCCAGTCTTTTTTTCTAACTTTCTCTCCAGTTTTTTATCAACGGCATCCCGTGTTTCCAAAATACTTTTATCTAATTGTTTTATTAACTCTCCTCTTTCTCCTTCTGTTATTCCCCAGCCACTAAGCTCGGATTCTGATATGTTTTCTGTTTCTTGTCTAACTTTATTTAATTCATTAAATTTCTTTTCTAGTTCACCAAGTTTTTGCGCTCGGCTTGTAACAGCAGATTCAACTGCTTTGATGTGAGTTTTTGCGGTTGATACATTATTTTCAATTTGTTTAAATTCATTGCTGTTTTTTATGTCAGCGGCAGACTGTTTTGTTTTTTGTGCTAGTTCTTTTAGTTTCTCGTCTCTTTCTTTGTCTAATTTGCTGAATTTTTCGTCCATCTTATTAAATATCTCAAGACGATTCGACGCCCTGTTTAAAAGGGAATTCATCTTATTTTCATATTCGCTTATTGTTTTATCATATGGCGCTGTGTCTACTCCACTTACAAACGCTTCATCTCTCCTGCCCTTCTCTTTCTTGATAGCTTCTGCATACTGATCGGAGGTTTCGAACCGTCCAGATTTTGCTCTTATTGCCTGTCGTGTCGCTTCCAGTTTTTTGTCTGCAATAGTTTCCTCGTCTTTTGTCTTTGCTTTTGAGCGTTGTTTAAGTGCCGCGGTGTGCATCTTTTCCACCTCTTCTTTTGACATATTCCACACCTCGTTTCTATGTGCGGTTGCGACATCTTGGGTGGCGAATGCAATTTCTTTATTAATTTTCTTCAAGTCGCTGTCTTTAAAGCGAGGTAATCCATTGGGCCCACGAAGCGAAAGCATTGCTTGTTTCTCCTTGAGCTTCTTTTCAAGATCTTTTTCGAGTTCTGCCGCAGTTTTCTTTTCGTCTTTTTTATCAGATTTTGGAAATACTCCACCCTTAGCACCGTCATAAAGTTTTTTATAGTAGCCATCCTTGTCGATCTTCTTTTGTGCCTGCTCGTCAACAGCCTTCCCTGTGTTTTCCATTGCACTACCCAATCCGCGTTTTGCCTTGCCAAGCGTTGCATTTTTTGCAAAAAGACCAATTCTCTTTCCAAGTCCCAAGCGGTCTGGGCCCTCACCTTCCAATTTCTTAATCGCCTCTTCTCTATCTTTTTTAGAAAGAGTGCCATCTTTTTTAATTGCAGCAATCTGATCTTTATAATTTTTAGCTTTTAAGTCTTGGGCGTCTTCAAGAGCTTTTATTTGAGCCTTCCTTTCTTCTGGTTTTAGTTCTTTATTGTTTTTAATTGCAGCAATCTGATCTTTGTATTCAAGGTGTTTTGCTTTTGCCTCTTCTCTTTGTTTTTGTATGTCTTCTCCGGTTCCTTTAAGGTTTTTTCCACTAAGACCAAAGCGGGACATTGCGCCGCCAACAAATTTGTTTTGAGAGAGGCGAGTGCCAAAATTAGATGCACGAGTTTTTGCATAGTCTTTCGCTCCTTTCATTAATCCGTCCTTTGCTTTTGATGCGAGTCCGGCCCCTTCGATTCCCATTTTTTGAGCAACGGTGATGGCGCCAATCATAAGTCCCGCCACCACAATCATTTGAGTTCCCTGCTGGACAACCTTGCTAAGGACTCCAGGAAGTCCGCTTCCGATCATACTTATTTTATCGTTATATTTTCCTGAACCGAGATTTTCTGCCGCTACAAGCGAAAGGTAAACAAAGAACGAGGCGGCAGGAGCAAAAAAGGTATATTTCCAAAATGACGACCACCATTGCCCATTATATGATTTGAGCGCTGGGAAAACCCAAAATAGCCACGCAAGTGGGGCAAGAATGAGTATGAATGTGAGCGCAACATAGCGCACCATAAACATCGCAGCGAGCATAAGAAGTACGAATGCCGCGAGAAACGTGAAAAGAACAGAAAAAAACAAGCCAGCGATGGAAGAGAGAAGCGCAACGCCAAAAGTTACTGCGCCACTTTCTTCTTGGCTCGGATCTGGTGGAATTGGGTCGTCCGATTCTTCTAACATAAATTTTTGTGGACCAAACGCATTGGCGAGCACCTCGGTAAATCCAGTTCCGAGTCCCCCAGGGCTAATTCGTCCAATAAAGAAATAGGTAAGCGTATTAGAAAAATCAATAAGTGTTCCCGCAATAAGGAAGCTAAAGTTTACTACTACTGCGGCAATAATAAGATTCAATAACAATTTTTTTGCGCCATACGATTGCACCCGAATTATCGTGGTAAACGCCATTATAACGGTGAGGAGCACAAATCCAAGATTTGCAATATCACGAGAAATTCTCCACCCAATGTCCGCGGCAGTGTTTTCTGCCGGATTTGCAACCGTCATATTTATTTGTAACGCAAAACTAACAAGCCCTGCCGCGAGCGCAAAAAATATTCCTCCAAT
>Ga0172370_10010398_pt1 | contig 10687 bp, 7 predicted proteins | sample LakKiv5m_FD_114538 | JGI IMG/M metagenome (GOLD analysis project Ga0172370, IMG submission 114538) | Freshwater microbial communities from Kabuno Bay, South-Kivu, Congo - kab_022012_11.5m | ecosystem: Environmental > Aquatic > Freshwater > Lake | place: Democratic Republic of the Congo...
ACCCGCTGCGACGCGGGCGACCCGCCGTTCGTGGACGAGGAGACCCCACGCGACGAAGGTGAGCGCTGTCGCGAGGACATCCGCGCGCCCGGCGAGGCCGGCGACGTTCTCGGCATGCAGCGCGTGCACACCGAACGCGAGCGCGCAGAGCCACGCGACGCGACGCGGAAAGCCGTGTCGGAGCGCGGCCCAGAACGCTGCGAGGGTCGCGAGGAGGTGCAGCAGCACGTTGGCCACGTGAAAGGGTCGAGACGAGCCTCCGCCCACGCGCCAGTCCATCGCGAACATCATCACGGTCAACGGGCGCCACGCGCCTGTGGCCTCGTGCGGCGGCGCGTCGGGTCGCTCACCCCAGAAGCCGCGCGTCCACGCGAGCCACGGCGACTCCGCGCCGTTGACGACGGGATTGTCGACGATCGCGATCGTGTCGTCGAAGACAAAGCCCGCGTCTAGCGACGGCAGCCAGGGCAGCAGCGTGACGAGCGCGAGGAGCGCCAGCTGAGTCCTGACAGAGATCGACATCTCGTCAGCCAAGCCCGAGCAGCTGCGCGAGCGCAGACACGAAGCGCTCGATGTCGGCCTCGTCGTTGTAGGCCTGCGCGGACACGCGCACCAGAGGCCGCCCGTTCCACATCCAGAAGGGCGCCTCGACGTGGTGCTCAGCACGCAGGCGCTCTCCCGTCGCCTCCGCGTCCGCGCCGTCCGGCAACGCGATCGTCGCCATCTGCGCGAACATCGTCTCCGGACAGATCGGCGCGAGGCCCGTCACCGCATTCAGGCGCTCCCGCGCGAGCGACGCGAGGCCGTGACACTGCGTCCGCACGTGCGACCAAGCGTGCGTCTCCAAGAAACCGATCGCGGCCGGCACGGCGAGGTACGCAGCCACGTCACGCGTCCCGGCCCACTCGTGCTCGTCCACGAAGCGCGACGACCCTGCCTTGATGGGCCGCCAGCCCCAGCTGACGACGAGCGGCTCCACCAGCCGTTGCGCATCGCGACGCACCCACAGGAACGCCGAGCCCTTGGGCGCGCAGAGCCACTTGTGGCAGTTGCCCGAATAGAAGTCCGCGCCGAGCGCCTCGACGTCCACATCGACCTGACCGGGCGCGTGCGCGCCGTCGATCACGGTGAGAATCCCGCGCTCCCGCGCGCGACGAACGAGCTCGCGCACGGGCATGACGATCGCCGTCGGCGCGGTCACGTGCGACAGGAAGAGGATCCGGGTCCGCGGGGACACGCGAGACCAGATGGCCTCGACGATCGCATCTTGGCTCTCGATCGGAAGCGCGACGGTCGCCCGCACGTAGCGCGCACCGGCCTTCTCACACATGAACGTCCAGGTCCTGTCGAGCGCGCCGTACTCGTGATCGGTCGCCAGCACCTCGTCGCCCGGCCCGAGCCGCAGCGACCGCGCGACCGCGTTGAGGCCGGTGGTCGCGTTCGGCACGAAGACGAGATCGTCCGCGCGTGCACCGACGTAGGATGCGAGCCGTTCGCGAGCGCGCTGCATGAGATCGTTGAAGCGCCGCCCCAGGAAGTCGACCGGCTCGCGCTCGAGCTCGAGCTGGAGCGCTTGGTAGGCCTCGAAGACGCTGCGTGGACAGGCGCCGAAGGATCCGTGGTTGAGGTAGGTGACGTCGCGTCGAAGCAGGAAGAGATCGCGCAGCGGGGTCATGGAGAGAGCTCGCCGTGCACGGGAATGACGCATCGGAAGCCGAGATCGATCCCTTGCGAATCGGGCGTCCGGCTGCTCCTGCCGGCGCCGATCAGGAGCTCGGAGGAGGAGGCCCACCCGCCGCCGCGCTCAACTCTCGCGCTGCCGTTCGGTGGGCCCATGGGATCCTGCGACGGTGACTGCGCGTACCAGCCGCCATCGTACCAATCGTGGACCCACTCGAACACGTTCCCGGCGAGGTTCATGAGGCCGTCGGGCGACTTGCCGGCGTTGTGGTTCGTCACGAGATCGGTGCCGCCCACGCACTCGCCTCCGCCTGCCTTCGCCCACGCGTTGACGTACGTGCAGTTCGGCTCGCTGTCTCCCCAGGGGTACAGGCGACCCTGCGTGCCCCGCGCCGCGTATTCCCACTCTGCTTCAGTCGGCAGACGCGCGTGGCCGTCGTACATCGCCGCGCAGTAGACCGACGCTTGGTCCCAGGAGACGCAATTGACCGGGTGTTGCGCCTTCGCCGGGTCCTTCCCGTTGCATTTGGATATCGTACCTGCGGCGGTGCACGCCTTCTTCGACACACAAGCCGAGTACTTCTCCACGCTGACCTCGTGGATCTCGATGAAGAACGATCCCACGGTGACGGAGTGCTTCGGCCACGCATCGCCAGGACACCACCCGTCGCTCATGTCGCAGCCCATCATGTACGTCGCCGAGGGAAGCAGGGTCGTGCCCTGGAAGCCGTTGATGTCGACGCACTTCGACGTCAGCTTGGTGCAGACCTGCCCGCTGTAGCAGGTTCCACACGTGCCGCCGCACCCGTCCGGACCGCACATCTTGTTGCCGGTCGCGCAGTCCGGCTTGCACCCGCAGTCCTCGGGGCAATTCGTCGCGGTCTCGCCCGCCTCGCACAGGCCGTTGGCGCACACCGCGCTCATGCCGCAACCAGGGATGGGCGCGAAGCTGCACGTCGACCCGGAGCAGGAGTCAGCCGTGCAGACGTTCATGTCGTTGCAGTCCGAATCGTAGCTGCACGTCTGTCCTTCGTTGACGCAGTAGCCCGCCGCGTTGCAGGACATGCCAGGCCCGCAGGTCCCGCAGGTGCTCCCGCACCCGTTGCTGCCACACGCCTTGTCGCCGCACGACGGCACGCAGCAGTCCTCGGGGCACGAGCCGGCGTTCTCGCCCGTCTCACAGATGCCGTTGGCGCACACCGGGAAGAGCGCGTCGTACGGCGACTCGTCCCACGAAGTGAGATCTTCCGCCGCGTCGGGCGCATCTGACTCGACCAAGTCCTCGTCCGTACCCCCGAAGTCGCTGGACTGATCGGGCTCGATGGTGACCTCGTTCGATCCGCCGGTGTCGGACTCTGCGTCGATGCCAGTGCTGGCGTCCTCCCCCGTGTGGACGCTGCCCTTCGCTTCGCACAGCCCGTTGTCGCAGTAGTACCCTGCGGCGCACTCGTCGTCGGAGACGCAGGCAAAGAGGTAGTCCTGCAGCATCACCGCCGACCGGCACGAGGCGATCGCGCAGAGCAGGACGATGACGAACAGGATGGGCGTGCGCATCGTTCAGAACCTCGCGAAGAGCGCCGCGCCCTGCGGCGTCGGAACGACGGTAAGCTGCCCCTCGGTCCCGGAGTGCGAGGTCAAGAGCAGTATGCCGCCCGCCAGGATCCCAAGCGCGCCGATCCCACCGAACACGGCCCCGAGCGTCTTGCGGCTGCCGATCAGGTCGTTCTCGGTCGTTGCGTCGCGCTGCGAGATGCCGACGACGAGACCGGACTCGGCGTCAGTCCGCCCCAGGTTGCCCTTGAGGTCGGTCTCACGTCCCGCGGCCGCCGCCCAAAACACGACACCGGTGATCGCGCTCACGGCGCCCGCGCTGAGCACCAATGCCCCGGCCCACTTCGGCGGTCCGCCGCTGCCGGGACGTTTCGGCCGCGCCGTCAACGTCGTGTCGACGGGCTTCGGCTCCGAAGGCTTCTCGCGCAGGACGGTCGGGCCCGGATCCGGCGGGCGTGGCTTCGCGTCCGCGACGGTAGGCGGAGGATCAGCGGGCCTGGGCGCCGGATCCGGCTTGGCTGCCTCGGGTTCGCCCTCCAGGGTCTTGATGTGCGCTTCGGCCTCGGCCTTGCCAAGCGCGTCATCGGAGACCGAGAGATAGAGCTTGAAGAGTGCCACCGCCTCACCCTTCTTGCCGGCCTTCTCGTGCGCACGGGCCGCGTTGAAGATGAACGCTGGCCGCTTGTCCAGCGCGTAGGCCTTCATGTAGAGCTCGGCGGCGATGGCGAACTCGCCCTGCTCGTAGCGCTTCTTCGCCTGACCAACGAGATCCTCCACGCGCAGCTCATCGCCGCCGGACTTCTTCGCGCCCTGCCCCCTGGGAGGCTTCGCGAAGACAAGCACGGGTGATGTCAGACACAGCGACGACACGACCAGCAAGGTGATGAAGCGAAAGCACGTGCAAGACCGACCGGCGCGTGGCATGGGCACCTCCGAGCGGCAGCTAGCATGCGCTTCTTGGGGTCGAATCGCCAGCGTCACGCCCGACACAGATGCACGACGCCTTCGACGTGGTAGGTGCGCGGGAACATGTCGACAGGCTCGGCCCGCGTAACGCGGTAACCGAGCGCTCGCAGTGCCTTGACGTCCCGGCCGAGCGTCGTGGGATCGCAGCTCACGTAGGCGACGCGATCGGGACGCAGCGCGGCGAGCAGCCCGGGCAGCTCCTTGGCGCCGGTCCTCGGTGGGTCGAGCACCGCGACATCGACGCGCGTCCCCTCTGCGACGAGTCCACGGCAGACCGCGACGGCATCTCCCGCCACGAAGCGCACGCGCGCCGGGGGAGGTGACTCCGTGATCGAGCGGCGCGCGAGGGCGAGCGCGGCCGTGACCTCTTCCACCGCGAGCAGCGACGAGACGCGCCACGAGAGGCACAGGCCGAAATTGCCCGCGCCGCTGTAGAGCTCGATCGCGCGCTCGTCGCCCCGCAGCGAGAGGCCCTCGATCGCCGCGCCGACCAGGCGATCGTTGGCCGCAGCGTTCGCCTGCGCAAAGACATCCGGGCGAGCGAAGAGCTTCGTACCCGGTGCATGCGGTGCGGGGCGCGAGACCACGGGGTTGCCGACTTCGACGAGCGCGCGTTTGCTGACGAGGACGATTCCGGCGAGGTGCGGGATCTCCCGCAGCCACGAATTGACCACGCTGCCCGTGGCGGCAGGCACCTCGTTCGCGAAGCGGAGCGCGGCCGCCGCGCGGCTGTCGGACCCGACGCAGACGTCGAGACCTTCCAGGGCCGGCATGGATCGCATGCGAACGCGCCGCGCGATGTCCTGAGCGACGCCGTCGAGCGTCGGATCCAGCAAAGGGCACGCGTCGATCTCGACCATCTCACGCGATCGACGGCCGCGGTAGCCCACACGCGGCCCCTCGACGTGCAGGCGCACGCGCGTTCGGTAGCCGTATTCGAGCGGAGAGGGGGCGATGGATCGGGCGTCCCTGATCGCGCCGCGCTCCACGCCACCGAGCCTCGCGAGCGCCTCGTAGAACGCGCGATCCTTCGCGCTGCGCTCAGCCTCCACCGAGAGATGTTGCAGCTGACAACCACCACAACGTTCGTAGTACGGACACGCCGGCACCACGCGATCGGGCGAGGCGGTGATCACGTGCTCCATCCGCGCGCGGGCGTGCTGCGGCTTCGCCTCGACGGTCGTGAGATCGACGACGTCGCCCGGCGCCGTCATCGGCACGAAGACCTTGCGTCCGTCGGCCAGTGTGCCCACGCCATCGCCGCCGTACGCGAGCGCGTCGATCGTCACGCGTTCGCTCACTCAGCCCTCCGCGACGAGCCGCTCGACGAGCGGGCGATCCGCGGGCAGCACCGCGTAGTCGAGCAACGCGTCGAGCGGCACCCAGCGCACCTCAGCGCAGTCGATCGGGGTGGGCTCACCCTCGATCGTGCACGCGTACACGAGCATCAGCAGATCGAAGGCGTCGTAGCGCCAGAACACGACGTCCCAGATGGCGCCGACGTGCGCGCCCACCCCCAGCTCCTCGTCGATCTCGCGCACGAGAGCCTGCTCGGGTGACTCGCCGTCCTCGATCTTTCCGCCCGGGAATTCCCAGCCGCCGTCCCCGTGGTGCGCACCACGGCGCTTGGCGAGCAGCACCCGTCCGCGCGCGTCTCGCGCGAGCGCGGCGACCACGAGCTTGCGCGAGCGCTGCTTGTGTTGTGACTCGGTCATGAGAGGATCGCGCGACGCGCAGGTGGGAAGTGCCTCGTGGCGCGTCATCTTGGGACCATTCGCGGCGCAGGTAAAGCCTTTTTCGGTGGTGCGATCCCTGCCTAGAATCGACCCGGTATGCACCGCGAACGTCCCCCGGGACGGGCACCGCCGGCATGCAGGAGTCCCCCATGTTGACCCTCGACCAGCACTTCGCGTCCGGCTACCTCCCGTCGCTCACCGGGGCCTATTTCAACCTCGTGCAACTCGTCCGGCAGAGCGCCGAGTCGCCCTCACCCGAGGTGCGCGCCGCTGTCGCGGAAGAGGTTCCGCGCCTGAAGGAGACCGCCGCGCGCGTGCGCAGGAGGGTCGAACGCGTCGAGGGACTCGCGCTCGCAGCGGGCTTCACACCGCCGCATCCGCCGCGCATGCCGGACGACTACTTCGCGTGGTTCGAGGCGGTCTACGCGGGCTTCCGCTGCAACATCGACGCGCACGGCCTCGAGGACCTCATCCACACGGTCGGTCATCGTGTGGGCGACATCCTGTGTTCCTGGAATGTCGCGCTGATGACCCTGCGGCTGCTGATGGCCGAGCCCGGCTCCGCCCTGCTCGAGGAGCAATGGATAGCGCTCGTCGAGGACATCCACGAGTCAAAGTCTGCGCTGGAGCACGCGGCCGATCGCACGCGCACGCCGCGCGAGCTGCGACGCCTCGCGGGACGCTTCGCCGGGGCCGTCGCCGAGGCCTTCGAGGACCCGCTCGACACGCACGACAGGGCTGCCGTGACCGAGATGGCCGAAGAGCTGCAAGCGACGATGCATCAGCTCTGGAGCGCCGTTGAGGACGCCGAGGCCTCGCTCGGGCGGTCTGCTGCGCGTGCCTAGCGTCGCCGTCGCCGCATCAGCAGCACGCACAATCCGATCATCGCCATCGCGAGCAACGACGCGGGACGCGTGCTCATGCCGCAGCCGCCCGAGTCGTTCACCGAGCCGGGGATCGCTCCGCTGACGTAGCCGGACTTCACGCTCGGGCAATCATTCGGCTTCTGCCACGCGCCGAGCGCCGTGAGCGGCGCGTCGCTCGCAGGCGGCGTCCACGGCTCCAGCGTCTTGAGCGTCAGCCCCGTCGGCAACGATGGCTTGCCCGGCAGCGCGCCCTTGATCGCCGTGTCCACGAGCTCGATGTCTGCCTTCGCGACCGGCAGCGGGTCACCCGTCGCGTCGAGCAGCTCGATGCGCGACGTCAGCGGCGCGTCCTTGAAGCGCGGATCGCTCGTGTTCGTGGCGCCATCGGGCTTCGAGAAGAGCCACGAGCCCAGGCCGTCGAAGGTCAGCCGCGTCCTGTCTGCGGGCAGCCAGCCCGTCGTGCACGCCTTGTTACGCACGACCTTCATGATGTTCGACACGTCGGGCAGCGCGTCGTTGAAGTCGAAGATCGGATCGCGGTCCATCTCCTCGGGCGAGATGCGCAGCACGAGGCGCGTGAGCCGCTTCGTGGTCTGGATCGACGTGAGCACATCCCCCACCGGCGCAAGGAAAGACGCCACGAGCTCGGTCGTGAGCGCACCGCCATCGACCTTTGTCTCGTAGACGGCGTCCTGGTAGATGCTCTTGCCATTGACGAAGCACGGAAACCCCATCGACGCGTCCCACGCCGGCACGCACGCGCGCAGCATCGCGAGGGCCTGCGCCGCGCTCACGCCGGGCACGAGCTTCGACAGGCCCATGTGCTTGTCGAAGATCGGCGCCGTCTCGTCCGTCATCGGCAGCACGTCCTTGTACGCGTCGAGCACCTTGACGACCGCGAACGCGTTCACCGTGACCGTCAGCTCCTTCGCGAGCGTAACGTATTGCTTAGGGATGTCGGACACATACGACGCCGGCCCCGCGAACTCCGTCGCGAACGCGTGCCCCGCGGCTTCGTCGATCGCCGCCGCGAGCACCTGCGGATAGTTGTTGCCGGGCGGCGTAGAGAACCAGTTGATGCGCAGCGGGTTCACGACCACGTGCATGTGGTTCTTCGGCACCGCGCGGCCCGCGCCCGCGAGCATCACGGCGACCGTCATGTCCTTCTCGGCCGCGATCGAGGTCAAGCGCAGCGGCACACACGGGTCGCTGTCCTGCATCTCGAGCGTGATGGGCCGGATGAGATCGATCCCGGCGCCATTTTGCAGCTTGATCGCGACGAAGACATCGCCCTTCGCGAGGTGGCTGGCGATGATCGGCGTGGCCTTGTCGGGCGTCTTGTAGCCATGACCGGTCAGCCAGTCTTGCAGTGGTTTCGCCTCCTTGGCGCTGAGCACAACGTAGTCGTAGGGCCCGGTCTGGCCCTGCTCGAGTACGTCGACGCTGCCCGCCTTGCCACCGCCGTAAGTGCCGGACGAGGCGTCGCCTACGAAGCCCAGATCGGACCCGGCAGGCGGGTAGTTGCAGCCATCGCGGGGATTACGGCAGTTCTCGGCCGCCTTGTCGTAGATGAGAAAGCGCTGCGCGAGGCGCTGATCCAGCACGTCGAAGAGGTAGCGCGGCCCCGTGCCGACCTTGGGCACCTTCGGTACGGGCAGCACCCAGCCGAAGTCCTGCGCCGCGCCCGCGTAGCGCACCTCGACCCACACGGTCGTCTTCTTCGTCAGCGCGTCCTGGTGGAAGAAGACGCGCTCGGCGTTTTGCACGACGACCTGCTCGGGCACGGTGATGGCGGGCGAGAAGCAGCCACCGCACGCGAGCGCAATGCGCGGGAGCGCGATCGCCACGAGGGCGAACACGCCAAGAAGTGAGTGCTTCATCTTTCCCTATGCGCCGCGACGACTGCCCGCCGCCGCATGACGAAGAGCGCACACGCGAAGACGCCGATCAGCCCAACGAGCCCGTCAGAGCGCGTCGAAGCCGCGCACCCACCGCCATCGCCGCTGCCGCTCATGGCGGGCGTCGTCGGGTTACCGGAGTCCATCGCGGCGTCGGACGCGAGCACTTCGGCCGCGGCGACCACGTCCGATCCGCCGCCGCTCGGCGTGCCGTCAGCCGAGATCGCGACGTCCACGCCGCCCACATCGAGCGACTGCGCGTCAGATCCGCCGCCGCTCGGCGTGCCGTCAGCCGAGATCGCGACGTCCACGCCGCCCACATCGAGCGACTGCGCGTCAGATCCGCCCGACGTTCCAGGCGGCAGCTGCCCATCCACCCAGCCAGGCTTCGGTGTGCAGTCGTACGGCTTCTTCCACACAACGACCGTCGTCGGAGCGGGATCGACCGGCGGCGCCAACCAAGCCACCGGCGGCTTCAGCGTGAGGCCGGCCGGCAGCGACGCCTTGCCCGGCATCGCGCCCTTGATGGCGATGTCGACGAGCTCGATGTCCGCCGCGTTCATCACGATCGCGGGCCCTGTCGCGTCGAGCAGCTCCACGCGCAGCGCCAGCGGCGCGTCCTTGAAGCGCGGGTCGAGCGCGCTCGACTTCAGCGTCGGATCCACGAGCCAGCTCCCAATCCCGGCAAACTCCAAGCGCGTGAGATCACTGGGCGTCCATCCGGTCGAGCACGCCTGTCCCATGCCCGCGCTCATGACGTTCGACACGTCGGGCATCTCCTTGCTGAAGTCGAAGATCGGATCACGATCCATCTCCTCGGGCGAGATGCGCATCACGAGACGCGTGACTTTCTGCGAGGCCTTGATGCCCTTGAACGTGTCGTCGATGGGCTGCAGGAACGTCTCGAGCAGCTCCGCCGCGAGCGCGCCGCCGTTGGCCGGGATCGCGTAGACGTCTTGCTGATCGAGGTTCACGCCCTCGACGAAGCATGGCTGACCGCCCATGAAGGTCTGCCAGAACGGGATGCACGCGCGGATCATCGCGAGCACGAGCGCGGGCGACTTGCCGGGCGCGAGCTTCGTCAGATCGACGTGCTTGGCGACGATGCCGGCCGTCTCGTCCGTGATGGGCAGCGCCTCATTGCCGATCGCGAACACCTCCGCCACGTCGTACGCGTTGGTCGTCTTCGTGAGCGCCTGCGCGAGGTTCGTGGCCACGCCCACCGGCAGGACATAGTCGCTCGGCGGACCGGCGAACTCCGTCACGAACGCGTGTCCCGCCGCCTCGTCGATCGCCGCGGCGAGCACCTGCGGATAGTTGTTCGCGAGCGGCGATGAGAACCAGTTGATGCGCACCGGGTTGATGACCACGTTGAAGTGGTTCTTCGGCACCGCGCGACCCGCGCCGGTGAGCGTTATCGCGACCGTCATGTCATCCTGCGCCGCGATCGACGTCAGCCGCAGCGGCACGCAGGGATCGCTGTCCATCATCTCCAGCGCGATGGGCCGAATCAGGTCGATCCCCTTGCCATTCGAGAGCTTGATCGCGACGAAGACATCGCCCTTGAGAACGTGGCTCTCGATGATCGGGATCGCCTTGTCTGGCGTCTTGTAGCCGCGCGTATTCAGCCACTCGTAGAGGACCTTGGCGTCGGTGCTTTTGACGACGCTGTAGTCGTAGGGCCCGGTCTGGCCCTGCTCGAGCACGGTCACGTTACCCGGAGTTCCACCGCCACTGGGCACCGCCGCGTCTTGCACCGACGCGCCTGCGTCCTTCCAAGCAGCAGGTTCGCCGTAGAGGCACCCGTCCCACGCGCTCCGGCAGTTCTCGGCCGGCAGGTACTTCGTCTCGAAGCGCTGCCCCCACCTCTTGTCGAGCATGTCGAAGAAGTGGCGCGGCCCCGTGCCGACCTTGGGCTGCTTCGGCAGGTGCAGCACCCAGCCGAAGTCCTGCGCCGCGCCCGCGTAGCGCACCTCGACCCACACGGTTG
>Ga0172370_10010401_pt1 | contig 10686 bp, 7 predicted proteins | sample LakKiv5m_FD_114538 | JGI IMG/M metagenome (GOLD analysis project Ga0172370, IMG submission 114538) | Freshwater microbial communities from Kabuno Bay, South-Kivu, Congo - kab_022012_11.5m | ecosystem: Environmental > Aquatic > Freshwater > Lake | place: Democratic Republic of the Congo...
TTGCGGGAATAGCTCAGTTGGTAGAGCATCAGCTTCCCAAGCTGAGGGCCGCGGGTTCGAATCCCGTTTCCCGCTCAATGCTTGAGTTTGAAACGCTGATGTAGCTCAGATGGTAGAGCACTTCCTTGGTAAGGAAGAGGTCACCGGTTCAATCCCGGTCATCAGCTCAAATCGAATATTATTACAGATAATATTTGGATTTGCGATTTATCGGGTAATAGCTCGTTGATAATCTGAAGTAACGGTTTGATGCTATAGTTTAATAATTCTTCAAAGTGAGAATTAAAAAAAAATACGGGTGTAGCTCAATTGGCAGAGCGGCGGTCTCCAAAACCGTAGGCTGAGGGTTCAAGTCCTTCCACCCGTGCAGTTTTTATTTTAAAGACGGATAATTTATGATATCTAAAATTAAAAATTTTGCCAGCGAAGTGGTCAAAGAGATGAAAAAAGTCTCTTGGCCCACGAAGGAACAATTGAGGGAGTCTTCAATGGTGGTAGTTATTACTACACTCATTCTCACTGCTTTGGTTTACCTGATTGACTGGGTTGTTAGTCAAATAATCAAATTACTTTTTTAATAAGCCATTATGTCTGAAAGAGCTAACAAATTAGACCAAAACACAGAGTTTAAATGGTATGCTATTAGGACCTATACCGGTCATGAGCAAAAAGTTAAACTCTCTTTGGAGGCTGAAATCAAACGACTCAGACTTCAGGAAAAAATTACGGATATTATTATTCCTCAGGAAACTGTGTTTGAAGTTCGTAATGGTAAAAGAAGGACAAAAATTAAAAACTTTTTGCCCGGTTACATTATTATCCGAACAATTCTTGATAAGAAAATGCTTGATGTTATTTCTAATGTTCCTTCGGTTGTTAGCTTTGTTGGGACTAAAACCGAGCCTGCTCCGTTACAGGCACACGAAATAGAAAGAATTATCGGTAGAGTTGAAGAAAGAAAAAGCATCGAAACAATAGAGACTGCTTTCCAAATTGGAGACCCGGTCAAAGTTATTGACGGTCCTTTTACTAATTTCAACGGAACTGTGAAGGAAATCAATATTGAGAAACAAAAATTAAAAGTTGAAGTAGGAATTCTGGGACGTAAAACTCCTGTGGAGCTTGATTTTAGACAAATTGAACTTGAAAATCATTAATTTTAATTAAATTTTTATAGTAAAGAGTAAAATGGCAAAGAAAGTTATAGGCACTTTTAAGCTACAGTTAAATGCAGGTGAAGCAACAATGGCACCACCCGTAGGACCGGCTTTCGGTCAAAGAGGATTAAACGGTATGGAATTCGTTAAGCAATTCAATGCCCGTACTGCAAAACAAAAAGGAACGATTTTACCAGCCGTGGTAACATTTTTTTCAGATAAATCTTTTACCTTCATCGTTAAATCACCCCCTGCTCCGGTTCTTCTTATTAAAGCTTCCGGAGTGAAATCCGGTTCGGCAGCTCCTAATAAAACTAAAGTCGGACAAGTAAATCAGGGACAACTTGAAGAAATTGCAAAAATAAAAATGGAAGATTTGAATTGCGACACTATGGAAAGTGCCGTTAATATGATTAAGGGAACTGCCCGCAGTATGGGTATTACAGTTGTATAATATTTTAAAATAATAAATCAGAATAGCTATGAAAAAGCACGGAAAAAGATTTAATGCTCTTTTGAAATCATTTAATCAGACTGAGATTATCGGTTTTCAGGAAGCAGTAGATATAGTTAAAAAAACAGCAAATGCAAAATTTGATGAGTCGTTTGATGTGGCAATCAAATTAGGAGTTGACCCTCGTAAAGCCGACCAGTTAGTTCGCGGTACAGTCTCATTACCTCATGGTACAGGTAAAACAGTTCGCGTTCTTGTCATGGCAAAATCACCGAAAGATAAAGAAGCACTTGACGCAGGTGCCGATTATGCCGGTCTTGAAGACTATGTTGAAAAAATCAAAGGTGGCTGGACTGATATTGATGTGATTATTGCTACTCCAGATGTGATGGGTGAAGTTGGAAAACTAGGTCGTATCCTTGGTCCAAGAGGCTTGATGCCAAATCCGAAAAGTGGAACCGTGACTTTCGATGTTGCACAGGCTGTAAATGACGTGAAAGCAGGTAAAATAGAATATCGTGTTGATAAAACAGGCAACATTCACGCTTCAGTTGGAAAATGCTCATTTGAAACCAAAGCATTACAGGAAAATATCAGTACATTCTTTAATAGCATTCTGCGTGCAAAACCGCAGACTGCAAAAGGAAAATATGTTAAAAGTATTTTCTTCAGTTCAACAATGGGTTCTTCGGTTGCTGTAAACGACCAGTCGCTCTCGGTCAAAGAAAGTTAAGAAATTACGTACTCTTTCCGGCGTCATGCTTCTCTGGCTTGCAGTTGCCTGCCGGTTGACGTCATAAAAGATAAAATATATAGTTAAGGATTATGATAACAATAAAACAAAAACGAGAAATAGTTGCAGGTCTTATTGATAAGTTTAAACGTGCAAATGGCTTTTATCTCGTTGATTTCATGGGGATGACCGTTGAAGCTTCAATTCGATTCCGCCGTGAGCTCAGAAAACAGGGCATCGAATATCGGGTTGCAAAAAACACTCTGATAAAACGAGCCTTGGGTGAAGTTGGTGATTTCGGTATTCCGGAGGTTAAGTTTACAAAGTCAACAGGTGTTGTATTTGGTTATAATGACCCTGTCGCCCCAGTGAAAGTAATAAAGGAAATCAGTGATAAGTACGAACTTCCCAGATTGAAAGCCGCAATTATCGAAGGGCAGTTTTATGACGGCTCTGATATCAAAAAACTTGCATCACTACCGTCCAAACCGGAACTCATTGCCGGTATTTTGGGCAGCCTGGATGCTCCAATTTCAGGTATCGTCGGCGCTATCAACGCAGTTATGCGTGATGTTGCTTCCCTTGTTGAAGAAGTTGCCAAGAAAAAGGCATCATAATATTATTTAGAAATCAATTTTTTTATAGGAGTTATAAAATGTCAGCAATAGTTGAAGAATTAGTTGAAAAAATTTCCGGCTTAACATTGGTTGAAGCCGCAGAATTGAAAAAAGCATTAGAAGATAAATTCGGTGTTACTGCCGCCGCACCCATGATGATGGCTGGTGCAGCTCCCGTAGCTGCAGAAGTAAAGGTTGTTGAAGAACAAACCGAATTTGATGTTGAACTTACCGAAATGGGTTCTCAGAAACTTAATGTTATTAAAGTTATCCGCGAAATTACAGGATTAGGTTTGAAAGAAGCAAAAGACCTCGTTGAAGGTGCTCCGAAAATGGTTAAAGAAGGAACGACTAAAGAAGAAGCAGAAGATATTAAGAAAAAACTTGAAGCTCAGGGAGCAAAAGTTACTCTTAAATAAGGTTTTAAATCTTTATTAGATATTTACCGGGGTTTAAGTGGAGTAAAATCCACTTCCCCCAATTTTTGTTTTAAAAGAGTCTTTAGTTTTTTTAGATTCATACAATAAACTTCAATGATTTCAATCTTAAGCAATTGCTTATCAGAAATAATTTTTATCAGGATTTTCCGGCTGATTGCCTGAAAGTCCTGTTTTTTCCTTTTTTCAGTTGCGGAGGTAACGGTGGAAAATACAAACAAAGAACTGAACATTATAGATAATCACGACGGCATCATTCTCCTGCGAGACAGGGTGAATTTTGCGTCTTCTCCTACCATCAGGTATTATCCTGACTTATTGAATATCCAGCTAAATGCCTATTCGGAATTTCTTCAGGAAGATGTTCCACCTGCGTTACGAGAGAATAAGGGTTTGCAGCAGGCATTTACCAATAATTTTCCGATAGAAGATGCTTCTTCAATATTCCAGCTTGAATTCCTTGAATATAATATTGAAAAACCAAAATATAACGAAGATGAATGCCGCGAAAGAGAACTTACTTTCGCAAAACCTTTGAAAGCTAAACTTCGACTTTCAAGTAAAGCTGAAAAGGAATCCGAAGATTACATCGAATCTATCGAACAGGAAGTTTATCTTGGTAATATCCCAAGCATGACACCCCGCGGCACTTTTATCATCAATGGAGCTGAAAGAGTTATTGTTACTCAGCTTCACCGTTCTCCCGGAGTCTTTTTTGACGATACTATGCATCCGAACGGTACCAGAATTTATACTGCCAGAATTATTCCTTTCAGGGGTTCGTGGGTTGAATTCACAACCGATATTCATGACGTAATGTTTGCATATATTGACAGGAAGAAGAAATTTCCCGTTACTACTCTTCTCAGAGCTTTAGGTTATTCATCTGACGAACAGTTATTAAATCTTTTTGAACTTCAGGAAGAAACATCTCCTGAAGAAATTAATGAAACTGTACTTGGCAGAAAAATTGCATCAGACGTGGTTGACCTTTCAACAGGTGAAATTATAGCGAACAGGGATACAATCATAACTGAAGAATTATTGGAAAGAATGACCAATACAGAACTGATGCCTGTTACTCTTTACAAATATACCGACCCTAACGAAGAACCTGTGATAGCCAGAACTATTACAAAAGATACTTCACGCACAAGAGAAGATGCATTAGAAGCAATTTACAGACAAATGCGTTCAAGTGACCCACCGGATATTGAAACTGCCGAAGCTTTACTTGATAAATTGTTCTTCAATCCCAAAAGATATGATTTGGGTGTGGTAGGGCGTTTCAGAATTAATCAGAAATTATTCTTAGATATAGATTATGAAACTACAACTCTTACGGTTGAAGATATTGTTGCTATTATTAAACACCTTATAAAGCTGCATGATACAAAACAGACGGGTGACGATATTGACCATCTTGGAAACAGGCGCGTCAGAACTGTCGGCGAGCAGCTTTCAGCCCAGTTCAATGTAGGTCTTGCCCGTATGGGAAGAACTATCAAAGAAAGACTCAGTATACACGACGGAGAAAATTTAACACCTGCAGAATTAGTGAATGCCAGAACAATTACATCGGTCATAAATCAATTCTTTGGTACAAATCAGCTGTCCCAGTTTATGGACCAAACCAATCCGTTAGCTGAATTAACTCATAAAAGAAGAACTTCAGCATTAGGACCGGGCGGTTTAACCAGAGAAAGAGCAGGATTTGAAGTTCGTGACGTTCATTATACACACTATGGCAGACTTTGCCCCATTGAAACACCCGAAGGTCCAAACATCGGTTTGATTTCTTCACTTGCTATTCATGCAAGAATTAATCACTTAGGATTTATCGAAACACCTTATAAAAAAGTAATCAATGGTCATTTGACCGATGAGATAATTTATTTAACTGCAGAAAAAGAAGATGGTTTATTAATTGCACCGGCTTCAACTCCTATTAATATGGAGGGTAATATTGTCGGCGACCGTATTAAAGCCCGATGTTCCGGGGACTTCATCGTGGTATCACCTGATGAGATTGAATATATGGATGTTTCAACAGACCAGATAACAAGTGCAGCCTCCTCCTTGATCCCATTTCTCGAACATGACGATGCTAACCGTGCTTTGATGGGTTCTAACATGCAGCGTCAGGCAGTTCCTCTTCTCAGACCTCAATCACCAATCGTCGGTACAGGTATGGAAGCAAGAGTAGCAAAAGATTCCAGAACCTTGTTACTTGCAGAAGGTGAGGGAGTGGTAGAATATTCTAGCTCAGATAAAATTCGTGTTAAATATGATGATGTGAGAAGCGATAAAGAAAAACTTACCAACTTTTCATTTAAAAAGTATGTTACTTATCCGATTGTAAAGTTCTTCAGAACTAATCAGGATACATGTATTAATCAGAAACCTGTTGTTAAATCCGGTCAGAGAGTCGTCAAAGATATGCCCCTTGCAGATGGTGCATCAACAGATAAAGGCGAACTTGCACTTGGTAGAAATATCTTAGTTGCATTTATGCCTTGGAGAGGTTACAACTTTGAAGATGCAGTAATAGTTTCCGAAAAGCTTGTAGCGGAAGATGTGTTCACATCAATCCATGTTGAAGAATTTACTCTTCAGGTTCGTGACACCAAAAGAGGTGAGGAAGAATTCACAAGGGAAATTCCCAACGTAAGCGAAGAAGCTACGAAAGATTTGGATGAAAATGGAATCATAAGAACAGGAGCAAAAATTTCCGAAGGTGATATACTGATTGGTAAAATTACTCCAAAAGGTGAAACTGACCCAACTCCTGAAGAAAAACTTTTACGTGCCATTTTCGGGGATAAAGCCGGAGATGTCAAAGATGTTTCTCTAAAAGCAACTCCCGGTTTGAAAGGTATCGTTATCAATACCAAGCTTTTTACCAGAAGAGCCCTCGGTTCGGAAAAAGAAGGCAAATCGGATGAAAAGAAACGTCAGGATATTCTAAACAAACGCGAGAAGGATATTTTAAAAAATCTTGAAAATGAGGCTGAAAAAAGAATTTCATCAATTTTGGACGGGAAAAAGACCTTTGGTATCAAACTAACAAATGGAAATTCTGTTTTCCGTAGTGGTTCAAAATTATCCGAAGCTGAAATTAAAGAGAAATTTGGTGATGGAACTATCAAACCTGAGTGGATAGATTTTGAAACTCAAATTGTTGATGATGAAGATACCCAGAACATATTGGTAGAATTGCTTAAAAATTATCTTTTTGTAAAAAATGATATTATAGCAAATTATCGAGCAGAGCGTAACAAAATCGCTTCCGGTGATGAACTCCAACCAGGTATTCTTCAGATGGCAAAAGTATATGTTGCCAAAAAGAGAAAACTTATGGTTGGTGATAAAATGGCAGGTCGGCATGGAAACAAAGGTATTGTTTCCAAAATTGTTCCTGTCGAGGATATGCCGTTCCTTCCCGATGGTCAACCTGTAGACATTGTGTTGAATCCGTTAGGTGTACCTTCTCGTATGAACCTCGGTCAACTTTATGAAACAGCATTAGCTTGGGCAGGTTCCAAACTCGGATTAAATTTTGCAACACCAATATTTGATGGTGCCACATGGGAAGAAGTTTGTACATACCTCGAAAAAGCCGGGCTACCCAGAGATGGTAAAGCCATTCTCTACGACGGTCGTACCGGAGAGCAGTTCTCTGAGAAAATTACTGTTGGTATTATTTACATGCTTAAACTTTCTCATCTTGTTGAAGATAAAATACATGCACGTTCAATTGGTCCATACTCACTAATCACTCAGCAGCCGTTAGGTGGAAAAGCCCAATTCGGAGGTCAGAGACTTGGTGAAATGGAAGTTTGGGCTTTGGAAGCTTATGGTGCTGCACATACTCTTCAGGAGATGCTTACTGTGAAATCCGATGATGTTCAGGGTAGGGCAAAAATGTATGAATCTATCGTTAAAGGGGAGAATATGCCAAATCCTAATATTCCGGAATCGTTTAACGTTTTGGTTCGCGAGCTTCAGGGATTGTGCCTTGATATTGAAATTGAATAAGACCGAAATGAAAATAATTTATAAATAAATTTTAGGAGTATGTCCATGCAATCAAAAGCAATTCCAAAGAAAGGCTTTTCGAGAATTGCAATCAGAATTGCATCTCCCGATGACATTCTGAATCGTTCCCATGGAGAAGTTACTAAACCTGAAACCATAAACTACAGGTCTTTCCGTCCAGAAAAAGACGGTTTGTTCTGCGAAAAGATTTTTGGACCTATCAGAGACTGGGAATGTGCCTGCGGCAAATACAAACGCATCAGGTATAAGGGCATTGTTTGCGACAGATGCGGTGTGGAAGTCACTCAAAAGTCTATCAGGCATGAACGAATGGGACACATTATGCTTGCTGTTCCCGTTGTTCACATCTGGTTCCTCAGAACTCTACCAAGTAAAATCAGCGCAATTATTGGGATTCCAACAAAAGATATTGAAAGAATTGTATATTACGAATCTTATATCGTTGTTCAACCGGGAAGACAAGGTTTGAATAAAAACGACCTTCTCACCGAAGAACAATACCTCGAAGTGATGGGACGTTTAACCGATGAAGAACGAAATTTGGATGATGACGATGCTAATAAATTCATCGCATCCATTGGTGGGGAAGCTATTAAAGAACTTCTGAAGAGAATTGAACCGGAATCTACATATATTGAGCTTAAAGAAAGACTTAAGGAAGAAACTTCCCAGCAAAAGAAAGCTGACATTCTAAAAAGACTAAGAGTGCTTGATTCTTTTCTACCTGACGAGACAAAACTTGTTAACAATCATCCCGATTGGATGGTTCTGGATGTTATTCCTGTTACTCCTCCCGATTTAAGACCTTTAGTCCCACTTGAGGGTGGACGTTTTGCTACATCTGATTTGAATGACCTTTACAGAAGAGTTATTATAAGAAATAACAGACTTAAAAGACTTATTGATATTAAAGCTCCTGAAGTGATTCTCAGAAATGAGAAAAGAATGCTTCAGGAAGCAGTTGATGCATTATTTGATAATAGCCGCCGAGCTGTAAGAAGTGAATCACAGAGAGCGCTCAAATCTCTTGCCGACACTCTTAAAGGCAAAACAGGCAGGTTTCGTCAGAACTTACTTGGTAAAAGAGTTGACTATTCAGGTCGTTCGGTAATCGTCGTCGGTCCGGAACTCAAACTTTCCGAGTGCGGGCTTCCGAAAGATATGGCTGTCGAACTTTTCAAACCGTTCATTATTCGTAAACTTATTGAACGCGGACATGTTAAGACAGTAAAAAGTGCTAAGAAAATGGTTGAGAGAAAGACCAACGAAGTATGGGATATCCTCGAAAAAGTCATAGAAGGACACCCGGTGCTGTTAAACCGTGCACCAACTCTTCATCGTCTTGGTATTCAGGCATTTCAGCCAAGATTGATTGAAGGCAAGGCAATTCAGCTTCATCCGCTTGTTTGTACAGCGTTCAACGCCGACTTTGACGGTGACCAAATGGCTGTTCATATTCCATTAAGTTTTGAAGCTCAACTTGAGGCTTTGCTTTTGATTCTTGCTCCACATAACATTATGCACACTCAGAATGGTGACCCGATTGCCGTTCCATCACAGGACATGGTTCTTGGTGTTTATTATCTGACTAAAGTAAAGTACGGAGTAAAAGGTGAAGGAAAAGTGTTTTCTTCTGCCGAAGAAGTTATTATTGCTTACAACTGTGATATCGTTCATCTTCACGCAAAAATTAAAGTTCGTATTAAAGGACAGTTGATTGAAACCACAACCGGTAGAATTATTTTCAATCAGATAGTTCCCGAAGAAATCGGATATCTAAACGAATTGTTAACCAAGAAAAGACTTCGCCAGATTATTGGTATTTGTTTCAGAACAGTCGGTTTAGCCAGAACAACGGAATTTCTTGACGCTTTGAAAGAAACTGGATTTACTTTTGCTACTAAGGGTGGACTTTCCGTTTCGATAGCCGATGTTCTCGTTCCTTTGGAAAAAACAGATATTATCAGTTCGGCTCAAGTAAAAATTGATGAAATAGAATTTGCATATCAGAACGGTGTTATTAGTGCCGGTGAAAGATATAATAAAATTATTGATACTTGGTCAACTGCCACAAATCGTGTTGCAGACAAATTATATTCCGAACTGTCGAAAGCACAGCAGGGATTTAATACATTCTGGATGATGCTCGATTCTCAAGCAAGAGGTTCTAAAGAACAGATTCGCCAGTTAGCAGGTATGCGCGGTTTGATGGCTAAACCTAAAAAATCATTATCTGGTTCAACCGGTGAATTGATTGAAAATCCGATTATTTCAAACTTCAAAGAGGGTTTATCAATTCTTGAATATTTCATATCTACTCACGGTGCCCGTAAAGGTCTTGCTGATACGGCTCTTAAGACTGCTGATGCCGGATATTTAACAAGACGTTTGCATGATGTTTCGCAGGATGTAATTATTTCAGGTCATGACTGCGGTACAATCCGCGGTGTGGAAATGACAGCCTTGAAAGATGGTGAAGAAGTGAAAGAACCATTGTTTGAGCGAATTTTGGGAAGAGTAACTCTTCTTGACATAGTTGACCCTATCAAAGATACACTTATCTTAAAAGCCGGTGAAACAATTGACGAAGAAGTTGCAAGGAAAATCGAAGAATCTTCGATTGAAAATGTTATGATGCGTTCTGTATTAACCTGCGAATCAAGACGCGGTGTTTGCGCCAAATGCTATGGAAGAAACCTGGCTACCGGAAAACAAGTTGATGTGGGTGAAGCCGTGGGAACTATTGCCGCACAATCAATCGGCGAACCAGGTACACAGTTGACATTGAGAACATTCCACACAGGTGGTACAGCTCTTCTTGTTGCTTCACAGTCTTCTGTAATTGCCAAATTCGAAGGTCAGGTTCAATTTGAAAATATCCGTCTTGTAACTTATGATGGCGAAGATGAAGAAGAAATTCAGGTTGTTGTCAGCAGAAGCGGCGTTATTAATCTTATTGACCCGGACAGTAACCGTATCTTAACTAAATATGATGCTACTTACGGTGCAACATTAAAAGTGAAAGAAGGGGACAGAGTCAAAAAAGGTCAAATGATTTATGAATGGGACCCCTACAATTCAACAATTATTACAGAGTTTAATGGAAGAATCCGCTACAAAGACCTTATTTCAAACATTACCTATCGTGAAGTTAATGATGAGCAAACAGGTCATATTTCAAAAGTGGTTATCGAATCTCGTGACCGATCAAAATCACCTACAATCGAAA
>Ga0172370_10010403_pt1 | contig 10685 bp, 8 predicted proteins | sample LakKiv5m_FD_114538 | JGI IMG/M metagenome (GOLD analysis project Ga0172370, IMG submission 114538) | Freshwater microbial communities from Kabuno Bay, South-Kivu, Congo - kab_022012_11.5m | ecosystem: Environmental > Aquatic > Freshwater > Lake | place: Democratic Republic of the Congo...
ACCTTTTGAAGCCTTTCAACATTTACACCACCACAAATTGGCTGTGCTGCAGCAAAAAATTTTGGATAGCGGCATATAATATCGAAAGTGCCCATGCCGCCCATCGAAAGACCCGTGACATATATCCTTTTTTTATCTACAGATTCCGTTTTTTTTAGCTGCTTTAATAAACGCATAACTAACATCATTGGTTCAGTCGGCGATTTTGAATTAACAAACTTAAAATTAATGTCATCATCACTTACAGGAGCCCAATAATCGCCTTTCGGACATTGCGGAAAAATTACTATTGCCGGATATTTCTGTCGGTTAGCCATGTTTGTAAATAAACTACTACCGTGTTTCAGTTGCATTTCATTGTCGTTTCCACGCTCACCCGAACCATGCAGAAAAAGAACTACCGGATACTTTTTTGTTTTGTCGTAATTTTCGGGATATAAAATCCGGTAATGCAAAGTGTCGGTTTTATAAATAAACTGTTTTTTTTCAAACAGATTATTTTGTGAGTAGGCAACGTAAGAAAACAGGAATACAAAGCTGATAATATTAAATATTGATTTCAACATTTGTTCTTTGATTTTAGTCTATTATCTTTTTTATTTTAAAGCACCCTGCATTATTTATTGTGCAAAATAAATATATGAATGAGTAACTGAGAAATATTTGGGAGATAAATGCCGTTTTAGGGACAAAAATAGATTATTTGGGATAAAAACAACAAGTTTCTGACCCAAGATTATCGATTACATACGTTTTTATACTGACAATATTCGCAGGAAGTTAGAATTTCAGTTTGCGAAAAGGGCACTTCTGAATCGAAGATATCTTCCAAACAAAAGCTAAGTTTTTCAGTAAACTCGTCCTCATATTCAACCCAATCCTCTACCGTTTCTTTTCGTTTTTTATCGAAAATATCGGTATTAAAACTGTCTTTGTAGGTGTCGCGCAAATAAATAATGCCTGGTTTGATGCTTTTGCCATCAGCTTCATTTTTATACAATAATCCATACAGGAATGTTTGAAAAATGTTCTTAGGCCTATCGTACTTATTTGGGGTGAAAAAATCATCCTGCGTATTAAAATCGAGGCTTCCTTTGCCGGTTTTGTAATCGAGCAATCGTAATTTTCCCTCTTTTTCATCAATTCGGTCTATAATTCCTTTTATATTTACCTTTCCGAATTTCGTTTCGATAGTAGTTGAACATTTGTGTTCGGTACTTATTATGCGAAATGGTGCATAAAGTTTATCGAAATGTAAAACCCGATTGACATATTTTCGCAACACATTAGCTATTAACAGATTATTGCCTTCCAACTCTATTTTTTCGCCCTGTTGAGTCTTGAAATAATCAGCAGCAAAAGCTTTCTGAATGTATTTTTCAATTTGCAGCGGATTGTTGAGTAAAGAATTCAACATTTCCTCAGTAATTAATTGCCCCTTAAATGGCTCGTAAATATATTCCATTATGGAGTGAAATAAGGTTCCGAACACACTATCTTCAATTGATTCTTTTACCTCATCTGCTTGATTTAGCTGCTCAATGCTGCTTAGATAAAACTGCAACGGACAATTCAGGTAGTTGTTGATGGTACTTGCCGAAAGGTGTCTTTTTGAAATATCATCCGTTAAAAACAAACCAAGTTTCTCCATTATTTTGGGTGTTTTTTTCACCACAATTGATTTTGGGTCACCAAACGAAATGTCGTAATTCACATTTTGCAATTCGATATTTAATCCGTAATGATAATTCAATTGATTAATAAAACGGCTTACTTCGCCCGTCTGACTGCCATCGGTTCGCGAATCGAATACAAAATAGATGTTTTTTGCTCTGTGAATAAGTCTGTAAAAATTATAGGATGTAATGGCATCGTTATGCTCGTAAGTGGGCAGTCCGAATCCTTTTCGCAGGTTGTAGGGAATAAAACTGTTTTGTCCTGTTTTTTTAGGAAAAATGCCTTCGTTGAACGAAGCAATTATAAGGTTCTCAAAATCCAACCCACGCGACTCTAACACACCCATTACCTGAAGCCCATCCAACGGTTCACCTACAAATGGAATAGAAACGCCTGCAATTAATTGCTGAATTATTTTACTCAGGGTATCAATCGTCATGCCGGCATCCTCACTATTTTCAGTAAACACAGACTGTACCCTGTTGATTGTAAGATAAAACTGTTGCAAAAAGTCGCGTTCAAGTTTGTAATCATTGGTTTCGGTTGCTGCATTTTTCCAATCTATGCTCAATTGTTGCAATATTTCCAATAAATACTGCAAAAAATCAGATGTAGAATGTACCGGTTGAAAAATCAATTGTAAAAGCGGATGCAAATGAAATACTGTACTCTCCATGTAAATTCTGTTCAGGCGAATCATTTCAGCTGCAATTTTTTCCACATCGCGCGGTATCAGTTGCGAAATGTATTGATGATGCAAAATATCCAATACATTTTTGTGGTAAAAAAGCGTTTTTTGACCAGACCTACGTATGCGCCTGTGCAGCTCAAAAATCTGCATAATTAAGCCCGCCACCGGAGTCGAACTCAATGGGTAGCCCATCGTGATATTTATCTTATCAATAGTGGGTGGGAAAGCATACATCATCGGCAATAGCAAATTTTCGTCGGGCAATACTACGGCAGTATTTATCCACGAGTCTGAAGGCGCTTTTTCAGCGCTGATTGCCCGGAGAGTTGCGTAGATATATTTCGTCATCCCTATAGCCGATGGTATACCTGTAAGGGTTATTTTTTTTGACGAAAGTTCTTCTGATTGAACTGCAATGCTGTATTTCGATGCAAACAAAGTGGTATTTTCGGCATAAAACAGGGATGCAGGATTATCATTATCGCGCAGTTGGTCAGATTCATAATCCCAGTAAAAATCTGCCTGACCACGACTTTGCAATTCTAACATTAGGTTTTTTTCGCAAGGATTTAGTGCGTTAAACCCAACGAAAATAAATTGTTTGGAATCCCACTGGCTGATATTTTCTTTTTTAAGCAGGCGCTCAGCCACCTCCCTGCAAATCATTCCTTCGGTTCCCAAACCATCACGTTGCAGCTGTTGCTCAAATTCGCTATACACGTCATACAAAACTTTCCAGGTTGCAATAAATTCCTCTTTGGTTTTTTCTTCCGAAACTGGAATAAAATTTTTCCAAAAATGGCGAATTACTTCCATTTGATTTTCGGTAAGTGTGTTGAATAAGCGTTCAATCTCATTTAATTCGGTTACGTTTTGAAATAATTGACGCGCATCAACTAAGTATTTATCAGTTTCGTCGAAATCGTTTAATAGCATTTCGCCCCAAAACACAAAAGAATCGAAGCTTTCGTCCGTGCTACTAATAGTGCGATAGATGCGGTAAATCCGAAAAAGATTGCTTAATTTGTCGGCAGGCTGTAATGAAGAAGCCGATGCAAAACATTCGTTAATTGTGAGTATTTCAGGAGAGAAAAGGGGTTTGTCAGTAAGTTGGGACAAGTAATTTCTGAAAAACAAGCCGGCTCTGCGGTTTGGAAAAACAAATGTAAGTTGGCTAAGCCCGCTTTTTTCCTGATTATAAAAAGTTTCGGCAACACGAAACAAAAATGAGCTCATTCTGTTTGAAATTTTAGTAAAAATAGAGTATTCTTTCAACGTGCTAAAATACATATTTTTATTCATACTAATCCTGTTGCTTGCAAATAATGTGCTTATTAATTTTTAATTTATTATTATTGTGCAATTTAAAATAGAGAAGTAAAATTAACATGTCATTTTTAATATTATTAACACTAAAAATTTGCATTATATATCAAAATGTGTGCATATTTGCAGAGTAAACAAACAGATAAATTTTTCATAGTTAAGGTTTAGGTTAAAATGTGGCAAAGGGGCGCTGTGAAGCGGCCCTTTGTTTTTGTGTGTATTACAACCTTTCACTTTCCAGCTATTTTATTTTTTGCGTACTTTCTTTTTCGAAAAGCATTTTGTATATTTGTAGTCTGAAAAATTAGTGGTTACATTAATACAATGAAAATATGGACAGCTTAGGTGATTATTTATATCTGATTATTGTAGTAGTTGCTGCTGCGAGTAGTGTGATAAAAAACTTAAAGAAGAAGCAACCGGTTTCCGTTCCTGAAGTTGAAGAAGACGAGTACGAATACGAAGAAATTCCGGAAGAAGTATTTGCACCCAAACCGGTGGAAAAACCACAAGTAAAATTTGAACCGACATATCCGGAAGCCTCTACATCTTCGCAGGAAACTATGATGAGTTTTGACAACACTTCGGATTTTTCGAAACTAAAAGCAAAAAAGGATATCAAAAAATCGGTGGTGCCAAAATCGATGCCCATCAAAGATACTGTACCCGAAATTGAGGGGAATAATTACAGCTTAGACACTGTTGAAGAAGCACGGGCAGCATTTATTGCATCAGAGATTTTTAATAGAAAATACTGAATTTCAACAATATAAGAACTTTAGAATAATAAATCTTTTAAAATAATTTGTAATTATAAAAATAGATTGTATATTTGCATAAGTTATTTCAACGAAAACAAGAGTTCCGGCATTTTAGTCGGAATTCTTTTTTGTTTACACTTAAAATAAATCAGGATAAAATCTTAAAATTATGGCAGTTACATACATGACCGCTGAAGGTTACAAAAAATTGATGGCAGAATTAAACGAGTTGGAAAGTGTTCAGCGACCTGCTATTTCGAAGCAAATTGCAGAAGCCCGCGACAAAGGCGATTTATCTGAAAATGCAGAATACGATGCTGCAAAGGAAGCACAGGGAATGCTCGAAATGAAAATTTCGATTCTGAAAGACACCATTGCATCGGCTCGTATGATCGACGAAACGAAAATAAATACCAACGAAGTTCAGATTCTTACTCGTGTGAAAATTAAAAATACCAAATCAGGGCAAGTTATGTCGTATATGCTTGTGTCCGAGAGTGAAGCCAATCTGAAAGAAGGAAAACTGTCGGTAACAACACCTATTGCCAAGGGCTTGTTGGGTAAAAAAATTGGCGAAAAAGCCAGTGTTACTGTACCATCGGGTGTTATGGAGTTCGAAGTAATTGAAATTAGCCTGTAAAGTCGAAAAGATATGACTATTTTTAGTAAAATAATTGCAGGTGAAATACCTTGTTATAAAATTGCAGAAGATGCTGAATTCTTTGCATTTTTAGATATTCGTCCGCTTACAAAAGGTCATACGCTGGTAATTCCCAAAGTGGAAGAAGATTATTTGTTTAATTTAGATGATTCGACAGTTGCTAAGATGATGGTTTTTGCAAAGAAAGTAGCAAAAGCCATCGAAAAATCAGTGGATTGTGTGCGTGTGGGTGTTACCGTTATTGGATTAGAAGTGCCTCATGCTCATATTCACTTGATTCCCATCCGGCGCGAATCGGATATGAATTTTCACAATGCAAAATTACAACTTACAACTGACGAAATGCAGGAAATAGCAACAAAAATCAGTGCTAATTTTTAAAAATCTAATTATTTAGCGTTATCTCTTTCGTGTTTTCGAGATGAATATCTTCGTGTGTAGCCCAAAGCACAATAGGTTTGTAAAGTACCACATATTTTCCCACAAAAGCAATAATTCGTTTTTTTAGCTCATTGTCGAGCCCGTTTAAGGGCTCATCAAGAATTAGTAAGTCGGCACAGGCTGCCAGCGCCCGTGCCAACGAAACGCGCTGTTGCTGACCACCACTAAGCTCATTTGGAAACTTTTCGGCCAGGTCTGTCAACTCAAGTTCACGCATCAATGAATCAGTTGTTATCCGTCCCTGATTTTCAACTTTCTTTGCCGCAAATTCTATATTTTCTCTGACAGTTAGCCAGTTACAAAGCCGAGCATCCTGAAATGAAAAAGCGTTGCTTTTAATATTTTGATAATGTATAATTCCTTCTTCAGGATCTATTGTACCGGCAGCTAAACGCAACAATGTAGTTTTACCTGTCCCTGAGGGTGCTTTCAGCAAGTAAATTAAGGAATTCTCAAATCTAAAATCCACTTTACTGAAAATCACTTTTTGGCTAAATGCTTTTGAAATATTATTGAATTTCAGCGCTTTAAAGTCATTATTGAGTTGGAAGTGTTTTTTGTGTGAAAGAAAAATGGTTGAAAATCTAAGTTTTGATAAGCCGCGGATGAGACTATCGAATCCGTAACTTGTGATAACAGCTATAAATGTCCAGGCAAATAGTTCGGATATATTAAGATAAACCTGAGCTGTTTTCATGCTTGAACCAATACCATGAAGTGGCTGTGCAAGCACTTCGCCAATAATAACTGCACGCCAACCAAACCCGAGCGCAGTGCTTACACCACTTATTATCAAATTCTTAGCCGATGGGATATAAATTTTAATAAATGTTTGAAAAGCGGAATTTCCGAACGCAGCCGACATTTCTACCAATCGCAAATCAACATGCTGCAAGCCCGATACTATAGCACTATGCACAATTGGAAACATGGTAATGAGCACAATGAAAATTGGTAAATTTTCGGGGTTAAACCAAAGTAGCGCAATTAATACCACCGAAATAACCGGAATTGATCGCAGTGTAACAACTATAGGTTGAAAGTAGCGGTTCCAAAACGGATAAAAGGCGGCTAAAATGCCTGTTACTAAACTCAAAAAGCAGGTAAAAGCAAAGCCTGTTAAAGCGCGGCTAATAGTAGTGCCAACTGATTTAAAAAAATCAACAGACAGAAACAGCTCGAAGATTTGTGAAAACAGCGTTGTAAGATGCGGAAAAATGGCAGGATAATCAATCGAAAAAGCAATTATTTGCCAGATTAGTAGCAAACTTGCAATGGACAAAAGGGTGGGTAGATGTTTTTTCATCATGTCAGATTTTTCATTGCGCTAAATTATTGCTATTGGGGCTGATATACAAAATTATCATCGGGAATTTTGCCTCCGATAGTTGCCGGATTAAATTCCAGAAAAATCTCGAGGTACTTCCTTATTTCAGGCTTAATAGCAAAAGCTGCAACATAATGAATATTGCACAAAGGCAAAGAAGCTAAAGCAACCTTTTCGTTTGGCAAAATTTTTTGCTTAACGAGTAGCCTGGCTGACAGTTCGGGATTTTCGTTCAACAGGTTACAACTATGAGCGTAGGCTTTACAAAGTTCTCTTACTAATTTCGGATTGTTTTCAGCAAAATCATTCCGCACCAAAAAGGCTGACTGCACAAAAATATCTTTGTCGGAATTATCAAAGTATTTCTGCAAAGTTAGTTTTGTAACAATATGAATATCAGAATCTTTACTTAAAAGCAAACTTACCATTGGCTCAGAAATTACTGCCGTCTGAATCCAACGGGCTGATAAAGCCAACGCAAGATCGTTGTTGTTTGTTAAACTATAGTCGATTTTTATATTATCGATATTGTTTTTATCCAAAAAATACTGCAATAAAATATCCGGTGTTGCTCCCTGTCCAAAAACCGATATTGATTTTTCAGCAAGGTCACCAATATTCTGAATGGTAGGTTGGTTGCTCACAATATATAATGTACCCCAAACCGGACAAGCTACCATGCTGTATTTTAATCCTTTATTGTAAAGATTTGCAGCCATTACAGTAGGTAAAATGGCAAATTCCAGCTCTTTTTTTAAAAGCATTGCCTGAATTTGTTGCGGATCACTTTTAATTACAAACTCGGTTTGTTTGCCGTTAATACTAGGAGCGTTATCCATGAAATGAACAAAGCTGATAGCCGAGGGCCCCTGCAAAATTCCGATCCTGATTTTTTCAGCCGGTTTTTGCGAACAAGAATAAAGCAGGATGGAAAAAATGAATAGTAGGAAAGTTCGGGTGCAAATCATGGTTGTAATTTCTTTAGTTTAATCACCGTTATTTCGGGATGAAGTCCCATAATCATAGGCAGCCCAATATAGCCTACACCTCGCGAAACATATATTTTTTGGTTATCTTTTTCATATAATCCATTATATTGAGGATACTTGAGCACCGCCGGCGAATACACTTTCCCGAACAATTTCCACCCCATTTGTGCTGCATGTGTATGACCTGAAAGCGTTAAGTCAATATCTGTTTTTGGTACAATTTCGCAGTCCCAGTGTTCCGGATTGTGACTCAGTAAAATTTTAAACGACGCTATTTGATTGTTTATCATTGCTTTTGTCAGGTTTGAGTAATTTTTTTGTCCTTTTTTACTGAAATTTTCAACGCCAATCAACTCAATACTATCGTTCTGTTTTCGAATAAAAACCGACTCGTTGTTGAGCAGCCTGAAACCGAACTTTGAGAAATGATTTTTAAGCTTCTGAAGGTTTTTTGCTTTCTTTTGGGGCGAATCCCAAACGGTATAATCACCATAATCGTGATTTCCAAGCACTGCAAAAGTACCATCTTTCGACTTTATTTCTAAAAAAATGGAGTCAAAACCATCCATTTCAGACTCAAAATTATTTACCATGTCGCCTGTAAAAACCACCAAATCCGGATTTTGTCGATTTATCTCACTTACTATCTGTTTGTAAAATTCAAATTCGGAGGGGCGGCTACCCAAATGTACATCCGAAAACTGCACAATGCAATAATCAGTAAACTGTTCGGGAAGGTTTTTAAATGATATTTCTACTGTGGATGTATTTGTTTTTTTAGGATAAAAAAATGCTCCGGCAAATAACACAAATACGCTAACCGAAAGAATAAGAGTCGTAAATATATTGATTGTTTTTGGCGTAAAGGTTGATTTTGCTTTTATAAAATTACTGATTATCAGTAGTAATTTAGAAGAATAAATAATCAGAAAACAGAAATCGAACCACATGATGTAAAATGGAAGATGCGGGTCGGCATAGAACTTATAAAATAATTTTACCCAGGTAAAACCAGTAATAAATAAAATTGAAGAGCCAAAAGTGAATACTTTTGTGATAAATATGCGCTTTTTTGATTGTTTATACAATAAAAAATCAATAAAAAAGGCACCGATAACAAGAATGAGATATATTTCCGTGTATAATTTCATAGTCTATTGATTGCTAATTAATTATTTATGCAATATTTCCGTGTTTTACTTTTAATTTATAATATATCAGAGGCTATTTACACCAATTTGTTAGCACACAAAATGAATAATTGTGCATTTATTTTTATTTGAGAGTACAAATATATGAAAGATTTTTTGTAAATTTGTACTCGAAAAAATCAAAGGTGTAATCATAATTTGTATATGTCACTTTACCTTTTTGTTAGTATCATTCTAATTCTCATTGCCGATTTTGGTCTTGAGCGGTTTTTGGCCCTCCTGAACATCAAAAATTCAAAACTTCCGCTCCCTTCTATCTTCTCCGATATTTACGATTCGGAAAAATACGCCAAACAGCAGGATTATTTCCGCACCAATTCAAAATTCGGAATGCTTACATCTACATTTAGTTTTATTGTAACGCTCGGAATGTATGCATTTGGTGGTTTTGGGTGGCTCGACGGCACACTTCAAAACGAAATTTCGAACGATATAGTACGTTCACTCTTGTTTTTTGCCCTGATATTTTTTGCAAATGATATACTAACCACTCCTTTTTCGTGGTACGATACCTTTGTGATCGAGGAACGTTTTGGATTCAACAAAGTTACTCCAAAAATCTTTATTTTGGATAAACTAAAAGGATATTTGCTGACAATACTAATTGGAGGTGGTTTATTATATGCAATAATGGCTATTTATAATGCTTCGGAATCCTATTTCTGGCTTATTGCATGGAGTGTTGTAACCGTTTTTGGACTGTTTATGAGTTTATTCTATTCGGAGTTGATTGTGCCTCTGTTCAACAAACAAACACCACTATCCAATGGAGAATTGCGAACTGAAATTGAAAAATTTGCACAAAAAGTTGATTTTAAGCTTAAAAACATCTTTGTAATTGATGGCTCCAAGCGTTCTACAAAAGCCAATGCATATTTTACAGGTTTTGGTCCGAAAAAACGGATTGTGTTGTACGATACTTTAATGGATAAACTGACTACCGACGAAATAGTAGCCGTTTTGGCACATGAAATTGGACATTACAAGCATAAACATACGCTGAAAAATATGCTCGTATCGCTGCCAACCTCGCTCCTACTCTTTTATTTTTTAGGATTAATTTTGAAAAGCGATGCCTTAGCACAAGCTTTAGGCGGCAGCGAGGCTAATTTTCATCTTAATGTGCTGGCTTTTGGTATTATTTATTCGCCTGTATCGTTGTTGCTCGATTTGGCAAGCAATCAGCTTTCGCGAAAGTACGAATATCAGGCTGATAATTATGCAGCAAATCATGGTTTTGGGCAACAATTGGTTTCGGGGCTTAAAAAACTTTCGGCCACATCGCTCAGCAACTTAATGCCGCATCCGCTGTATGTCTTTTTTCATTATTCGCATCCAACGTTACATCAACGAATTAAGAATATAGCCTCCTAAATCCCCTATGGGGGACTTAAATTAGCGGGGTTTAAAAAATTATAATAAGTAATTAAAACATTCCTCCTGTGGGGGAATAAGAAGGGGGCTTTATGCTTTTAGGAATAATGGGCGCAATGCCAGAAGAAATGAATAAAATTATTGCGGCCATTACCGACAAGGAAATTGTGGAGCGTGGCAGTCGTATTTACTATAAAGGTAAACTTTTCGGTCAGGATGTGGTGGCG
>Ga0172370_10010405_pt1 | contig 10684 bp, 14 predicted proteins | sample LakKiv5m_FD_114538 | JGI IMG/M metagenome (GOLD analysis project Ga0172370, IMG submission 114538) | Freshwater microbial communities from Kabuno Bay, South-Kivu, Congo - kab_022012_11.5m | ecosystem: Environmental > Aquatic > Freshwater > Lake | place: Democratic Republic of the Congo...
CGCCTCCACTGCCTCCGAGGAGTGCAGCGATTGTGCCAACTACGACGATTCCGCCAACAGTATACCATACGCCTTTCTTATGTTTTTGATAAAAACTTTTTTCTTTTTCAGATTTTTGGCTGATTTCAACTCCAACTTTTGTTTCTAATGCTCCAGATTCAGTTGTTCTTCCTTCTGTAACTGGTTTAATATTATAAGAAGCGCATCCTGATCCTAAATAAGTCATTGCTGCAGTAGTTAATGCAAGAGTTGCATATTTAGCTCTCTGCTTTAATGATAATTTGTAGTTTGTTTTCATAAAATATAATGGGGGAGGTAGTATTTAAATGTTTCGGTTTTGTTGTTCTTGCTTAGGAGTAACATAATATCCATAGAAATATTTATAAAGTAAGATTATCTTACTTACTTATTTATGAATATTGAACTTACAAAGATTAGTAGCAAAGGACAGGTAGTTATACCTGGAAGTGTTCGAGCAAAGCTTTCTCTTAAAGAGGGACAAGTTCTTGCTGTTTCAACTGAGGATAATTTAATTGTATTAAAAATTTTAGACAATCCTATGGAAGAAGAAGATTTGAAGACATTGGCTGAAATTAAAGAAGCCTGGAAAGAAATTTCTGAAGGAAAATGCAAAAGGATGAATGATAAAGATTTTCTTAAAGAAATCTCTACATGGTAGAAATAATTTATACTGAAAAATTCGAAAGGGAATTTAAAAAATCAGATAATTCTATAAAACAAATTGCAGTTAAACAGATAGCAAAGATTATTGAAAATCCTGAAATCGGTAAACCATTAAGATATACCTTGAAAGGCGAAAGAACTATTTATGTAAGATCTTATAGAATAATATATTCTTTTTCAAATAATATTCTTTATTTTTTAAGATTTGAACATCGGGCAGATGTTTATGGTAATTAGAGATTTATTCAGATTAAGTGAAGAATCCTTAGCCGTAATGACTATGTCCGAACTTTCTCTTAAGGAAGTTTGGGATAATAAAGAAGATGAAATTTGGAATGGTTTAATAACTGATTTATAAAAACAGAATTACTCACTCATAACGATTCTTGCGTCTATAACCTTAGCTTTATCCTTGGATATTGTTAGGGGGTTAATGTCTAATTCCATTATATTGGGATATTTTTTAACTAAATCTTGGATTTTACTAATATTTTTTTCAATCTGCTCTAAGGGGGCGCCCTTTTCCTCGAGGATTTTATAGAATTTTGTTTCTTTAATCATATCTTTTATTTCTTTTTTATTAGCTGGCAAAACTCTAAAGACTACATCTTTTTCTTTTTCTACATTTGTTCCGCCATGGCCAAACAAAATTACGTGTCCGAATTCAGGAGTTTTTTTAATTCCGATTATTGCCTCTTCTCCTGAAAACATTTCTTGGACTATGGCTTCTTCAAAACCCTCTAATTTGGATAGTTTATCAAATGCCTCTTGAGCAGCCATTGAATTTTCTATATTAAGAATAACTCCGCCTATTTTGGCCTTGTGTGCTACCCTAGTTGAACCTAATTTCATAGCCCAAGGAAAATCTATTGTCTTTGTTAATGCTTTTACCTGGTCACTGTGAGTTATAGCTGCTCTTTTTATAACACTAAATCCCGCTTTCTCAAGGAAATTTTCAGCCTCTTTTTCAGTTAATGTTTTCTGCATAGATTATTATCTTAAGAAAGCTATTTATACCTTATCTTTCTTTTGTTCTCATAAAAATGGTGTTGGATATTAAAACTTTCTTTAATCCTAAGACGATTGCAGTAATCGGAGCTTCAGATCACGAGCAAAAGGTTGGTGGGATATTATCTAAGAAAATATTGGATTCTAAGGCAAAATTAGTTCCAGTAAATCCCAATCATGAGCAGATTTTTGATGTTAAATGTTATAAAAATATCCTCGATTATCCTAAGGATATTGATTTAGCGATTATCGCAGTTCCTTCTTTATTCGCTGTCGGCGCAATGAATGAATGCGCTAAAAAAAATGTTAAAAATATAATTATTATTAGCGCAGGTTTTTCTGAAATTGGGAATACTAAGGGCGAACAAGAAATTGTTGAAATCGCTAAAAAAAATGATATGCGTTTTATAGGTCCGAATTGTTTTGGTATATGCAATCCCTATAAGAATCTTGATACGACTTTTTCAGCAACAGGTGTTGAAAAAGGAAATATTGCTTTTATTAGTCAAAGTGGCGCTTTATGGAGCTATATTTCTGATTTTTGTGCTGATAAAAAAATAGGATTTTCAGGATTTGCAAGCTTAGGAAACATGGGTGATTTAGGATTTAGTGATTTTATAGAATATTTTTCAAAAGATAAAAACACAAAAAATATCATTCTTTATGTAGAAAAATTAAAGGATGGCAAGAAGTTCATAAATGCCTGCAAGAAATGCAAAAAACCAATTTATGCCATTAAGGCAGGAAGCACAGATATGGGCAGCAAGGCAGCATTCAGCCATACTGCAAGTTTAGCTTCAGATTATGAAATCTATAAGGGCGCATTTAAACAAGCGGGCGTCATCTTAAGTGATTCTTTAATCAGTGTTTTAGAGAAAATCACAGAAAAAAAGTTGATTATGCATAAAGAGAATTCAGTTAAAATTGGAAAAAAAGTATTTATTCTTACTAATGCTGGCGGAGCTGGAGCCCTGCTTTCGGACTATCTTTCTAAAAAGGGATTTGAAATAGTAAAACAGCCATTGGATATTTTAGGAACAGCTACTGGCAGTGATTATTTTAATGCGCTCGAGAAGATTAAAAAAGAAGATTCATCAGATTCTATTTTAGTTATTCTTACTCCGCAAAGCATGAGTGAAATAAGAAAAACAGCAGAAGCTATTGTTACATTTAAGGATTTTACAAGAAAAAATATTGTTGCATTATTTTTAGGAGCAGAAGCTGTTGGAGAAGCTAGGCATATTTTTGAAGAAGGCAATGTAGATTATTTTAATACCTTGGAAGAAGCAAGAGAAGCGTTGAGTTTTGAGTAAGATTTTTTCTTAATTTGCACTTTGTTAGAATTTAACTAAAACTTTGATAACTGCATAAATTAGGAAGCAGAAGTTTTTAGCAGCAAAGTCTTATTGAGGAAGAACAATTCGAATTAGGTTTGTTTAATTATTAATAGTTATTTTAATTTCGCTTAATATATTTAAGATTTCCTTTTCGTTTTTAGCAAGAGATAGCTCGTTTCTTGCTTTTGCTGAACCTTCAAAATCTCTAGTAAAATTAAGCGCTTGAAATTTTATTTGATTGAAGTATAATGGTTTGATTATCTTTTTGGCAAGTTTCAGCCAGTCTTTAAAGCCGATTCTTTTAGCAATCTTTTTTCCAATTAAATCCGAAAAAATGCTTGGATTGCCTATTGCTGAACGGCCAATCATAATAAGATCAAATTCTTTAAGCATTTGCCCTGCTTGCTCTTTATTGTTTATATTTCCTGAATAAATTACTGGAAGTTTTGTTTTTTTCTTGATATCTCTAGCAAACTCTAAATCAGGAATTCCAGAATAGCCCTGTGGTTGCGTTCTTGGATGGATGCTAATTGCATCGCAATATTTTTCTGCAATTTTCAATATTTTTTGTGTTTGTGAAGGGGGCATCTTCCGAATTTTTATTGTTAGGGGTTTTTTCGTATTTTTTCTTATTGTTTTGAGAATTTCTTCTATTTCAGCATAATCCCCAATCATAAAATAGCCCAGATTACTTTGTTTCGCGTGTGGTGAAGGACATCCTAAATTAAAATCATAGAGGGAAATCTTTTTATCATATTTTTTAATGAATTCTTTTATTCCCTTATTAGAATTACACGCGAATTGTAATGCCGGCTTATCTTCAAGAAACAGCTTTTCATGCGTTTGCGGATTTATTAATCCAGTATAAGTTAAACCTGCGCCAGCCTTTTTACAAAGCATACGAAATGCAACATCATTAACCTGATGCATTGGCGCAAGAAAAATGCGATTCTTTAGTTTAAGATTATTGAGTAGCATTGCTAAAGTTAAGAAGGTCTGAAGAGGCATAGGCTTGTGTCTGGTTTGTTACAATTTTATCAAGATTCGCGCAAATTGTTTTAATTGGAGCTAATCCAGTAACTAATTGAGATTCAAGCATAGGAACGTCCTTGCATTTTATTGCAACTTGTTGCATTTTATCTACAGCCATTCTAATAATTGGATTCATGCAAGAACTCTTAACTTTTGAAGCGAGTTTAGTTGCACTTGCTTCTATTTTAACAACATTATCACAATCAGTTTGATTAAGCATTGCTCTTTTTACACTTATTGCAGCAATGTTTGTGCTTATTATCGCGCCTTCACTCATTGCAGTTTTAACTAAAGAATAAGCCTGCCAAGCAGTAAATCCGATTATAGCGATAACTAATAAAATAGTTATAAGAATTATCTTGCCAATCAACCCTTTTTTATTCATGCTACTAATTAGAAATTTAACTTTATAAATTGTGCTAATCAACCCAATGAGACATAGCTGCCAGGTTGGAATGTGCATGACGTCTTGCAGAGTCTATAGTTATTGGAGTCATTTCCTTTTCAAATTCTTCTCGAAAATGCTCGTATTCCTCTCTAGTGGCGAATGCTGGCTTGAATTTTGTGTTCATATTTGGAATTAATTCATAATCTGTCATGATAAAAATGAGTTAAGAAAGCTTTTAAGGTTTTATATTCAGTATAATAAACCTTAAAAATAGCGTAAAGGGTTTGATATTATGGGGTGGAGTTTATTTGATGAAAAAGGGGATATTTTGCCGTCTAAGGTTTTTACAAATGGAAAAAATCAGGAGACTGTTGTTGATGAGGTTGTTAATGAAATAAAAAAAGGAACAAAAATAATTTTTATTCATGGCGTTTGTGGAAGTGGGAAAAGTGCTATTGCGCTTAATATTGCACGCGAGCTGGGAAGAGCGAGCATTGTTGTTCCTATAAAAAATCTTCAGAGGCAATATGAACAAGATTATGGCAATAAAAAATATGTTCTTAAAAAAGACGGCAAAAAACTAAAAATTTCTATGATTACTGGAAGAAGAAATCATATTTGCCCCTATCTTAAGGATAACCAAAAAGATATTATGCTTAGCAGAATTAGAGAGAAAGATGCTAATCTTTCAGATATTTTTTCAGGTGTTAATGCAAGTAATAGTTTTGGTTTTAAAAGAAAAAATGTAGAAGATGACGATTCTTGTGATAATTACCTTATTCCGTGCAAGATTGAAATAAAGAGTAAAAATCTGGCTACACTTAAGAAGTATTATAATGAAAACCCCGATAGAAAAGATAATTCTGAATTGGATTTAGGAGTGGCTAAAAGATTTGCCGTAGCTCCGGCCTGTCCTTACTGGAATCCTATATTGCCCACAGAAATGAAAGTGAAGAATGAATGGCTAAGAAAAAATTATAAATCTGTCGGTGGTGGGCATACAATTTATGTTAGAAAAGATGGTTGTCCGTATTATAGACAGTTTGAAGCCTATGTTGATTCTGATGTAGTTATTTTTAATGGTGACCAATATATTCTTGAAACTGCTCTTGGAAGAAAACCGCTTACAGATGTTGAAATAATTGATGAATGTGATGAGTTCTTGGACAATTTTGCTTTAGAGGGTTCGATAAATTTAACAAGATTAAGAAACGAGCTATCTGGAATTATGTGCAGTGATGATTCACAAAGAAAACTTGTTGAAGGACTTACGTCAGATGTTCTTGAAATTCTTGATGAATCTCAAGGGAAGGTTAATGAAAAAGATAATATTCTTGAACTAAAGAAAACAAAAGTTAGTGAATTAATAAAAGCTCTTGTTAAGAGTGATGTTTTTGAGATTATGAGTGATGAAAGTTATTTAGAGCATTGTGTTAAGGATGCGCGAAAGTTTTTTGATGTAATGGATGAGAGTTTCGTTAATTTTTATAAGGATAAAAATCGAGGCGATAGTTTTGCTAAACTTGTTACAATAAATTTGGATAAACTTCTTTCTTCTCTTATTGAAAGAAATAAAGCATTTGTTTTTATGTCTGGAACCTTGCATAGTTCACGAATTCTTGAAGAAATTTTTGGATTAAAGGATTTTAAGATTATTGAAGCAGAAACTTTTAATTTAGGAACAATTAAGAAACTTCCAACAGGATTAGAGCAGGATATGAAATTTGATAATTTTGAGAAAAAACGAGTTAGTCGTGAGCAATATCTTAAGGCGCTGGATAAATGCATAGAAATATCTAAAATTCCTACACTTGTTCATGTTAGTGCGTTTAGTGATATGCCGAGTTCTCTTGAAATTGAACAATTTGGATTAAAAAATCTTATTCCTGGCTCTGAACTTATGGAACAGCAGAATTCTGATAGGGAAGGAAAACAAGTTAAGGATTTTAAAAATGGAAAAATTAAAATTTTATTTACAACGCGATGCAATCGGGGAATTGATTTTCCTTTTGAAACTTGCAATAGTGTAGTTATAACAAAATTTCCTTATCCAAATACTCAAAGTTTATTTTGGAAAATATTAAAGAGAAATAAACCCGAAATATTCTGGGATTTTTATAAAGATAAAGCTCATCGCGAGCTTTTGCAGAAAGTTTACCGCAGTGTGCGTGCTGCTGATGATTCTGTTTTCTTGCTTTCTCCAGATATAAGGGTGCTGAATAGCAGTGTTGTGTAGCTTTTAGTTAGACTTCGTCCATAAAACTTGATTATTAATAATTCCTTAAATTTCTGTCCGAGTTGTTATTGTATTATTAGTTTTGTTGAGGAGAATTATGCGATAGCAGTCTCTAAAATATGCGAGCGAAGTGAGCAGATATAAACTATTTGATAAGATGTAGAAATCTTTAAATATAACTTGAAATTGGAATTAACATGATAGGATGGGTGTTATTGGTGTTGGCTGCAGTTGCCTTAATTGTTATTTTTAAATTTAATATTGGCGAGATTAAGCATAAAATCTATTTTATCTTTGTTTTACTTGCCCTTTTGCTGTTTATCTTCACGTTTGTAACGGTTGTTAATGCTAATTCGGTTGATTTAACTTCAGCTTCTGGAATATTTTCTGCAGTTAAACTTTATTTTGTTTGGATTGGTCATGCTTTTGATAACATTCAAGTTTTAACAGGCAATGTTGTTAGAATGAACTGGTTTGGGAATGCTACTGGATAATTTTATAAATGATGTTCTCTCTTTAAATTTTGTAATGCCTGCGTAGCTCACTTTGGTTAGAGCGCGACATTGGTAATGTCGAGGTTGGGAGTTCAATTCTCCCCACAGGCTTAATTTATGTAAGAATTTATAAATTGATTAATTAGTCTTCATATATGGCCGATTATATTTGTTTAGATTGTGGAGAGATTTTTGAGAATAAAACTCAAGCAATAATTCATAATATTGGTACAAAACATGAAAACTATGGGTTAATTGGCACTGAATTAAAAATAAAAGTTAAAAGTTAAAAAACATGGAAGAAACACAAAAAAATTGTAGGGAACATGGAGATTTAAAAAAGCTTAAAAAAGAATATGAAAATTTTCGCTCAAAATATAACCTGCCTGAATTTTCTTTTATGAACGAAAATTTTGAAATAGAAAGTATCGATGCTGAAGAAACCGAACTCTTTCTTAAGAGAATAAGGAAACATATGACTGAAAAAATATTTTATGTTCTTAGAAGTTTGGAAGTCTTTCTAAATGCGCAAAATGCACCATTATTCATGTTTGAAATAATAAAATCTTTGACTGCTGTTGAAAAAGAACATATTCGAGAACTATACAAGCGTTTAGCACAATATGAAATAGAAGCTTTTGGCTTAGAAGCAAAATATGATGAGAAAAAAGAAGCTGAATTTATTATAAAATTTTCCAAAGATTGGAAAGAGGCTTCAATAGATTTAATTCAAATTTATGGTTTTATGAAAGAGGGCTATAAGAAGCACGATAAAAAAGAAAATAAGAGTTATTTGGGCTAAATTAATTCAACAACTTTTCAATATTAATTTCTAAAATTGCGAGAGGCATTTTTATGCTTAAGCTAGCAAGAGTTTGGGGCTTGATTTCACCCATGTAACCTAAAAGTTCTTTGCCAAGCATTATCTTTGCGCATCTGCCTTGAATAAAATAATCATTATCCTCTGCTGTCTCAATTATAATCTCTTTATGTTTTCCGAGCATACGTACGAGGTATTCCAGACTTTGTTTTATCTCTGTAAATCCTGCATTTTGTGAGCATATGGCTACGCATAAACGTTCTTGTTCATTTATTCCTGTTTCAGATTTGCCTGTTTTATCTTTTTCAAATATCCTTCCGAGCTCAAATATTCTTTGAGGATATTCTGCATCAAGGTTGCTTTTTAATGTATTAAGCATAACTGAAATTAAACTTGGTCTTAGGATTTTCCATTCACTTTTGCTATCTTCTACTTCTATAATCTCTTTTTCACGAAGGTTTACATTTTCTGCTTCTTGTTTTGTTAGTAAATGATAGCTTGAAGTCTCGAGCATATTTAATCCTGCAAGAATTTCAGATATTCTTTTCTTTAGAACTTCTATTTTTGAGATTTCTCCTGTTGTAGCAATGCTTGGAAGCTGAGGTTTAAGATTTTCATAGCCATAAGCTATAGCCATGTCTTCAATTATATCTACTTCATGCATAACATCGGTTCTCCAGGCAGGGACTTCTACAAGTTTATCCTTAGAATTGTAGTTATAACCCATTTTTTCAAGAAGTTTTCCCATATCTGCTTCTTTTAATTCTAATCCTATAAGTTTATTTGCATTATCAAGACTGAATTTTATTTTTTCAGGAGAGAAATCAAGAGTATCTTTTTTATTCCCATAAACTATTTCTACTTCATAGGCTTCTCCGCCAGCGTCGATTAAATCGCAGGCAGCAAGCGCCATAACTTTTTTAAGAGTTTCAAGATTTGTTCCAGAACATTCTACTAAAACATCGCTTACTCCGGCAGTAATATGGCCCGATTCATTGGAATTTATTATTGGAGGCATACTTAAAACAGAGTCATTAGCGTCATAATATACTGGGAATTTTTCAAAACCTTCCAATTGCCAGGCATATTCTCTTCCTGTTGGATGTCTTTGAAGGATTTGCAATCCATCCATTTGTTCGTTCATATCTAATGGAATGAATTTTATTTCTTTTGGAGCTTTTGCAGTGTATTTTACTGGAAATTTTATTTTATCCAGAACATAATAGCCAATAGCTACTTTTTTCCTGTTTCTTCCGATTGTAGCATGAATTTTTTCCTGCCACTGCATAATATCTTTTATTTTTTCATCTGTGAATTTTACGCCTTTTATTATTACTGCCATAGAATACGGCCTTATATTTTTCATAATAGGGTCTACTATTATTTTTGTATCAGATTTTTTTATTTTATATTCTGCGTTCTTTTTTTTGCCCATAAAAATTGAGAATGCTCGCATAAATCCTTGTGCTGAAAGCAAATCAGGACGATTTGAGGTTATTTCTAATTCAATATTTTCTTCATCACTGCCTTCAAAATGTGTTCCAAATAAACTTATTTTTTCTTTAATCTCTTCAGTAAGTTTGAAATGCTTTTCGAATTCTTTTTTGCTGAATTTTATGCCGGCCATTTTATACAAGAGACTTAATTTTATTTAATGTAATGAGAATGGCTCCCTTGGTATCTTCATCCTTGTTTATTGGAAGCTTCTTAACGATATCAAGGTATTTTCCGCTTGTGAAATATTCTGCTTTTCCCTTTAATTCAAAACCTACGCAATTCTTCTTCCAATTAGCAGGCCAAACAACCAAAGCAATATTTGGATTACTCTTAATATTCTCTATTGTTTCAACAAGCCAATTATTTGAAATAACTAGCTGATTATTAGATATTACTTGAACGTAGCCCACCGCAATATTATGTGGATTTCCATGTTTGTCTACTGTTGCAAGCCCCATAGCATTTTCTTCAATTATTTTTTTAATACCTTCGTTTATCATTATTTATTCCAGAATTTCATTTCTCGCAGTTTAGTTAGATTATTCTCATATAGTTCTCTAAGATCTTTAATTTCGTAGTATTCCATAATTGCTCTATCAAATCCTGGACCCCAAGCTAATACTGGAATATATTCTCCAAGTAGGGGAACAACTACTTCTGGTCGCATTATTCCTGCGCCACCAACTTCTATCCATAATTTTTTAATTGAATTGTAAGCATAGATTTCTACGCTCGGCTCTGTATACGGGAAGAATGATGGCACGAATTTTACGGTTTCAAAACCCATTTTTTTATAGAATTCTTGCAAGTATCCTAATAAGTTTCTAAAATTTGCATTTTTATCTATAACAATTCCTTCTGTTTGATTAAATTCGAATCCATGGCTCCAATCTATTGTTTCATTCCTAAAACATTTTCCTATAGCAAAGAATTTTCCTCGTTTGTCTTTAATATCTTTTAATTTTCCTAACATTCCTAAGGTATTTGCAGATATGGAAGTGGTGTGTGGTCTAAGAACAACGCGTTTAGCTTCATCTTCTTTCCATTCATATCTCCAGCCTTTAGCTCCGTCGACACCTTTTTCATGAGCTTCTTTAACCGCACCAACTATTTTTTTATCTGGAAGTTTTCCCTTTATATCTTTTATATAAAATGTATCTTGAATTTCTCTAACAGGATGGTCTTGAG
>Ga0172370_10010410_pt1 | contig 10680 bp, 11 predicted proteins | sample LakKiv5m_FD_114538 | JGI IMG/M metagenome (GOLD analysis project Ga0172370, IMG submission 114538) | Freshwater microbial communities from Kabuno Bay, South-Kivu, Congo - kab_022012_11.5m | ecosystem: Environmental > Aquatic > Freshwater > Lake | place: Democratic Republic of the Congo...
CTATGACCTCAATGAAGGCGCCTTCGCGGGGTGACTTGCTGTCGGTCACTACAATCCTGTACATAGGTTTATGCCTGGCGCCTGTCCTTCTTAACCTGATTTTTACCATGATATCGGTTTACCTGTAGTCCTTTATTTTTTACTGGTTATTATGCCGGAAGCGTTCGTACCTGTCAACAATATCGCATATTAAATCCATCGTTAGCGCTCGTGCCCCGGCATATATCCGGCCATGAAATCCAGAGGTGAAATGGTTTATAATCCGTCCAACGCCTTTATCCGGAGGTCCTGCCTTGCCATCAATAATAGAGCAGCTCGATTGCATATTTAAACCTGGATCCATGGCCATCATCGGCGCCTCGGACAATATCGCCAAATGGGGATATATGATGGTCGAAAGGCCCTTGCGCACAGGCTATCGCGGTCGGATATATCCCGTTAATCCCCAGGGCGGCACATTACTGGGTTTGCCCTCTTACCGGTCCGTTAAGGATATACCCGGACAGGTGGACCTGGCCGTTATAACGGTCCAGGCAGTGCATGTGCCTTCTGTTATGCAGGAATGCGTGGACAAGGGTGTCAGGGGAGCTATATTGATATCTGCCGGCTTCGCTGAAACGGGCAGCGCAGGAAAGGCGCTTCAAGAAAGAGTCATGAGTATCGCGGCGAGTGGAGGCATACGCTGTGTGGGACCCAACTGCATGGGTATCTGGAGCGCAGCAGCTTGCCTCAACAACGCCTTCGAAAAGGCACCCAAACAGGGACATATCACCTTTATCTCGCAAAGCGGCACATTCGGGGGATACATGGCGGATATGGCCGGTAGCAAGGGCTTCGGCCTCCGAACGTTCATCAGCATCGGCAACCAGGCTGACCTCACCGTTGCAGACTACATCGAATACTTCTCATGCGATGAAGATACCAGGGTTATCATACTATACCTGGAAGGTATTAAAGACGGCAGAAGGTTCTTTGAGAGCTGTAAGAAAACTCTCTGCAAGAAGCCGATCGTGCTCTACAAGGGTGGAAGCTCGCCCGCCGGCGCCCGTGCAACCATGTCGCATACTGCATCCATCGCAGGTTCAGACCTGGTCTTCCAGAGCGCTTGCGAACAACTCGGCTTGATACGAGCGCAGGAGTCTTTCCAAACCTTCGATCTGGCGGTCGCGTTCCTCGGCTCGCCGCTGCCTCCCGGCAAAAGAATTGGCGTGCTGGGTACCGGAGGGCAGGGTGTCGTATCAACTGACGCCTGTCAAAAGCTGGGACTTGAGGTGCCGGAGCTGGATAAAGATACCTGTGCAGCCCTGATGAAAATGCTCCCTCCCCACGCCCCGCCTCCCACCAATCCCGTAGACTTTGCCGGAAGCTATCGCACGGCTATGGATGAAGCCAACGTAGTGGAAACATTATTGAAGCTGGAATATATAGACGGCGTCATCAGCAACGTGCCGATCAACCCGTTCGTCTGGGGATTAAAACTCGACAGTCTTCCTGCGGATGTGCTGGAAAACATAAAAAGGCTCACCGATGAAGGGACGAAGCGTTTTTGTGACCTGCCCCGTATATACGGGAAGCCGGTGGTCTGTGTGCGCTGGTACAGCGACATCAAAGAAGACCCCGTATCGGATGCGCTGAAGGAGTCCGGTATCCCCGTATACGATACGCCGGAACAGTGCGCCCGGGCTATGGCCGCACTGGCCGGATACTCCCGCCTGCGCCGTTCACCGGATCTATAAATACATTGGCGCAATTATTTTATTTCGAAAGGCACTGCCAGCTTCTCAGTATTATTTACATAGAGAACGACTTTATAACTGCCTTTATACCAGCCGCCTGCCGGCATGTGTTTGTAAAACGCCAGATAGTAAGCCTCACCGCCTCCCTGTGCGCTGGTATATATCTCATCGAGCAGTTCGTTGTCCTTTCCGACAGCTTCGCCATTAACGTAGTACCAGCTGGCTTTGATTAAATCCTCCTCCGTGACACCCGAGACTTTGAACGAACAATAGATGGCCGGCGTATCGGGTGCGAACACCGTGCTTACGGCACTGGTGGGTTTTGAATCGTTGTCCACAGAAGTGGTTATCACTCCTTCAGTGATGGCGGATTTATCGGACTGGCTGACATCTGTTGCCGGACTACTGCAGCCTGCGAATACGCACAGCAGAGCCGCCGCTATAATTGAAACAATAATATATGATCGTATTGATTTCATATCTATTAACCCCCTGTATTCGTTCCTCCGATAGTATCCTCTTTATAAACGTGAATAATTCTATAGCCAATCCTATCATTTTTCAAAATTACGCGGGCCCCGCTGACCACTGTATCCTTTACTGAAGCGGATGAAACTGCAGTCGGCACGAAATATCAGGACCATCGCTGCAACCTTATCACTTAGCCAGAGTTATTTGTAATATACAGCGTTCAGCCTTTATAATCAGCTTTATGAAAACTCCCCCCTGCCATCGCTGGGACCTCGACGTCAGCCAGGCACGTGAGTTGCAGGTCAAACTCTCTCGTAAGGTCATGTGCTGTAATGATAAAATGAATATTAAACTGATAGCCGGAATCGATGTTTCGGTATCCCGGTATTCCAGGACCGGGCGCGCGGCAGTTGTTGTGTTGAATTACCCTGATCTCGAGGTCCGCGATATCTCTGTCGCCGAGGGTGCTATCGATTTCCCGTACATCCCAGGCCTGTTGTCGTTCAGGGAAGCGCCGCTGGCCTTGCAGGCGTGGAGAGGATTAGAGACGCGGCCCGACCTGCTGATGGTGGACGGGCAGGGCCTCGCCCATCCCAGGAGGCTGGGGATCGCATCCCACCTCGGGCTGCTGTTGAATATACCCTCCATCGGGTGCGCCAAGTCCCGTTTGATCGGCACACATGATTCATTGCCTGAGGAAGCCGGGAGCTACAGCCTGCTGATGGAGAACGATGAGGTAATCGGAGCAGTGGTCAGGACGAAGCATGCGGTTAAACCCCTTTACGTATCGATCGGGCACAGAACCGACCTTGACAGCGCCATCAGGCTGGTGCTGAATTGCTGCCAGGGTTTCCGCCTGCCCCAGCCCACCCGCCTGGCGCATATTGCGGCTGGAGGATCATCCGATTTAAATGTCCGTCTGTATGATGAACGGAAGATAAAATAGTCTATGCTGGAAGAAAAAACACGTATTGAAGAGCTGCGACGCAGGATCTCCGCCATCATGGAGCATCTTTGACATCGCGGGTAAAGAGAAACGGCTACTTGAGCTGGAGGCAAAGACATCCGATCCCGGATTCTGGTCCGACCAGCAAACGGCGCAATCCGTTATGCGCCAGATAGGTTCGCTTAAAGATACTGCCGCACAGTGGCGCGACATCGAAAAGAGCGCATCCGGCGTAGCGGAGGTCATATCCATTTCCCTTGCCGAGAACGATCAGTCCTTAAAGACTGATGTCCACACAGAGATCGACCGTATTAAGGCTCATTTCGATCAGATCGAGATACAGCTCATGCTGGACGGACCCTACGACGGCAGGGATGCCATACTTGCCATACATGCCGGCGCAGGAGGAACCGAATCACAGGACTGGGCCCAGATGCTGATGCGCATGTTCCTGCGCTGGGCCGAGAGGCACAAGCTGCAATCCGATGTACTGGATGTCTCCGCCGGAGACGAGGCCGGAATCAAAAGCGCTACCATCGAGATCAAGGGGAATTTCTCGTACGGAAACCTCAAGTCCGAGCATGGCGTGCACAGGCTGGTGCGCCTCTCTCCCTTCGACGCCGACCATGCGAGGCATACATCTTTCGCCCTGGTAGAGGTCATGCCCGAAGCTGAGGCCCGGACCGATCTGCAGATCAACCCTGAAGATATCCGAGTAGATACCTTCAGGTCAAGCGGACCCGGGGGGCAGCACATGCAAAAAACCAGCAGTGCGGTGAGGATTACGCATATCCCCACCGGCATGGTGGTAAGCTGCCAGAGTGAGCGCTCGCAACACCAGAACAAGGAGAGCGCACTCCGGGTGTTATACGCCCGCCTGCTTGAGATAGAGATCGAAAAAAGGGAGGCTGAGCAAGCCAAGATCAAAGGAAAACGCATCGATGCCGGCTGGGGCAACCAGATCAGGAGCTATGTGATTCACCCTTACAAGATGGTCAAGGATCACAGGACGGAATACGAGACCAGCAACACGGCTGCCGTGCTGGACGGCGAGATCGATGAGTTTATCAATGCGTATTTACGCTCGAAAGTTGGAGAGGACAAATGATAAGGCGATTTACTATTACCCTGCTGCTGCTGTTGATATACCTGATGCCGGCTGCCGTCTCTGCAGCCGACGACGTCAGGCTGCTGGATTCGAGCACGGAGGCAGATTTTCCCAATACGCTCACGTTTAAAGTCAGGGCCGAAAGCGCCGATCCCATTACGCGCATCAGGCTCCGTTACGAAGTCGACAAGAAGATGTACTCTCCGACCTTTGCCGAGGCCTGGCCCGAGTTTCAGCCGGCCAGAAACATCGAGACCGCCTGGAGCTGGGATATGCGCAAAGGCATGTTGCCGCCCGGAGCCAGAGTCACATACTGGTGGGTAATAGAGGACGCCGGGGGCAACAGGTTGACCACGCCTAAAAATATTATTACTTTCGATGATACACGTTACCAGTGGCAGAAGGTCAGCGATCAGAATATAAATATTTACTGGTACCGGGGAAGCAGTTCCTTTGCCGGCGACCTGCTCAAGGCTGCGACGGATGCAAAAGGAAGGTTGGAGAGGGATACGGATGTAACGCTGGATAAACCGGTCTATATCTATATATACGCGAATTTCAGCGATCTTCGGGACTCTATTATAGCTCCCGACGAGTGGACGGGGGGCGTAGCCTACAGGGGATTTAACATCATCTCAATCGGTATTTCACCCAATAACCTGGCATGGGGTAAAAAAGCCGTAGCACACGAGCTGGGCCATCTGATGACGCAACAGGTCACGGTCAGCCCCTACGGGGAAACCAGACCATACTGGCTGGACGAAGGGCTGGCAATGCATGCCGAAGGAGAACAGAGCGAAGCCGACAGGGAAGAGTTGCAAAGGTCCATTGAGGACGGCCGCATCGCCACCTTACAATCCATTACAAGCCCTTTCCCGGCCGATCCCCAGGAAGCCTATTTCGCTTATGCTCAGAGCCAGAGCGTAATAGAATACCTGATAAACGTTCACGGCAGGGAGAAGATCCACCGGTTGCTTGTTCTGATCAACGACGGCTACAGCCTTGATGATGCTTTGACCAATGTCTACGGATTCAACCTGAGTGGTCTGGACGATGCATGGTTGGAATATATGACAGCCGCACCGCAGGCTAATGCCGTCCCGGACAAGATCACTTTTCATGTGCCCGGTACAGCTTGCATCCTCAGCTTATCCCCTGTTGTATATACGGTTGCTAGGGGAGGCGTTTAGATGGAGACCGAAAGAACTTATACGGTCCACGATCTGCCACCCTCTGACAGGCCGAGGGAGCGCCTTAAAAGGCTGGGGGCAGAAGCGCTTTCAACAGCTGAGTTGCTTGCCTGCATCATGGGCAGCGGCACGCGGGGCGACTCGGTCGTCATGACGTCACAAAAATTGTTGTCGGAGTTCGGCAACCTGCATAAAATCGCCTCGGCGTCCATCCAGGAGTTATCCAGAACAAGAGGCATAGGCGAGGCCAGGGCCATCCAGTTGAAAGCCGCTTGCGAGATCGGCAAACGACTATTGGATCCTGACTATGCTGAGAAAGGGAAGCCCGTACAATCTCCCGAAGAAGCTTTTATCTCTATGCAGGAGAAACTGCGGGGAAAGAAAAAAGAGCACTTCTACGTGCTCTGCCTGGATACACGCAATCGCGTCAGCAACAAAAAGCAGGTATCCATGGGCAACCTGGATAGCAGTATAGTCCACCCACGCGAGGTATTCAAGGACGCCATATCGTCTCTGGCGGCCGCGGTTATCTTCGTTCACAACCACCCCTCCGGCGATCTCGAGCCGTCGTCGGAAGATATTAACCTGACCAGAAGGCTGGTGGAGGCGGGCGAACTGCTGGGCATACCTGTACTCGACCATATCATCGTCAGCGATAAGGGCTACACCAGCCTGAAATCAAGGAATTTAATTTGAGGTCAATAATGAAAAGGAACTTTCTGATCAAGTTGATCGGCGCAGCATTCATCAGCGCATTCGTCATATCAGCACTTGCGGGGTGCAGCCTGTTGGGGGTCGATGACTCCGATATCCAGGAGGGCCCGGGCGGCACCCTTAAGCTCTGGGATACGGGGCCGCTTACTCTCGATCCGGCGATATCGGGTGAGATGTCTTCTCATCTGTACATCATGCAGATCTTCAACGGCCTGGTCAAATTAAATGAGAATCTGGAGCCCGTCTCTGACCTGGCAGAGAGCTGGACTGTAAGCCCTGACGGTAAAACATATACCTTTTTCCTGCGCCGGGACGCCCTTTTCCATGACGGCAAACCGGTCACTGCCTCCGATGTCAAGTACTCCTGGGAGAGAGCTTGCAGTCCTGCCACCGGTTCACAGACGGCATCCACCTACCTTAACGATATAGTCGGCTCGGCTGAAGTGCTGTCCGGCCAGGCTCAAAACCTCAGCGGTGTATCAGTTATCGACGACCATACCCTCTCGGTTACGATCGACGCGCCTAAAGTTTATTTTCTGTCCAAGCTGGCATATCCCACTGCCTTCGTGGTGGACAGACGAAATGTCGAAACAGGAGGAGACTGGTGGTGGTACAAACCCAATGGCAGCGGGCCATACCGCATGGCCAGGTGGAACGTGGGCTCGCTCATCATTTTGCAACCCAGCCAGCATTATTACGGCAAGAAGGCCACCGCACGATTGTACTTCCAGCTGCTGGACGGCGTGCCCATGACCCTTTACGAGACGGGAAAGATAGACGTGGTTGAGATCAGCCAATTATATTTAGATCGTGCTACGGACAGGACAGGTCCTTTCTTCGATCAACTCCACATATATCCGGAGTTCAGCCTGCAATATATCGGGTTCAATACCGCCAGGCCACCCTTCGATGATCCCCTTGTCAGGGAAGCCTTCAGTCGCTCGGTGGACAAGGATCATATCATTAAAATCATTGAGAAAAACATGGTCAGCCGCGCTGACGGAATTTTGCCTCCGGGCATGCCGGGTTACAATAAAGATTTACAGGGGCTTGACTATGACCCGGCCTATGCCAGGGAATTGCTGGCCAAATCCAGATATAGCTCCGGCCTTCCTCCTGTCACCATCACTGTGCTTGGATGGGGAGGGGTGGATGTCGACCCTGCTCTGGGGGCTGTCATGCAGGATTGGGAAAAGAACCTGGGTGCGGAAGTATCGGTCAGGCTGCTTGAGCCCGACCCGTTTCATTACAACCTTCGGCAGGAGGCCGATGAAATGTACGTGCTGGGCTGGGTGGCGGACTATCCCGACCCGCAGAACTTCCTGCAAACGCTTTTCTACACGGGGACCGAATACAATCACGGCCGGTTCTCAAGCAGTGAATTCGATGGTCTGATCGACAAAGCGGCCGTGGAGCAGGATATCGATAAACGGATAGCGCTTTACCGCCAGGCGGAGCAGGTCATTGTCGACCAGGCGCCCGTTATCCCCCTCTGGTTCAATAATAATTACGTTCTGGTCAATCCGCGAGTCAAGAACTACAGTATCGATCCGCTGGGGGTGCCGCGTTTAAACCTCGTAAGTATTGAACATTAGCTATATAATTAGCATGCTCCCCGGTGAAACGATTATTAAAAAGGAGAGCGCCATGGATAAAAATGCATTGGAAGCACCGTGCGGAATCCACTGCGGGCTTTGCCCTCTTAATCTGGCGATCAAAGATGAAAAGCTGAGGAACCGGCTCTCCGAGACATTGAAACTTCCTCCGGATAAGGTCAATTGCACCGGCTGCAGGTCCATCGACGGTCATTGCCCTGTGATAGGAGAGCAGTGCGCTACCTGGATATGCATCAAAGGCAAGGGATTGGAATTCTGTTCGGAGTGCATCGATTTTCCCTGCGTAAAGCTGATGCCGTGTTCCGACCGCGCCGATAGGCTCCCTCACAACATCAAGATAGCCAGCCTGGCGCTGAGAAAAAACAAGGGATCGTTCGAGTGGGAAAAGATTATTAAAGACATTTACTCACGTTATTTCCACGGAGTAATGGTCATTGGACAGGGTCCGCAACTTAAAAACAAATCTCCTGAAGAATCTGAATAAGGAAGCCCGAAAACAAATGCCAGTCGGCTACATAAGCAGCGAGTTATATCAGCGTCATGACACGGGCAGCCACGTCGAGAACAAGGAACGCCTGAAGGCCATAGACACCATACTTGAGAAGACCAAGGTTAATGAGCAGCTCCTTCAAATCTCACCCCGTGCCGCCAGCATCGACGAGATAGCGGCAGTGCACGACCGTGAATATATCAGGAGCCTCAAAGCCGAGATCGATAGTGGCGGCGGCTGGCTGGATCCGGATACATATGCTTCGCCCGGATCATGGGAAGCAGCTATTTATGCTGCCGGCGGCGTTATGACGGCGGTCGAGCAGGTCATGAGCGGCAAGGCCGACAGCGCTTTTGCCGCGGTCAGGCCTCCGGGCCACCATGCCGTACATTCCCACCAGATGGGTTTCTGCCTTTTTAATAACGTGGCCATCGCCGCCCGCTTTGCATTGTCCAACTATGATATCAAGCGCATATTAATTATTGATTTCGACGTCCACCACGGCAACGGCACTCAGGAAGCCTTCTACAGCGAATCACAGGTATTATATTGTTCCACTCACGAGTATCCCTGGTATCCATTCACCGGCGCAGCCGAAGATACCGGCAAAGGGGCGGGAGAGGGGTATACGGTCAATATCCCGCTTGAAGCAGGCCTGGGGGATAATGAATACCTTCAGGTTTTCAACGAGGTGCTGGTGCCCGTTGCCGGGCGTTTCCAACCGGACCTGGTGCTGATATCGGCCGGATACGACGCGCACTGGCAGGACACGATATCCAACATGACGCTTACTACCATGGGATTTGCGCGCATGACCAAAATCATCAAGGCGATTTCAGATCAGTTCTGCCGCAGCCGGCTGGTATTCAGCCTGGAGGGAGGTTACAACCACACCGCGCTGGCCTATTCCGTCACCGCAACCATCGAACTACTGATGGGTCATGCCGAGGTTTATGATCCGCTGGGGCCTCCTCCAATGTCATATTCACCACGTGATTTCGGCGATTTCGTTAAATCCATCCGTAACATTCACAAAATACAAGATTGAGCCTTATAAAACAAAGAATGCGGGGCAAGTGCCCCGCATTCTTAATTATGCTCAGATGAAAGCTCAGCCTTCCTTGCTTCCAATGCCGAGGAAGAGGATTACCGCAACGCCCAAAATCATGCCCGCAATGCCCATGAATGTCGCCAGCGGGATCATGAGCAAGGCCCATATACCGATAAACATGTTCCTATCCATAAAGCCCCCTTGTAATCTCCATCAATCGATAAGTATAGATCATCGTTATCACGCGGCCTTTGATCCGGTTTTCAGTCCCCGGTCCCACAGCACAAGCAACGGCCCGGCCACAAATATGGAGTCATAGACGCCGACCACGACACCTATCAGCAGGGCCATGATGAACTGCTGAATCGTCACTCCGCCGAAGAGGAACAACGCGAGGCCAGTTAAAATCACCACGAGGCTGGTATTGATGCAGCGGGCGATCGTCTCCAGTATGCTCGAGTTCACGGTTACCGCGAAATCCCTGCTTACGCCTTTGCGGACATTCTCGCGTATGCGGTCATAGACCACACAGGTATTGTTGATGGCGAACCCGACTATGGTCAGCATGGCTACGATGAACATGGAGTCAACCTGATAGCCTACAAGCCAGCCGAGTATGGAGAAGATACCCATGACGATCAACACATCGTGCAGCAGGGCGATAACGGCGCTGACACCCCATTTGAAAGGACTGGGCATATGGCGGAAGGCGAAAGCGATGTAAAGTATCATAAAAATGGATGCCACCAGAACTGCGATGGCTGCGTTGCGCGCCACCTCGCTTGCCACTACCGGTGATACCGTCGCGAAGTCCCTGATAGTCACATCCGTATTCAACCCTTTCTCAAGGCCGTCGATCAGAGCTATTTTTTCATCGGTATCGATGTCCCTGGTACGGACGAGAAAATCGCCGTCGCCGGTCTTCTGGATCGTGGCATCGTCGTACCCCAGCTGGGACATTTGCTGCCTGAGCACACCCTGTTCGACCTGCTGGCTGAAGCGCAGCGTCATGACGGTTCCGCTGCTGAAGTCTATACCAAGTTTGAATCCGAATGCCAGCATCGAGATGATGCCCGGCACGAGCAAACAAATGGAGATAAGAAAGAACCACTTGCGGTTACCTACGATGTCGATCATGCTTTTACTCCGTATAACCAGGTATTCTTAACAGCCCTTGCCGTTAAGGAGAGGAACAGCCTGCTGACGGTGATGGCCGTGAACATGCTCAGCGCTACACCTATGAAAAGTGTAAGAGCAAAGCCCTTGACCATGAAAGCTCCGAAAGTATCGCCGAACCAGAAAAGAACGATACAGGCGATGAATGTGGTCACATTGCTGTCGCGTATGGCCAGCCAGGC
>Ga0172370_10010412_pt1 | contig 10679 bp, 9 predicted proteins | sample LakKiv5m_FD_114538 | JGI IMG/M metagenome (GOLD analysis project Ga0172370, IMG submission 114538) | Freshwater microbial communities from Kabuno Bay, South-Kivu, Congo - kab_022012_11.5m | ecosystem: Environmental > Aquatic > Freshwater > Lake | place: Democratic Republic of the Congo...
ATTACAAGGCAGGCGAACACCGCGATTGCGCAGAAGATGAGGGGCAGCACCAGGAACCACAGCCGCGAGTCTGCAGGCGCGACCAAGGAAACCAATATGAGCGCGCCGCATGCCCAGAAGAGCATGCCGCCGAACTTGTTTGCATTGTCCCATGCCCGCTCGCTCTCTTTCTGCTCCACTGCGGCATCGCTTTCGTGCGTGAAGTTGAGCATGTAGCCGACATAGAAGAATATGAGCGCGATTGCAGGCACGATTATGTGCAGTGGGTCGATGGCGCCCCATATGCCAAGCAGGGGAAGCAGCGTGGAGATGTAGATGACTGCCATCATGAAGACGAAAATCACCTTGAAGCCCTGGAACTGCGCGGAAAAGTGCTCTGCCTCGCGGCGATAGGCGCCGATGTGCGGAAGCAGCATGAATGCGAAGTAGAATATTGCGGTGAGTGAGGGCAGGAGGTAAAGCGAAGCTGCTGCGCCTGCAGGGTCCAGAGGCGTTTGCACCAGCGGGCTGGCGTACGCTGCAATGGCAAACATCAGCACGATTATGGAAACTGGAAGGAGTTCACGCTTCATTTCACCACCAAGCTGGATTGCGCAGCAAAAGTTATAAAGAAAGGCGCAGAAGCCATTCCATGGCAAACGCTTGGCTGCCGATGTGCCTGATAGTGTCGGCAATGCTTCTTTTCGGATGCACCTCAGAACCCAAGCCAAAGGAAGGGCTGCAGGGCGTAGTGGTGGGAAGCACTGAGGAAATGATAGGCGGGATAGAGCCTGCAAAGCAACCAGACTCGCAAGGCGCGAAGCAGCAGGGCATCAACTGCTTCCTGACAGTGAGGCAGGAGGGCTTGGTGGCAGGAGGGCAGGCGGATGTTTCCATAATGGCAAGCTTCCCAGGCACCATGCAATTTGATTTTTCCTGCGGCAATGAAACAAGGCGGCTGCAAGGCGACGGCAGGCTTTCGCTTACCGCCAAATGCAACCTGAACGAGCCTGGCTTCCAGAGGATGAGCCTGAGCAGCAGCGGGCAGGAATGCGCATCTGCAATAATAGGCGTGGCCGGGAAGGGCAACGGCGCCTGCTACATCGACAATGCAAGCGTGCAGCGCGACTTGGGGTCATACAACTACAAGTGGATTGTCTATTTCGATGGATTTGCAAATGGGGACGCGGTTTCGTGGGTGTGCGACAGCGAGATTGGGAAGAAAATCATCAGCACTGACCCTATGTGGGGCTTGCCCCGCTACCAGGCAGTGTCATGCAGCTTTGCATCGCGGCCCAAAAGCGATTCAATCAATGTAATGGTCGGCGGAAAGCCGTGCGGGCAGGTTTCAACAAGATAAGGGGGCGGGAAAATGAAGAAACTCGAAAAGAACATAGGCGAAATGGACAAGGCTGTGCGCGCGCTTGCAGGGATTGTGCTCCTTGCTGCATATGTGGGGAAGTATGTTGCCGAGCCATGGGGCTATGCTGCGCTTGGCCTTGGGCTGGTCATGATTGCAACTGCCGCATATGAGACCTGCCCGATTTACACCGTATTCGGGATAAGCACGCGCAAGGCAGCGGGCAAGAAAAAGAAATAAATTGATCGGCGCCAGTTGGCAATGAACTCAATAGAATTCTGTTTTTGCTTTTTGCACACCGTACAGGCTGCGAAGCATTATCTCCCCCAGCATGGATGCCTGCAATGTTTTCCTGTCGCCGCCCGCGCTGGCTATTTTGCCTTCGCCCTTGTTGAGAAGCGAATTGTATTCGGTTGGCTTGCCCAGGGCGGCTTGGTCGATAAGGAGGCCAAGAATGGCATTTGTCACATTCCCCCTGCCTGTCGAGGTGTTTGAGATGAACGCCAGGTTGGTGTTGGGGTTGCTCTTGATGTAATCAGGGATTGCCTGCGCGCTTCCGCAGCTTCCGGGAATGAAAAGGATGTTGCCTTCCTTGTTGTCGAAAATATTGGATGGCATGTTTTCCGCAAGGCTGAATGAATGCCCGCGGAATGTAAGTATGGCATTCTTGTGCTCTGAAAGCTCCTTTCTTGTGAAGTCCCTGTTCTTTTGCGCATCCTCGCCCATGAAAAGGGTCACCCTGAATTTCTGCTTGCCTTTGGTGAATTCGTATGTCACTTTAGTGCCAGATGCATCAGTTGTTTCCACACCGGGGCCATATGCGGAAAACATCCTCTTCGTCTCCCCCCAATGATATTCCTGCGTGTCCTGCTTGTCAAAGACCTGCACCATGTTTATGACGCCCTTGCTGTCCTTGAAGTTGGAGGCGTTGAATGAGCTGCCGTATTTTGGCGAATCGATTTTCTTGTCAGAGAGGTAATCGCCCAGGTAGCCAAGCAGGAATTCCGCTGCCTTGCGCTTGCAAACTGAATCATAATCGTTGTTCGGGTTTGCCTTTGCCGCCTCCAGCCGCTCGCGCGCCTCTTGCCCGAGGCCCGAGTCTGCAACCGCCTTTAGGTTGTTGGCAAGCAAGTACATGTAGGTCTGGTTGAACCCCTCTTCTTTGATGGGGCTGAAAAGCGTGGGCAGTAGGGAGTTCATCTCGCCATTTGTGAACATGGGCTTTTCGCCGCCTGAAAACCTGCCGTATGCCATTGACCTGAAAATCAAGTTGCGCTCAAATGCCCCACCGGCTATCTTGTTTTCCCCAAGCAAATCAGTGGTTGTCTTTGCCTTGCCCCGAATTTCCCACAGCCTATCCATGAGCAGGTGGTTGGTGGAGGTGTAGAAAAGCTGGGGGTCTGAAACCAGAAGCGCAAGCAAGTTGTCTTGGGAGATATTTTCCCGTATGTACTGCGCCCTCTGGGGAGTGGGCAGCTCATGCATTTCGTCCAGCTTCCTGCCGATTTCAGGCGCGTTGAGCACTGTGAGGTTGAAGGAAAGCTCATCGGCGCCCATCCCGTTTCTGCAGAAGCTGACAAAAAGGTCGGGCCGCTTGTCGGCAAGAAGCGGGAAGAGCTCGTAGGCATTGTCGCCAAACGCGCGGTTTGCCGCCTCCAGTGCGGCAAGCGTGCTTGTGGGGTCTGACAGGAAAACACTGGAAACGCCTTCGTTTGCAAACAGCCTGAACACTGCGCCGTACTTTATTTTTTCAGCTATCTGTCCGATGGCAGATGCAACTTCCTTTGCATCATAGCCGCCCACTTCCGCCATTTCCTTGAGAATGAAGAAGGAATGCCCCCCAAGGGTTCCCACTATTTTTTTTATTTCTGCCTGGTTTTCGGCAAAAAATGCGCCGCCGTGCTCTGCAAATGAGCCCAGCACGCTATAGCGCTCGCGGCCCATCCCACGGTCAATGTACATTATCATATCGATTGTCGCGTCAGGGTCTGCCGCGAAAAGCTCTGCCACGCGCGCAGTGCGGATCAGGCGCATTGCTTCATATGTCCCGAAACTGCCCCTCAGGTCACTTTGCAGCCTTTCCATGCTCCGGATGAACTTATCAGGGTCAGCGAGGAAAGAGCCGGCAATTGACTCGTTGCCAAGCGCAGTGAATATGCCCGTGGCAAAAGACTCGTCCTTGCCCGAGGCCAGCCGTCTAATAACTTCAGAGGCAGTTGCAGGATCGCGTGTGAACCATTTCCCAATTGCCGGGCTTTTTGTGGATTCGGACAGGAATTCTGATGCTGCCCTGCTGCCAATGGCCTGGAACAGCGAGGAGATTGCTGCTTTGAATTCGCCGGGCTGCGAGTCAAACCAGGCAAACATGTGCCTGTTCTCAAGCGCATCCAGCACATGGCGGGCATCGTTTTCAAACACAGCCACAATTTCCGAAACCGCTTTTGCCATCTTCGACGGGTTGGAAAGGAACTTGGCAAATGCTTGCTCGCTCTTGCCAAACATTATGAACGCGCTTTGTATGTCCCAGGCTTCGAGCTTGTTCTTTTCAAGCACTGATCTGGCCTCGTAAAAAGCGTCCACTGCCTTCTTGGGGTTTGCAAGGAAATATTCGGCAACGCGCTCGTTTTCAAAAGACTGGCAAACCCAGTGGGCCCTATCGCCGAACTTTTCCCTCAGGTATGAGAATGCGCTTTCAAACTTCGCAGGCTCGTCGAGGTAGAGTGCGGCGATGGCAGGGCTTTGCAATGCAGATGAGAGCGCAGATGGCCCGTATTTTTCAGAAAGCGCCTTGAGCTCACCCATTGCCTTTTTCGGGCCGGAAGACATCCAGTCAGCTGTTTTTTGGTTGAGGAAAAGCCTGAAAATCTCGAGTGATCCGAATTCTGCCTCGCTTGCAATATCCGCAAACATTTGGGGCTTTCCCACCAGGAGGGGCCGTGCGGAAGGGCTTTCAATCAATGAAACGATTGCCCAGCCCTGCACAAAGTTCGCCATCTGCCCGATTGCCAAGCCGACATCCACTACCTTGGCATTTGCATTGCCGCCTGATTTCACTATTTCTTCTGCGAGGAGCGTGAGGGAAGGCCCGCTGAGGTCCTTGAATTTGTAGTCTCGCTCGCCTTCAAAGCGCAGCTTCAGGTCATTGCGAAGCGCATTCTCCACTTCCTTTATCCTGGCTGCATTTTCCTTTGGTGCGCTTTCTGAGGCGAACGCATCGGGGCGCGATGGCTTTGGGGCAGGAGGCATTTCGGTTTCCGCCGCAAGGCGCGCAGCCCTGGTCCGAGGAGGCATGAAGTAAGATATGGTGAAACAGATTATAAGCTGTTCTTGCAGTGCGCGTGCAAGGCGCATGGGAAAAAAATCTAGCGGATGAGTCGTCTTGCCCACGCAGATGCCAGTGAAAAGAAGTCTGCGAACACTTTGTAGTTTGCCAGCCACCTGTGCAGCGCAAGCAGGGGCCGGCTGGAAACTGCGATTGCAGGCATGAAAAACTCCGCCTCGGCAAGGCGCAACTCCCCTGCTAGCGGGCGAAGGAGCGCAACACTTTCGAACACGCGCGTGGCACGGAAAATGATGCCAAGCGGCAGTATTGCGATTATGGCGAGCCAGTTCTGCGCCAGGAATTGCCTCTTGTCAGGGGTTTTCCTGTAGCGCGAGTAAAGCTCGATTGCAAACACTGTGATTGCGCAGATTTCTGCGAATTCCAGTATCTCAACTGTGCGCGCGCCAGGCTCGGGAAATGCCTTGACCTCCACGGCCAGCCAGTAAAGCGCGAGCGCGAAGAAAATGATGACGCAGATGGCGATATTGACACCCCAAAGCCTGCGCTGGAGGGAAGATGCGCCATGCGATTGGCGCGCAGGCTGGGGCAAAGCCGGCTTTGCTTGCTTTTTCACATTCTTTCCCACGAAAGTGTAATGCCTGGATTGGTATAAAAGAGTTGCTGGTGAAACCGTGATGGTTTACATGAAAATGGATGGCAGGCACATAGGCGCAGTTGTGGCGGCATTCGGCTTCCTCATGCTCGCGCTCAATCTTGTGGATTATTATGTGGGCAATTACCGCACTGCAGACATTTCCACCCTTGTGGGCGGCTGCTGCGTGCTGATTGGCGCATATATTGCACTGAAGGGGAGCTGGGGGGCGCACGAGCCGAAATAGAACCTGCTTGAGAAGGCAGCCTATACTTATTTTTAAATCCTTTGCCACATGATTAAATCCATGTTTTATCGCCAGAGGGAGCCAAAGCTTGCGCCTGCGGCGGCAAGGAAGGCGTACAATCTTCTCTTCGACAGGCTTTACGCCAAGGAAGGCTACAATTACATGCCCGAGCTTGGCAAAAAGGCTGAAAAACTCGGCATTCCTGCGCAAACCCTCCTCGCAGATGCAAGGAAACAGCTGGAAAGCCCAAGCATCAGGTTTGACGGAAAAGGGCGCATGAAAAACGCGAAAAAGGCAGGCCGCGAGCTTGCTGCAGTGCTTGAATGCGCCAACGAGAGCGTGAAAGTTTTCGTGGTTGCTGACGGCGCGCAGCTTGCGGATGGCAGGGCTCCGCTTCCCAAAAAATACAACGGAGAATTCGGCGCAATACTGGGGATGGGAGATGCGACAGTGGTGGCTTTTGCAAAGGTGCTGCCCTCCAGCCTTAGGTCCGAGGCGCGAGAAATAGGGGAAAGGAAATTCCATTCGCTTGCCTGGCTGGACAATCCGCTCCTTTGGCGCAATTCAGGGATGAGCAAAAACATGCTGAACTTCCTTCTCCACGAAACAATCTGGGTGGGCTGCACCGGGACTGAATGTCGGATAATAACTAGGCGGATGGACCGCGCGCTTGAGCAGCCGCACGGGTTCGAAAGGCGCTACATGAGAAGGCTGGTGAGGGCGATGTCCGAGAAGGAAAAGGCAGACACTCTTTCCAGCGTGCTTCTCGTCTGCGGGGCAGTGGCAGGCATAATCGAGGGGCTCAAACATGTCTACCCTGTTGCAATGTACGTGGCAGGGGGCATGCTGTCAGACATCTTCGGCGCAATCATACCTGACGTTTCGCAGTCTGTGGGGCATGCCAAGGGAGCCTGGAACAAGATAAAGCAGGGCTGGAAGGTGTTTCTAGGCGGCGCAATCGGCCTGCCGTTCTCATTGGGATTCGGAGTTGCGGCATCAATGCTCTATTCGCCTGTTGCGCCCATTGGGACGAGAATGCTGGCTGGCGCGCTTTTCGCGCTTGCCTGCGCAGCAGGCACGGTTGGCACCTCGGTGGCTGCGGCCATGGGTGCATACAGGGCATTTGCAAGCCTGGAAAATGATGGGATGAAGGCCAAAACAGGCAGCTGGAGGCGGGCGCTGGAGGCGCTCAACGAGGCGGTACTCAAAGTCCCGTTCAGGATAGGGCACACTATTTTGGGGCTGCCCCTGCAGGTGGCATTCGGCGTGCTCGCAGGCGCCTTGCTTTTCTTCGACAAGAGCTGGTTTGTCATATCTGAGGGCTTGCTTGAGATAGTGCTGGGCGCGGCATCAGCATTCACTTACACCAAAAGCGCGGACATGCTTCTTGAGCGCAGGCTGAGGAAAGAGGTTTGAGCAGGCAAAGGGGAGCAATAATAAGAATATCCCCGGTATTTTCTCCATGGCGAGCGCAGGCAAAGGCAGGAAAGGTGCGAAGGGGGCAGCAAGCAAGGGCAGGAAAATTGTCGTTGGCTTATCCGGAGGAGTGGACTCCGCAGTGGCACTCCTTCTTCTCAAGAAGCAGGGATGGCAGCCAGTGGGCGTCTCGCTTAAGATGGCGGTGTGGCGTGGGAAATGCAACGCCCTTCGCGAAAATGTGTGCTGCACAGAAGAGGCTTTTGGCAATGCGGCGCGCGTGTGCAAGCAGCTGGGCATTCCCCACTATATATATAATGTGGAAAAGGCGTTTGAAAAGCGCGTGATGGGCTACTTTTTGAAGGAGCTTTCGGCAGCAAGGACGCCGAATCCCTGCATTGTGTGCAACCGCGACCTGAAGATAAGGATGCTGTTCGAATGGGCAGGGAAGCACGGCATAAAGCATGTTGCGACAGGACATTACGCCGCCGTGCGCGGCGGGAAGCTGATGCGCGCAGCTGACATGAAAAAGGACCAGACATATGGCTTGTGCCTGGTGCCGCGCAGCTGGCTTTCCAAGCTTGTGCTGCCGCTTGGCAACATGACAAAGGAGCAAGTGTATGACATTGCAATCAGGAATGGGTTTGGCTTTTTCAAAGGCGTTCGCCAGAGCCAGGATTTGTGCTTTGTTTCAGAGCAGGCGATGAAACCCTATCTTTTCGAAAAGCTCGGCAAGCGCGAAGGGGATATTGTGGACGAGCAGGGCAGGAGGATTGGCACGCACTACGGGCTTTTCCTCTACACTGTGGGGCAGCGCAAGGGGCTTGGCTTGCCTTCCGCGCATTTTGTGAAAGGGTTTGATGTGAAAAAGAATGCGCTCATAGTTACGCAGGACAGGAAGAATGTTCTTGCAGATGCATTTTCTGTGAAGGATTTCAACTGGCTGGTGGAAAAGCCGCGCGCAAAAAAATTCCGCGCAATGGCGCAGATAAGAACGCACCAGGAGGAAGTGAAGGCGAGCATTGTGCAGAACGGAAAAATGCTTGGGATAGTGTGCGATGAGCCAATTGAAGGAATCGCGTCCGGGCAAATCTGCGCGCTTTACAGGGGAAAGGCATGCCTTGGCGGGGGCGCGATTGGCTGAAGGGCGCGGCGCTTGCCTTGGCGGCGGGATGATGGGGGGAATTTAAAGGTTGGCGCTGAATTGTGGAGGGGTGATATGATGAGGGGGTATCATGTCGAGCTTGAATCTGAAACGCTGAAGAACAATGACTTCCGCCGCGTGCTTTACACTGGCAAGCATTCCCAGCTCGTTCTCATGTCGCTTGCGCCTGGAGAGGAAATCGGCATGGAAGTGCACTCCCACCTTGACCAGTTCTTCCGCTTCGAAAAGGGAGAGGGCAAGGTAATTATCGACGGAAACGAATACCATGTGAAAGACGGAAGCGGCGCAATCGTGCCTGCAGGCGCAAAGCACAATGTGGTGAACATATCCAAGACCGAGCCGCTCAAGCTTTACACCATCTATTCCCCTCCGGAGCATATTGACAAGACAGTGAGGAATACCAAGGCAGACGCAATCGCGCGCCCTGAGGAATTCGACGGAAAAACAACGGAATGAGATGTCCAATCACACAAGCGCCACGAGCCAGGCGAGTGGTGCGCTTTTGCCACGCAGTGGCAAAATCACGCAAGCGTGACCAATATTGCGCAGGATATGGCTGCGGCGTGCCAGCCCAGCACACCGATTATGCAAGCGCCACAAGTATTGCGCCGATTACGATAAGCGCCGCGCCTGCTGCGGACTGCAGGGTTATTTTTTCCCCGAGGAAAACCGCTGCAAGAATGAGTGCAAAGACCACGCTTGAGCGGTCGACGGGCACCACCTGCGCCACCGTGCCTTTTTGCAGCGCGAGAAAATAGAATAGCCAGGAAAGCGCGCCTGCCACGCCTGAAAGCACGATGAACTGCATTGCGCCTGAGTTGCCTGCGATTTCGCTTACCATGTTCCCCTTGCCAAGCGCAAGCACCACGCCAATCAGGAAAACCGCCATCACCACTGCGCGCACAGCGGTCGCGGTTGTGGAGTCGATGCCTTGCAAGCCAGCCTTGCCGAAGATTGCAACAAGCGCTGCAAAGATTGCCGAAAGCAGGGCGTAAATAAGCCAGGTGTAGTCCGATGCCATGGGAAAAAGTCGGAGGGAAGCTTTATTTGTCTTGTGCGAGTATCCGTCGTGGGAGGGGTAGAATGGAGGCCAAGGCTACTACTGACTTCAAGGCAATGGACTGTGCCACCGCGCTTGCCGCGCTTGTTACAAGTGAAAAGGGGCTGGCTGCAGCAGATGTGTCAATGCGCGTGAAGGAATTTGGCTATAATGAGGTTGCGGAAAAGAAGGAAAACGTATTGGCGGAATTCCTCTCCCACTACTGGGGGCCCATCCCATGGCTTTTGGAAATTGCCACCGTGCTTTGCTACCTGATAGGCAACAAGGTGGATGCGCTGGTGCTTGCCCTGCTTGTCGTGATGAACGGCGCAGTCGCATTCTACAACGAGCATGACTCGAAAAAAGCGCTGCAGCTCCTCAAGAAAAAGCTCACCATCAAGACGCGCATGCTGCGCAACGGGGATTGGCAGACCATGGACGCGCGCGAGTGCGTGCCTGGCGACATAATAATGATAGGATTGGGGGACGTGGTGCCTGCGGACGCCAAGATAATCACTGGCGGCATTTCTGCAGACCAGGCAGCACTTACCGGCGAATCGCTGCCTGTTGAGCTTCATGAGGGAGATGTAATCTACACCGGCTCGATTGTTAAGCGAGGCGAGGTCAAGTGCGTGGTGGTCAACACCGGCATGAGGACGTATTTTGGGAAGACCGTGGAGCTTGTCAACATCGCAAAGCCCAAGTCCAAGACCGAGGAAATCATGTTCACCCTCTCGCGCAACGTCTCCTACATAGGCGCGGTGCTTTTCCTGATCATTCTAGGCTATGCGCTCATGATTGACGTCAAGCCCGTGATAATACTCACCTTCGCAGTGCTGTTCATCGGCGGAGGCGTGCCTGCTGCGCTGCCCATGATGTTCACGATTTCTCAGGCAAAGGGCGCAACCGAGCTTTCCAAGAGGAACATACTTGTCACCAAGCTGGATTCGCTTGAAAGCGCGGCATCTGTCGAAGTGCTTTGCCTGGACAAGACAGGCACGATCACCATGAACGAGATGGAGGTGCGCGAGGCGATTCCCATTGGCAAGGGCAAGTTCAGCACAGAAAACGACGTGCTGGCGTTTGCCGCGCTTGCCTCAAGCGAGGGAAGCAAGGACGCGATTGACTCGGCAATCCTGAAGCATGCCAAGGCAAATGGGGCAAAGCTTTCCGGCTGCAGGCAGGTCTCCTACAAGCCGTTCGAGCCTGCCACCAAGCGCGCAGAGGCAGTGGTCAAGGAGGGAAGCAACAAGTTCCTGGTGATGAAGGGCGCGCCGCAGATGGTCTCCTCGCTTTGCAAGGCGACTGCTGCGCAGAAAAATGCGCTTTCAAAGGCAGTGGAGGCGCTTTCGAAAAAGGGCTGCAGGGCTCTTGCAGTTGCCTATTCTGATTTTGACAAGTTTGACAAGCTCACGCTTGCAGGCGTGATTGGATTGGGCGACCCGCTGAGGCCGGACTCGGCCGCGACGATTGCTGCTCTGCGCGAGGCGGGCATCAAGCCCATCATGATAACCGGCGACAACATTGCGGTTGCAACGGAAATAGCCATGCAGGCGGGG
>Ga0172370_10010415_pt1 | contig 10677 bp, 12 predicted proteins | sample LakKiv5m_FD_114538 | JGI IMG/M metagenome (GOLD analysis project Ga0172370, IMG submission 114538) | Freshwater microbial communities from Kabuno Bay, South-Kivu, Congo - kab_022012_11.5m | ecosystem: Environmental > Aquatic > Freshwater > Lake | place: Democratic Republic of the Congo...
GTAAAAAATCAATATTTGACATAACCACATGCAGTGGAACAGATTGGTCGCCAGAATGGACTATGGCAGGGAGCAGCCAGTGCTTTCCTGGAACATCCTTACCTAGATCAAGGCGGCCACCATGAAAAATAGTCATGTCGTCTGTATCAAACAACACCAGTCCTCTCATAATATCGAACAACTCTGGTGATACGTTGGGAAGCGGGAACTCAGAATCATCAATATCGGGTTGTGATTCACGAAACATTCTTCGCATCATACGTAAGGTACGAGATTGCTCTGAGAATGGGAATGGTAAGGCGTCGCGCACGTCTACAGCAACAGCTGCCGCTCTATCAGTTTGATTCATGCTTTCATAATGCTTCATATTTATCTATTCTGCAAGACATTTACCTCATGATACACATTTGATACATATATTATAGGATGGGATGTCAAGCTATTGTATGGTCAAAGATATAGTCGAGGAAAAATTAATGACGCTTTGCCACCTCGAAGTCTCATTATAATTCTGTTATGATTTGCTCATGAGTAGCAAAGGGGGGAATGAAATTAGAGTGGTGGATTTATTTTGTGGAATTGGCGGTCTTACACATGGATTAATTAAGGAAGGTCTCGACGTGGTTGCTGGGATAGATAATGACGGATCTTGTAAGTTTGGATACGAGTATAACAATAAAACGACTTTCATTAAAAAGAATATTCTTGATGTTACAGGTCAGGATATTAATGGATTATTTGGGAAAAGTGGTATAAGAGTTTTGGCTGGGTGTGCCCCTTGCCAACCGTTTTCGAAATTAAACCTGAAAGAAGTCACTCAAAAGCAACTAGAACCTCTTGGTAAATTTGCGCAACTCATTGATGAGATTATGCCTGATATAGTATCAATGGAAAATGTGAGTGGTTTGGCTGACACTAAAAAATACCCTGTTTTTGCGAACTTTATTAATACACTAGAGAAAAATGGCTATAAGTATAAATACGAAGTTGTTGATGTTTCTGAATATGGGGTACCACAAAGGCGTAAACGACTTGTATTACTTGCTTCTAGGTTTGGTGATATCCAACTGGTCAAACGCACGCATAAGGATAAAAGGATAACCGTGCGGGATGTGATTAGCGGTTTACCACCATTGCACGACGGAGAGACGAGTGAGAATGACTTACTCCATAGATCTAGAAAACTCAGTCCACTTAACTTGAAACGGATCAAGGCTACTCCTCACGACGGTGGAGGTTCCAGCAACTGGTCTTCTGAATTAGTTTTAGATTGCCACAAGAAGGAAAGTGGAAAGACATACAAGAGTACCGTTTATGGGAGGATGAAGTGGGATGAGCCTGCTCCCACTATGACAACACAGTGTATCGGTCTGGGGAATGGGAGATTTGGTCATCCTGAGCAAGATAGAGCGATAAGCTTGAGAGAAGCGGCACTATTTCAGACTTTTCCAAAAAACTACCAATTTTCAGACCCGAAGCAGCCAATTATAATTGCTCATGTGGCAAAATTTATCGGGAATGCAGTACCAGTTCGCTTAGGGTCTATAATAGGTAAGAGTATTAAAGACCACATTAAGCAGTATGTCAGACAGTAATCAATTTTCTTTCAACATTTCCCTTAGTGTACTGAACCACCTTGGACGTAACTTATATAGAAACTTTATTACCGTACTAGGTGAAGGAATTTCAAATTCTTGGGACGCCGACGCCAAGAATGTCCGAATTTACATTGATAGGGATAAAGACTTGTTACTTATTAAGGATGACGGCATTGGTATGACTGCCAATGATTTTAGATATAAATTTCTTAAAGTCGGTTACTCTAAGCGTGGGAATGATGATAGTGCGATGATATCTCCTGGAGGGCGTCCATATATTGGTAGAAAAGGGATAGGTAAACTAGCCCTTTTGTCATGTGCTAAGAAGGTTAGCGTTCTATCAAAAACAGATAGTAGTGATTACATGGGGGGAACAATAGATAATAGTGCGCTAGATGGCGCTATCTCTGAGGATCAGCCGAATTATGACCTAGAGCAGGTTGACCAAAGTAAATTTGCTTCATATACCAAGAATCACTTGCGCGGAACAATAATTTTGTTTGAAGGTATATATGACTCCATAAACAAGACAGAGGACTATCTGAGAAAGGTATTAGCACTATACTTTAGATTCTCATTAGTTGACCCCTCGTTCCACATCTTCTTGAATGATGCTGAAGTTACAGAGGAAGATTTAAAGAGCTTGGCTGAAAAGACGGAGTTTCTTTGGAATATTAACACTCTTGATGATCCTTACATTACTCAGAAACTAGTTAATCTTAAGAATAGCGACGTATTTGTGATTGATGAAATGAAAGTGAATGGTTTTATCGCATCGGTGATTAGGCCAAGATATCTCAAAATTACTGATACTGAGGAAAAAGCTGGCGTAGATCTTTTTGTGAACGGCAGGTTGAGAGAAAGGGATATTTTAAAACATATGCCGAGTTTCTCTACAAGAATTGTTGCTAGTTATTTATATGGCCAAATACATTTCAACTCCCTAGATAGCTCAAATCAAGACAACTTCACTACTAGTCGTGAGAGTATAAAAGAAGGAAATCCCGAATATGACTCACTTTTGAAAGTATTGAAAGAAGACATCTTGGGGAAAATTAGTTCAACCTGGGATTTGTGGAGGCTTAAAGCCGATGAAGAAGGAGATGACGAAAATCCAGCAAAAACAGTTGAGGAGCGTCGTGCCAAAAGCCTATACGTTATGGCCTCAAGGCAATACAAGAGAAGTACCAGGAATCCTGATCTAGATGGATGGATTAAAGAGATTGAGCCAGACGCCGAGTTCAATATTCCAGCATATGTGAATTGCTTTGTATCTGAAAACTTGATCAGAAAATATGTAGCACACAAAAATATCACTTTATCCACCGAGGCTACTACAGAAGTAGCAAAGTGGAGAGGAGTTGAAACAAACAATAAAAATAAGGGAAATATTAGCATCGGCATTAGAGAAGAAGACAATGATCTGGAATACTTAGATATGAGTAATCTTGCGAACCTAGTTGATAAAAGAGATCCTAATAGAGAAGCCTGCCTTGCTAGAGACGCCAATGAGTATAAACCGATTCGAGATGCCGTTGCTCACACATCCCTACTTACTAATGTCGCTAAACTCAAACTCACATCAGTTTACGAAAATATTAAGGGTAGAATTACGACTCTGTTATCTACTCATTAATTGATTATCTTGTCGAAATGCAACAAACTTTAGTTATTTGGTTGTTCTTGCATAGTAGCTCTATACGTCATCTGTCCACTCAACTTCATGAAATGCTTTGATAGCTAGTAACGTTGCCTTTTTAGTAGGATACTCGCCTTCGTTGATGAACTTAACCTTCTCACCACCATTGTTCACAGCCATGCCGTATGTGAACCTAATATAAATACGCCCAAGTTGTCTCACTTCTCGCCTGTAGAAATTCATAAAAACCTTGAAACTATGCGTACGCCTACTAGCTATCGTTTCCTCATTTTTATCAAGAAATTTTATGTAATATGATGTCATAAATGCTCCTCACCACTCCTCAAATAATCTATTGGTTCCCCCGTTTACCGTGTATTCGATAATTCTTGCCAAGAATGCTCTGCGACTTTTTGGTCGTGCTGAGTTTGCCTCGTAATTTTGAATTACCTTTAGTCGTTGGTTATCAAAAAGCCAATCATCTTCACTGGAATCCCATTTTTCTTCAAAATTAGGATCTATTTCGATGACCTTGTCATAGATGTAATTTTTCTCATCCAGATTAAGGTAATCTGAAAATGGGATACTTGACACTCCGTCATTGTCATACTCCCATCGTGGTAGGCGGGCCGTATTATTGTCTTCTCCCACATATGTGTTCTCTCCCTTTATCTCTCCTTTTTTAGAAAAATGATTATCTTTTAAGAATTTGTTTTTATTATCCTTTAAGCATTTGGGTTGTTTATCACTACCCTCTGTGGAAGCGGTAGACTCGACTGGGGTACTACCTTCTAGTAGTGCGGTAGCCATCTTTTTATGGCCTACCAAGTGATTGATCTTGGTATATGATTTACTCCACTCTCCATGCTCTCCAGTGTTCTTCTGTGGTAGTAGTTCAATGTACCCTAGTTCTACTAGCTTCTGCCTAACTCTGCGCGTCTTATCTCGGCCCCAATCTAACCCACCCTTAATCTTTTCTCCCTTTTCAGTTCTGCCTGTCATAAAAGAGAGAGTGGCATACACTTGATTTGTGCCTTGTATATTGGCGTGGTAGCAGTATTTAAGATACATAGACACACAATCAGGGTCACCATTACGGTATAAGTCATCAAGCGTTCTCCAGGTGACATTAGGGATTTGTGAAGCATCGAATGTATGCTTAGTCATCAAGACTCTCCTTTAGCACCACTACAACCCCTCTGCAGATGGATTTGATGTATCCTTGTGCCTCAAGTAACTCGTTAACCTCCTGGAATTTGCGTAGACTCCACCTCCTGCGACTTTGCATCTGTAACATCCACTTCAGGTCTTTCTTGCATATCTTTAAGACTGGGTTATTCTCGAATACACTCAAAGTTTGATATAAACTAAGCAATTCCCCCGTATCTTGGTTAGTTAAAATATTTTTCGTAGGCATATAACTCCTTTACTTGCCACATATTTTGATAATAAAAACCCACAACAAAATCTAAGGTTCACTTTCAGATTCATATTGTGGGTTTCTGGTAGGTAATGCTTCTAAGCTCTACCTAAATAGAGTGCATCAAACTAAAGGTGGGAGAGAAAAGATGTCAATATATATCAAAAGAGGTCAATTTCATTTTCTCGACCTATAACTGTTAACCTATATAATTAACGTTTATTGAAAATTGCACTTAATTATACTGGTTATAGGTCTATACTTACCTGTTAATTGGTGTTTAGATCTGATTACCTCTGGGCGTAGCAGCTGACAATTTATATTGTGCGAAGTGACTAAGTTGAAGTATTATATTTTCCCAATGTAATTTTTATCCTATATTTCTATAAAAACCGACCACCCTGCTCTGTAGAAGCGGGCAAGGCCCCTTACTATGAGTACGGGGTAAGCGTGATGTGAGAGAAAATTTTTGAAAATTTTTTCAGAATGTATATAAAGTGTCTATACTATTGACAGTAGTAGAACTGAGCGCCATAGTTATTGACCTTCCAATAACAATTTTGAGACGTAGGTTCTGGCTGGATGGTAGGGAGTGGGGAGAAAGTGATAGGGGATAGCGTTGGCATCGGCGAGTAGGTTCTGTTGGCAATCTCTGGTGGTACGCTAGTAGTCATGTTGACTGAATTTTGATTAATCCGACACTGTTCTGGGCTTGTGTAGTAGTAGGTTTGCGAATAACCGAGAGCTGGATAATATATTGTGCATGGCGGATAGGATGGAGTTGCATACGTGTATTCGTTTGGTGTTTTGTTTTGATTGTTGGTTTGGTGGTTAGAGGTAGGCCATGGTGTTGCAGAGGCTGGCAAGCCCCAATCTGTTCTAAACTTTGCGCATGCGTCTGGTGTAGTCTTAAATGTCTTGTAATCAGGTCCAATGCAGTCAATTTGATTTGCTTTTGGCTTATATTGCTGGCTTTGGATGGTTGATGGCGATGGAGTTTTTGTTGTAGTTTTATTTGCAGTTAAAGTTATATCTGGAAGTGGTGAGCCATTTAATCTAGCACTACGCACATTACCCTCATCGGGCGAGATAAAGCCAAGCAATACCAGTAGAGCCAAAGCTCCTACGCCGATACTCAGAGTTTTATATATGGATTTCGTTTCCTCAAGAGTTCGAGGAGTAGATACAAAACGACTCAAGATTGCCACAATAAATGCTACGACACCTAGACCTATGTTTCCAAGAAAAAGCCAGTCTGGCATTAATTTTAAGTTATCTGGATTACGGGTCATGAAAACTAGCCCTACAAACACGGACAATGTGCCAATCCATATCCAAAACGATATCTTGGAAAGATCAAAGAGCTTCTTCTGAAATATGGTTTGTACTATGTTATCTGGCATATGACCTCCACCTGCTTCATTTTTTCCATTTTGTTGCTTCAAAACAAACAAAATAACCCAAGAAAAAGTTGATTGCTGAGAAAAATGTCCAGACGAAAATCTCATGAATTGAGGAACTGTAGTAGTAGTTGCCACCCAACATTGCGACAAATAGCGCCACATCAAAAATAACTGTGAAGATTATCAAGTTTTTACTGTCAGTATTGCTCATGGATAGTAATCTCCTTTGTGTTTTTCATAACAATAATCTTGCGCCTCGGCTATTGCCTTAAAACCAACAGAGCCTTCTTCCTGCATCGTGGCTATCTCGTCTAAACTAAGGCCCATTTTGCTACTCATATAATCCCACTCACATTGGCAATATATCTGAGCTTTAGAGGTTGCAGCCTGTTCGTTTACAACGTCTGTGAATTTTTGCGTCTCTTCCATTAGGTGGGGAACACAACCTTTCATCCATGCTACTTGTGCCTGCTCCTCGGCTGTGACAACTACAGGGATTTCTTTTTGCTTTTGACTATCATACTTTCCAATGACTAGGGTAAAACCAAATACAATACCTATAAAGGCCAAAACTAGCAACGATTGTGGATTCAGGTATTTATTTTTCATAAAAGCCCCCCACCAGTAAGGGTTTCCCCCACATCCCTTTCGGAATGCGACCACGTAAGTCCCTGATGGAGAGCTTCCAACAACTTACGTGGTTTTTGCACCATGCCCAGACGGGTTTAGGTGACTATGGAAATTATAGCACTAGATTACCAACTAAAACTCCCACTCTTAGTTTTTAGATCAACGTGGATATTGTTTATATCAATACCTGCATCTAGTAGTTGTTTTCTTGCGAAATTAGCCATATCATCATCGGTGATACTTGCCCTGATCAGTTCATTTTTCGTGTTCATTTCAACAGCAAGATCCTCAATAATATAGTGACTATAATATCTATCGGTAACTAGGACACTCTTGTGTCTTAGTAATCTCGATACTTTTTGAAGTGGCATGCCACGCCTAAGTAAGTTAGTCGCACACGCATGCCGTAAGTCATGCACGCCTATTGGTGCGACACTGGTGGCAAGACAACCTCTTTTAAGCGCAATACGCAGAACCTCTTCACTCACTTCAAATACTATTGTACGGTGGATTCTATCTCTCAAAAACCCTACCATGTCTACTGGAGCTGGGACAAATTCAATCCGCCCACTTTTGCTGTCCATAATTTTGATTTTTGGGGATTGATCGTCAAGCTTGAGATCACAACCTCTCAACCCACATAACTCGTGAATTCTTATGCCAGTGCGTAAAACGAATTGGAGTGCTGGCCTCTCTTCCTCAAGCTTTTTCTTACGTGTAGAGGCGTTGTCGTATTTACCAGGCGTCGTACCTGCAATAATAACTGCCTCAGCCTTTTTCAGTGAAAGCAAGTTAATGTCTTTTGGTTGTTCCTGGGGAATTTTTAGTTTTTTACTAAATTTCTTAGCGTGCCCATTTTCTGCCATCCAATTTGAAAAGGCACGCAACATAACTCCGTATGTACGGATGGAGTTGGCGGCCAATCCCTGCTCGCGAAATAACTGAAGAAAATCCTGAAGCAACTGTTCAGAATACTCTTTTGAGAACCCAAACTTGAGAAGGCGCTTGAAAAATTTCCTCTTCTTTTTGAGAGTTGCAGGGGATTGTCCCTCGTTCTCGGAATCTAATAAATATTGAGCTATAGCCCGCTCTAGGCTAATCTTGACCACCATGGTTTAAGATCCTTTGTCTTAAACCTGGTGTTTTGCATGAACCCTTGCGAGTCCAAACCTCGATTTATTACTAAACTTTTTATGCCCCACTAGGTAGGCTAGTGAATAATAGCCGCAACTATATATGTTGAAGCCTGTCGCTATTTTATGACTAGGATTGATATACCAACCCTTTTGGCTATCGTGCAAGGCCTTGACTACTGGTTCTCAGGATGAGAACCTGATGTCCTAGACCGGGCTAGACGATGGGGCCTTTACCCTGTATCGAGCTTGGCTCTGATACGGGGTTATTTTACTACATCTTGAGTGGATAAAGAATCCTTGAGCATTAATTTAAGCATTCTCTTTCCTTGGGTTGTTTTGAGATACTTTTCTCGTCTTCGAGCATCAGATTCCGCTTTGTATGCCTCATAATGGATTAGTTCGATCTTACCCATGTGGGAAGTCGTATACACGTTTTTACCAATATGTTCTCGCATTCTTCTCTTGAGATTGGCACTATACCCAATGTAGAGTTTTCTACTCTGTATTGATTGAATTACGTATGTATAAAACACATGATTAGTTTAGCAATAGAATATGTCACGTACTACAGCAAAGCTGAGTACATGGCAATCGTCTATTTGACGATTGCACCAACAAAATCAATTAGGGGAAACATTGTTCTAACTTCACCCCAGAATTTTTCGGATAGTCTGGCGCTATAACTGGCATTATTCCCCTTTTCCATGGTTTTGCAGAGCCGGCGATCCCAATCCTCGATTATGCGGCGAACAACTAATCCCTGTTCGTTAAAGACAACTTGATTGGCCTTTTTGTTGGCTTTATAGAGATTGTGGATAAATATAAACTCATCAAAAATGTGCTTGTTCTCCGCACACATCTTTTGGAAATACTCTTTGTATTTGACCATATGTTAAGTAGTATTGATCTCAAGGATTAAAAATGCAAGATAGAGAATTATTAAGACAAAACTTTCTTTCCTGGATAGTTGATCACGAGAGCGAATAAATATATAGAAGAGAATGAGAGAAGTCAGAAGGATTATCAGACGAGTGAGGGTGTGATTAGGAAGATGAATACCTGAGTTGATAATGGCGAAGATGCCAATTAACAAAGTGTTAGCGGAGGCAGAACCAATATAGTCGGCGAGAGCAACATTTTTTTTGTGGGATAAAACTGTCCGAATAACAAGAGAAAGCTCGGGGAGATTGGTGCCGATCGCTACTATTAATAGTCCTACTAAAAAGGGCGACCAATTAAAGGCCTTGGCGAAATACTCAGCCGAATTAACCATTAGCTGAGAGGCGAGAGTAACGACAACAACTCCAATTATAATTTTGGGGAGATGATGTTTGGAGTGATTGCTGTAGCTAGTTAGCTTTTCTTTGATTTTCTCTAACAAACTCTCTTTTTGAGAGAGGATAAGAAAGAGAGCGAGATACATGAAGATGAGTAAGACACCTTCCCATGGGGATAGATAGCTGTCCACGATGAGAATTGCAGGAGTAACAATGGTGAGAAGAGCGTAGAGCAACTGACGAGAGTGGATAGCACGGGGGAGCTTAACCCCACCTCCAAATAGCGAGAGCAGGGGAATGACAAGTAAGAATAAGACGAGGGTTGCGCCAAGGAGATTGCCAACGGCAAGCTCTGACTCGCCACGCATAATGGCGGTAGTCCCTATCATCATTTCGGGAAGAGAGGTAAAGAGGCCAAGGATAAAAAAGGAAATGGTAAAAGCAGAGATTTTGAGGGAAGTGGCAAGGCTCGAGATAGCTTTGACTACAATGCCTGTACCCCACCAGAGAAGGAGAGAAGAAAATGCAAAAGTGATGAGGTGGGGGATTAGAGCAGAGATGGGCATTGGCTCTAATTTATCAGACTAGAGCGATTTTGAGAACCTCGGAGATGTGCTCGACGGGATGGAAAGTTAAATCGTTCTTAACTTCTTGGGGGAGTTTGACCAAATCTTTGGAGTTTGCTTTGGGATGGATAATCTCACGGAGCCCAGCGATGTGGGCGGCAATCACTTTTTCTTTTAAGCCACCAATTTCTAAAACTCGCCCACGAAGGGTGATCTCACCAGTCATCCCAACCGTCTTTTTGACAGCTTTTTTGGTTAAAGCAGAAACTAGGGCGGTCGTCATAGTAACTCCGGCGGAGGGACCATCTTTGGGCACTGCACCTTCGGGGACATGGATGTGAAGATCGAGCTTTTTGTAAAAGTCGCTCTTGAGTCCAAAGTCGTTGTAATGAGCGCGAATATAACTCCAAGCAGCTTGGGCGCTTTCTTTCATGACATCACCTAGCTGGCCGGTAATTTGGATTTTGCCACTACCGGGCATGACCCCTACTTCGATAAACAATATTTCCCCACCGACACTGGTCCAAGCGAGGCCTGTGGCAACGCCAACCCCATTTTTCTTTTCGGCTTGGCTCCCACTAAACTTGGCGGGACCAAGATAAACAGAGAGATTATCACTCGTAATTTGCTTTTTGGTTTTGCCCAACGCTTTTTGCTTGGCAATTTTCCTGGCTAGACTCATAAGTTCACGCTCTAGTCCACGAACACCTGCTTCAAGCGTATACTTGCTAATAATTTCTTTTAAAACAATATCCTTGAGTTTGAGATCGCTCGGTTTGAGACCATTTTTGTCTATCACTTTGGGGAGCAAGTATTTTTTGGCAATATGGAATTTTTCGTCCCGCGTATAGCTAGTAAAGCGAATAACTTCGAGGCGGTCGCGGAGAGCAGTGGGAATGGTGTCCAACACATTGGCGGTTGCGATAAACATGACCTGGGAGAGATCCATATCAATCTCCAGGTAGTGATCGCTAAATTTGGAGTTTTGCTCAGGGTCTAGCGCTTCTA
>Ga0172370_10010419_pt1 | contig 10672 bp, 9 predicted proteins | sample LakKiv5m_FD_114538 | JGI IMG/M metagenome (GOLD analysis project Ga0172370, IMG submission 114538) | Freshwater microbial communities from Kabuno Bay, South-Kivu, Congo - kab_022012_11.5m | ecosystem: Environmental > Aquatic > Freshwater > Lake | place: Democratic Republic of the Congo...
AATATCCTGATGCGGAGATAAATGAAATTAATGATTATACCCAATTTTCTTCGGAACAGTTGGATGAAGCTGGCAATCCGATTCCTTTTGCCAGCTTGAAATTTCCCAATCAGCTTTATGACTTATGGGGCGCGGAATTGGTTTTTGTCAAAGATTATCCTTATCCGATCAGGACTTATCCGGAATTCGAACATCAAGCAACCCAAACGTTCATTGATCCGATGGCGTCGCTGTTGGAAATTTTAAGCCGTTTACAGCCATCAGAACAAGTTTGGCTGCAGTTAGTGGTGACGCCGCAGCCGGTCGGTTGGGGCGACAAGGCCAAAGAAGTGGTGGCTAAACTGCAGGGTCACGATTATGTTAAGCCGTCCAGCGGTTTGGATCCGACAAAATTAATAACTGTGCCGATGGATGCAATGATTAGCGCGGTTAATAGCGCTATTGGTTTAGTTGGCGAAGTCAAGAAAAAAGAAGAGGATCAATGGAAAATGTTTAAGATGTCGCCCGGTGAGCGTGGCGTTTTAGAAAGGATTGAAAAAAAACTTGCCAAGCATAATTTTAAAGTCAAATTCCGTTTGATTTATTTCGGCAAGAAAGGCGTTTTTATGAAGGGTCGCGGTTTGTCCGGCGTCATGGCGGCTATCCAGCAGTTTAATTCTTCCGATGCCAACGGTTTTAAGCCGGGAAAACTGACAAAAACGGCAGCTGATTATTGGCGAGTAGGTAAGCGTATCTCCAAGCGTCAGAATAATATTTTGCGCTGGTATTCTAAGCGTAGTAATTTTTATGGCGAAAAAACCAAAGATATTTTATGGATGAATCCGGAAGAGCTGGCAACAATCTGGCATTTCCCGGTGATGACCGTTAAGGCTTCGGATGTCGGCATGATTGAAAGCAAGAAATCGGCTCCGCCATCGCGTTTGCCGTATGAGCTTCGCGCTACGCCGGTTACTAAAAAAGAAGAGATAGTCGAAGCGTCAAATCCGATTATTCCCATAGAACCGATGGCTCCATCATTAGATTTTTCGCCGCCAGTTTTCGCGCCACAAAATAATTATCAAGCGCCTTTGCCGCCGGCTATCGAGCCAATAGAACCGCCAACGTCGCTGAGCGATTTGTCATTTCAGCCGTCAGTTAGCGAAGTTGTACCAAATGAAGTTGCATCGCCGCATCGGATTATGCCGACCGGTATTACGCCGCCGCCGGATATGGGCGCTAAAAAAGGCGCACCGCCATCTAATTTGCCTTTCGCCTAAAAAAATTTATGCACGATTCAAATAAAGACATTACAATCTTCGGCGAAACCAATTACCGCAATATCAAGCGGTCTTTTGGCATTAAGCGTGATGATCGCCGCCGCCACATGTACATCATCGGAAAAACAGGTATGGGTAAAACGACCTTGCTGGAAAATCTTATCATTTCCGATATTTTGAACGGCGAAGGCTGCTGTTATATCGACCCGCATGGCGACACGGCTGACAAATTATTGGATTTTATTCCGCCTCATCGCATCAATGATGTCGTTTATATCAATCCGGCCGATACTGAATTTCCAATCGCTTTCAATATTTTAGAAGCGGTTGATGAGCGCGACAAGAGTTTCGTGGCTTCTGGTCTTATTTCAGTTTTCAAAAAATTATGGGCTGATTCTTGGGGACCTCGCTTGGAGTACATTTTGCGTAATGCTATTTTGTCATTGTTGGATTATCCCGGTTCGACGTTATTAGGCATCATGCGTATTTTAGTGGAAAAGGATTACCGCGAAAAAGTGGTGGAAAAAGTCAAGGATCCGGTGGTCAGATCTTTTTGGGTCAATGAATATAGCAAGTGGAATGAAAAGACTTTGCAAGAAGTCATTTCGCCGATTCAGAATAAAGTCGGGCAATTTTTGTCTAACTTTTTAATCAGGAATGTCGTCGGCCAAGTCAAATCCTCGATCGACTTGCGCGATATCATGGATAAGAAAAAGATCTTGATTTTAAATTTATCCAAGGGCAGAATCGGCGAAGATACGATGCAGCTTTTGGGCGCCATGATAGTCACTAAACTGTATTTGGCGGCGATGAGCCGCGTGGATATTCCGGAAACCGAGCGCAATGATTTCTATCTGTATGTCGACGAATTCCAGAACTTTGCGACAGAAAGTTTTGCCAATATTTTGTCAGAAGCTAGAAAATACCGTCTGAATCTGATTGTGGCGCACCAATATATCGAACAATTGCCGGAAGAAGTGTCGGCAGCCATTTTCGGCAACGTCGGTACTTTGATTAATTTTCGCGTCGGCGCGGCTGATGCGGAAAATTTGGTCAAAGAATTCACGCCGTTTTTCGAAGAAGAGGATTTAGTTAATCTGCCGGCCTTTTGCGTTTATTTGAAATTGATGATTGACGGCATTTCTTCAGATCCGTTTTCGGCGGCCACTCTGCCGCCACTCTTTGACGACTATCGAACTGATAATCGTATCAAGGTTATCCAGGTATCGCGTGAACGTTATGCTAATTCTCGCGCTGTAGTGGAAGACAAGATTAATCGTTGGAGCGCCATGGATCTGGGTCGGCTTGGCTCTTTGGAATCGGGCGAAAAAATAAATGGATTGAAGATGGGTGAGGTGATAGTGCGAAAAGATGTCGGTCCGACAATAAGTTTGTCATCCTTGGGCAAGGGGACTTTGCCTAGCAGGCCTTTAATTGCCAAGGTTGATGATAGTAAGAGTCAAAAGTCAGGCAAAAAAGATGATAAAAAGAATGATAAATTGAGATTTTCGGCCAAATGTTCCAAGTGCCATAAGGATTTTAAATTGGGTTTTGATCCGGATCCGTCCAAGCCGGTTTATTGCGATGATTGTTTTAAACAGGTTAAAGAAGATCGTCGCAAAAAATCTGAAGAGCGAAGTTATGAAATAAAAGATATTGGCGATTTACTGCCGAAAGAAGCGGAGGCAACAACTCAGCCGATCAGCTTGATGCAGGCCTTGTCACAGGACGTCACTGGTTTTGACGGTAAGAAACATACGCCTTTGCCGCCAAAAAATCAGGAAGAAGAAGGTTTGACTGAAGATGAATTCAAGATGGAATGGTATGAAGAAGCTAAAAAAATGGTTGGCGGGTTGCCGGCTGATAATGATCAAGGCCAAGTCGTGCCCCCGACTCCGCCGATAGCGCCTAGTGTTTAATTGTTTGTGAGTGGCAATTTTTTGCAGTAATATTATCTTTGTCGCTCGCTGTCATCCCGACCGGAATGTGGTAATCCGCATGCAGTGGAGGGATCCCTTAGAATTTTACTAATTTTAAGAAATGAATTAGAATCAGGAGGCAAGATTAATAATTTTCATTTTATGTCAGAGACTATAAAAAATTTAGCCAAAGCGTTTGTTGGCGAATCGCAAGCTCGCAACCGCTATACGATGTATAGCAAAGTGGCGAAAAAAGCCGGCTTGGAACAGATTGCTGAGATATTTTTGCAGACTGCTGATCAGGAGCGTGAACACGCTGCCAAATTATTTGAAGAAATCCAAGGTTTAAAAGCTGTTTCCAGTGAAGATTTGTCGGCAATAAAAGTTGAGGCTGAAGCGCCGACGGCTTTCGGCACGACAGCGGAAAATCTGCAAGCCGCCATTGCCGGAGAAAATTATGAATATTCAATAATGTATCCGGAGTTTGCTGATACGGCTGATAAAGAAGGTTATCCAAAGATTGCGGCGCGATTGCGTTCGATTGCGGTAGCGGAAAAGCATCACGAAGAGAGGTATTTGAAGTTATTCCAAAATATCAGCGAAGGCCAGGTGTTTAAGAAAGATGAGGAAGTTGAATGGATTTGCCGTGAGTGCGGCTATGTTCATGTCGGCAAAGACGCTCCAATTGAGTGTCCGGCGTGCAATCATGCTCAGGCGTTTTATCAATTAAAATCAGAAAATTACTAGAGTAATTTTTGGTTTTAATTGTTATTCTGATTGGAGCTTGGTAATCCAAGCGTAATAGAGGAATCTCTTTTATTAAAACTTCGAATACGGAATATGTTATCAATAAATAAAAAACTTATGACAAAACTAAATCAAATTTACAAATGCTCTGTCTGTGGCAATATGGTGGAAGTCATACATACTGGTGTCGGCACTTTAGTGTGTTGCGGCCAAAACATGGTCTTGCAGGAAGAAAATACTGTTGACGCCTCAAAAGAAAAACATGTGCCGGTCATTGAAGAAACTGAAAGCGGCGTCAAAGTCAAAATCGGTTCAGCGCCGCATCCGATGGAGGAAGCGCATTGTATCGAATGGATTGAAATTATGTTTGGGGATAAGGTGGCTAGGCACTTCTTGAAGCCGGGCGACGCGCCGGAAGCTGAATTCAATATTAAGAAAGTTGACGGATTGGTCGCTAGGGAATATTGTAACCTGCATGGACTCTGGAAATCATAAAAAGACATTAAAAAAAGAGCCTCGGCCGCAATGGCCGGGGCTTTCGTTGCAATGTCGTTAGCACAGGTATTAGCCTTCGTGACGCGGACATTTTTTGAATTCGAAGCTTAGAGTGTAGGCCAGTTCGCGATGATCAATGGCCATCGACCCTAGTTCGTACTTGTCGTCTCCGATTATATCGCTGTCAAATTTGTCTCCTAGCCACCGTTTCAGCTCGACGATTATGTGAGCAGGAAAAGCGTCTCGAGGCGGTAGTACAAAAGTGAAGACTCCATATCCGCGGTATTTGATAGTGGTGCCTGGCGGATGTAGTTCAGGATCCTTGATGTCACCAACGCCGATTAGCTGATCGATTACTTGCCAATCCATTTTACTTACTCCTCATCCTCTAATAGAGGGCTGGTTGAAATATTGATAGTGAAGTATCTCGGATTCTTTCGGTGCTTAAGTGTTCCCAAAATGACGCAACCGGTTTCGGTTTGAAGCGTTTCCTTTAGGAATTGATGCCATGCTTGCACCAAATCGTCGTTGGTTAGGGGGCTTTCGTCAAGAGAGACGACTTCCAGTAAATAAGCCCCGCCGCCCTCATAGGTGACGTGTAGCAAAAACTTTTTTGGCGGTTCCGTTGATTTATTCATGGTTTTTTCCTTTTCGCATAGTAAAGCTCTAAGGCTGAAAAGAACATTCATTCTGGCTGATCCAGATATTTTATTCTACCAACTAATCATTGTTTTGTCAATTTGCCATAATCGCCTGATACTCATATAATTGAGATGATATGGCGATGAACGAAACCGAAGAAATTAAAGATAAGATTAGGGTAGATGAGCTTTTGGGCGAATATCTCAAATTAGTGCCGGCCGGCACTAACGTCTATAAAGCGATCTGTCCGTTCCACAATGAAAAAACGCCTTCGCTGATGGTTTCGCCGGCGAGGAATTCTTGGCATTGCTTCGGTTGCGGCGCTGGCGGCGATATTTTCGAATTCATCATGAAGATCGAAGTCTTGTCGTTTCCAGAAGCGTTGAAAATTTTGGCCGAGCGGGCCGGTGTCACTTTGACTCGCCAGAATCCGCAAACGACCGATCGCAAAAATCGCTTATATGATTTGTGCGAGCTGACCGCAAAGTATTGGCATAAGATATTATTGGATTCGCCCCGGGCGCAGGCCGTAAGGGAATATTTAAAAAACAGGGGAATAACCGAAGAGTCGATGGAAAAATTCAAACTCGGCTATTCAATTGATGAGTGGGATAACTTGATCCAGTTTTTATTAAAGCGTGGTTTTCGCGAGGAAGAGATTTTTCGCGCCGGGTTGTCGATCAAACGCGAGAAGGGGAGCGGTTTTTATGACCGGTTTCGCCATCGGCTGATGTTTCCGATCATTGATCATCACGGCCGGACAGTCGGTTTCGGCGGCCGGGCTTTGAAGGCTGATGAGCCGGCTAAATATATCAATTCGCCGCAATCGGAAATTTATAATAAATCAGAGGTTCTTTATGGTTTGTATTGGGCTAAAGATGCTATTCGCAAAAATGATCAGTGCGTTTTGGTGGAAGGTTATATGGACGTCATTCCGTCGCATCAAGCTGGCGCGCAAAACGCTATTTCGATTTCCGGCACAGCTTTGACCAGCGAGCAATTAAAATTGATCAAACGTTATACGAATAATCTGGCGTTATCGCTCGATATGGATGAAGCTGGCCAGCGCGCGGCGATTCGCAGCATCGAATTGGCGTTGGAAGAAGAACTTGATATTAAAGTTATTACCTTGCTTAGCGGCAAGGATCCGGGCGAATGCGCTACTAAAAATCCGAGCGAGTGGCTGGCGGCCATCGCTGCAGCCGAATCAGTGATGGAATATTTTTTTAAGCGCGCTATGGCTGGACGCGATCCGAATTTGCCGGAGGACAAGAAAAAGATTGCGGCGTTTTTGATTATGAAAATCGTTAAGATCGGCAATATTGTTGAGCGCGATCATTGGCTTAAGGAGCTATCGACTAGACTGAATGTGTCTGAAGAAGCTGTTAGGGAATTGGCTAAAAAAGCCTCGGGAATAGGTCGTCCTAATACTCCTCAAAGGCCACAAAATGCCCCAGAAAAGGAGATGGTTGCCAAAACCATGAATGACCAGATTTTATTGAGGTTTAGGCAAGTTTTAGCTATGATTTGGATTTATCCGGAATTTTTGGCTAAATTACCTGATTTTTTAGCGCCAGAGGTTTTAGAGGCTAACTTAGCTAAAGATATTTACAAAAATTTAATTTTGTTTTATACTACAAACAACGATCTGTTCGCCTTAGGCGCTCGTGGACGGGAGGAGCAACAAATTTTTCCAGCCTTTATAAATTGGCTGAGAACCCAAGCCGTCGCCGACGGGGCCGAACAATTTTTGGAGCAGTCGTATCTTTTGGCGCAAAAGGACTTTTCGTCTTTGGACGTCAAAGAAGCTAAAAACGAATTAGATACGCTTTTGAGATTGCTCAAGAGCAGTTATATTAATTCGGAATTTTCCCGCTTGAATGACGAACTCAAGCAAGCGGAAAAAACGGCGACAGCCAAACAGTCGCTAAAATCTCCAATATTTTAAACGAGCTGATTCGTCAAAAATCAGTTCTTTGAATTCCTGCTTAAAATAATCTCGGTTATGGGGCTGTCCCAAAACTCCCTTTTTGATGATTTTCCAAAAAAATTTCAGCTAATTTTAGCTCCTAATTTTTGAAAAATTCCTAAAAAATAGAGTAATGGGACAGCCCCTTATATCAGAGTATTTTAGTGGGAATTGCCGGCTGGAAAACAGGCTCTAATCTTTTTCCGGCTAATTTTGCCGTCATTTATGGCAATTCATAAATTAAGATACGATGACCAAAAAAAATAAGAAAAAACCGGCAGCTAAACCGGCTCATAAAGCTAATCATAAAAAGCCGGTCAAGGTTCTGAAAAAAATAGTTAAGGCTAAGCCGAAATCATCGGTGAAAAATGGCAAGAAGCCGGTTAAGAAATTTTTAAAGAAACAAAGCGGAAAAAAGCCTTTTAAAAAAATTGCCAAAATAAAAGAAGCGCCGCGAGTAATTGAGCGGCCAACCGAAGAAAAGATTGCCATCCTGACTAAAAAAGGCCGGTTGCGCAGTTTTGTCATTGAACAAGAAATTTCTTTGCTGTTTCCGGAAGTTGAAGAGTATGTAGAACGTTATGAAGAGTTTTTGGATGATTTGGATTTGTTGAGTATCCGCGTGGTGGAACAGCCGTCGCTTTTGGCTGGCGGCATGGCCAGTAGCACGCCGGCGCCGGCAGTAGCCGGTAAGAAATCGCCGAAAATAACTTTGAGCGATAAATTGGATTTGGGCGATATTTCCGCCGATTCGATCCAGATGTATTTGCGCGAAATCGGTAAAGTGCCATTATTAAATTCGGAAGAGGCAGTTTCCTTGGCCAAGCGTATCGAGCGAGGTGATATTGAAGCCAAACAGAGATTGATTAAAGCTAACTTGCGTTTGGTGGTTTCGATCGCCAAGAAGTTCACTGGCAAGAATTTGTCATTACTCGATTTGATTCAAGAAGGCAATATCGGACTATTCCGCGCCGTTGATAAGTTTGATTATCATAAGGGTTATAAATTTTCCACTTATGCGACGTGGTGGATTAGGCAGGCAATTACCCGATCGCTAGCCGATCAATCAAGAACGATTCGTATTCCGGTGCATATGGTAGAAAACATTAATCGTTTCCAACAAGTCGAGCGGCGATTGGTTCAGGATTTGGGTCGTGAGCCGATGCCGGAAGAAATTGCGGCGGAAATGGGTGAGGAATTGGATAAGGTCAACCATATTATCAAGATTTCGCAAGAAACGATTTCTTTAGGAACTCCGGTCGGCGATGACAGCGAGGATAGTGTTTTGGAAGATTTTATTGAAGATCAAAAAACGATTACTCCGGATCGATCAGCGGCTTTGCAGATTTTGAAAGATTATGTTAAGGTGGTGATTTCCGAATTGACTCCACGCGAACAGAAAGTTTTGGAAATGCGTTTCGGTTTGAAGGATGGTGTAGCGCATACTTTGGAAGAAGTCGGTAAGGAATTCGATGTGACCCGCGAACGTATTCGTCAGATTGAAGCCAAGGCTTTAGAAAAAATAGAAAAGATCAAGGGGATTGAAAAGTTGAGGGATTATTAACAGTTTTCCACAGCGCAATTAATATTGACAAATCGTGTTATTTTTGATAATATATTCGAGTTGATTTGATTCTATATCAAATATATATACAGACACAGAGCTCAGTGGTAGCTCAATGGTAGAGCAACCGGCTGTGAAGTGACGCAGCTTTTGGGGGAAACTCCAAAATGACAATCGGGTGAATTCAGGGAAGCCTAAATCCGTTAGGATATGGTAATCCTGAGCGAAGTCCGCCAATGGCGGAAACGTGCAGAGACTATCCCGCAAGGGAGTAGGGTCGATTAAATCGATTCGAAGCGCCCGATGCCTAACATTATTCGTCATTCCGGCGTAGGCCGGAATCCAGTAGAATAATTATGGCAATGATATAGTCCACGCCTTAACGAAAGTTGGGAATAAGTGTAACCGGTAGGTTACTGGTTCGAATCCAGTCCACTGAGCCTTGTGTCTGTATAACTTAAAAAGACGCCGTTAGGGGCTGTCCCATTACTCGATTTTTTAGGAATTTTTCAAAAATTAGGAGCTAAAATTAGCTGAAATTTTTTTGGAAAATCACCAAAAAGGGAGTTTTGGGACAGCCCCTTATGGCGTCTTTTTTGGTGTTTCAGTTTGTTCATTATGTATTTCTCGATGGCAATTTGCGCAAACAATAAGACATTTATCTAGTTCAGTAGTAATTTTATCCCATGATCTAGTGAATCCACCGGCAGAAATGCCAAAGTCTTTTTTGAGTTGATCTAGGTGATGAAACTCAAGAGCCTGCTGACATTTATCATATCCGCATTTTTGGCATTTGCCGCCCTTGTATTCTACGGCCTTGTTCCGTAATATTTTTCTTCTTTTGGCGACAGCTAATTTAAGGTATTCGCTTCTGTCGGAGTATTTTCTATTGTCTGGCATACTAAATTAAGTATACCATAATTATTAAATTTAAGCTATTATTAGTTTATTTAATCAATCTAAATGTTGGTTTGCTGCCATTAAGATGATATAATATTAGCATTGAATATATTTATGAATAATTCATATATGCTTCCATTATATTTGGGATCGTAGGAATTTTAGTGGTTCTAACCGCCTCCGGCCCTGACAAAAACGATTCTGCCTTAAGTGAGTTTTTGATTAGGCTTTTATTTATAACTGTTTTTGTTATCCTGCCGTCGTTTGCCCTAAGCATTACCGGCAAGTATTTGAACGGCAAATTCTAATTATATTGAATTCATTACTTATGACGAAAGGAAAAATCAGGCTTAGGAAATTTCGCAATCTGCTTTCGGTGCCTTTTATTTGGATGCTGGCAGTTCCTATTATTTTTGCCGACATTTGCTTAGAGATTTATCATCATATCTGCTTTCCGCTGTACGGTATTTTTTTGGTCAAGCGGTCACATTATATTCGTGTCACTGATAGGGCTAAGTTGCCTTATCTCAGCTGGTTGGAAAAGATTTTTTGTGTCTATTGCGGTTATGCCAACGGCTGGTTGCATTACGCTTCGGTGATTGCCGGCAAGACTGAAAGTTATTGGTGCGTTGTCGCTCACTTGGAAGATCGCGGCTATGTGCCGACGCCGTATGAAAAGAGTTTTGCCAAGTATGGTGACGAAGGAACTTTGAAGCGGCGTTATGCTGATCATGAGAAGCGATATGGCAGAGAGGACTGATCTTATTTATTAATATTGTTAATAATTAAAAAATATATGACAAAGCAAAAAATTAAGTTTTATGGTTTTCTATTAATTTTGCCGGTCATGGCCTTAATCCTCGGCGGTTGCGGTAAAAGCCTATCTCAAATAGCCGGCGAAAAAGCGACCGAGGCATTAATTGAAAATCAAACCGGTGGCGCGGCTAAGGTTGATATAAACAGCGGCAACGTAAAAGTAAATACCGCTGAAGGCAGTTTTGAATCTGGTGCTAATGTTAAATTGCCAGCTGATTTTCCTAAAGACGTTTATGTGATTGATGGTAATATTATTGCGGCGATTTCCAATCAAGAAAATAAGGGATTTTCCATTTCTATTGAAAGTGATAAGTCGCCAGAAGAAGTGTCAGTTATTTATCAGGATAAGCTAAAAAATGACGGT
>Ga0172370_10010421_pt1 | contig 10672 bp, 10 predicted proteins | sample LakKiv5m_FD_114538 | JGI IMG/M metagenome (GOLD analysis project Ga0172370, IMG submission 114538) | Freshwater microbial communities from Kabuno Bay, South-Kivu, Congo - kab_022012_11.5m | ecosystem: Environmental > Aquatic > Freshwater > Lake | place: Democratic Republic of the Congo...
ACCTGTGCGCAACGAAGGAGACCGCCTGGCTGCCTGCCTGGAGCGGGTTTTCGCCCAGCATGGTGTGGACTTGCCATATGAGGTGATCGTGGAGGATGGAAAGTCAACGGATGGCACCCGCACCCTGGTGCAGCAATTGCAGCAGGCTCACCCCAATTTGAAGTTGATTGACAACCCGGGCCGCATTGTGCCCACCGGGTTGAACGCCGCCATCCGCCAGGCCAGGGGGGAGATCATCGTCCGCGTGGATGGGCATACGCTGATCGCCCCGGATTATGTCAGGCAATGTGTGGAAACCCTGCAGCGCACCGGGGCGGACAATGTGGGTGGCTGCATGACCGCCCGAGGGGAGGGGCGCTTTGGGGAAGCGATCTCACTAGCGACCAGTACCCCTTTTGGCATCGGGGATTCTCAATTCCATTATTCCCGAACCGAGCAGGAAGTGGATTCCGTTTACATGGGTGCCTGGCGAAAGGATGCTTTTGAGAAATTTGGTCTTTTCGACGAAGAATTGGTGCGAGATCAGGACGATGAATTCAATTATCGCCTGCGTAAGCATGGTGGTCGGGTCGTTTTGAACCCGACCATTCGCTCCCGGTACACTGTGCGCAGTACACCCCGAGCCTTATGGCGTCAATATTATCAGTATGGCTACTGGAAGGTGCGGGTGCTGCAGAAACATCCCCGCCAGATGAGCCTGCGGCAGTTCGTGCCGCCCGCCTTTGTGCTGGGTCTGCTGGGGTCGCTGGTATTGGCGTTCATTCCTCCGTTTCGATTTCTGGCAACACTCATTCCGGGGCTGTACCTGTTGGTCAACTTGGTAGCCTCGCTCGTCACCGCGGCCAGGAAAGGTTCGAAATTCCTGCCGTTATTGCCAGCCACCTTTGCCATTCTGCATCTCAGTTACGGGCTGGGCTTCCTGGCCGGCCTAGTAAAGTTTTGGAACCGCTGGGCCGACAAAACAGGCAAAGTACCACAATTTACCCATGAAACAGCCAGCTGATATTTCCCGTTTGCGCAATGAATATGTAGATCGCCAGCGCCGGCTTGCCGGTAGCGATATCTACTCGCTGTTCAATCGCGCCAACCTCTTTGCCATCCACGGGCGGCAGCGTGCGGTTTTGGATGCCTTGCGCCAACAAGGGTTGACCCGACTTGCGGACCTGCGGATTTTCGAAATGGGTTGCGGTGGGGGTGGTGTATTGGCTTAGTATGTTACTTTTGGTGCATCTCCTGATCATCTCTTCGGTGTGGATCTGCTTTTGGATCGTCTGCAGCATGCCCGTCACATCCTTCCAGCCACTCAATTTGCCAATGCGGATGGAAGCCACCTGCCCTTTGCCGACCATACCTTTGATCTCATCCTGCAATATACTGCCATTTCTTCCATTCTCGATGATGATCTTAGGTAGGGCAATCGCATCTTATTGGGCAGGTGACAGCACTTTGAGAAGGTATTGTTCGTCCCAAGCCGCTTGTAATTGCTTGGCGTGGATACCACCTCTGGCAGTTTTCTCTTGTTTGAGCAGGTTGAGAGTGATATGGCGCAGGACAGCAAAGTTTTCAGGAGCCTGATCTTTTCGCACTCGGCTGTGATCTTCGTTCAAGGCCACATCTAGAACCCAATGTAACTCGTTTTCGATTGCCCAATGTCGACGAACAACGTGTAATAAGCGCTTGGCATTGCCGGGCAAGCTGGTGATATAAAAACGTAAGCGCCGAGTTTCCGTTCCATCGACGATCTGTGTACGGATCACCATGGCAATGCTTTTCAATCCGACCCAGTTTGTAGAATTGCGGATCAAGCCCAGATATTCAGGATTAGAAGTGCTCCAGCATTCTCGGATGTCCATTCTGCCGTGGCCTTTATTCGTAGTCTTTTCATAGTCGAAAGATGCATACTTGAAATTCTGGGCCTGATCGACTGCAAATAAAGTCGAAATATCTTCGTACAGGTGCCCTTGATTCTCTTTGACGCTTAGAACATAGTCAGCGCCTGCTTCAATTACCGTTTTGGCTATGTTGGTTTGTGTGCCGATGGCATCCACCGTGATAATACAACCCGAAATCGCCAGGATCTTGAGCAATTCTGGAATGGCCGTGATCTCATTCGATTTTTCAGCCACCTTGCACTGCCCCAACACAATTTGATTGGCTTCCGACCACACACTGACCATATAGATCGCCCGCTTCCCCAGCGCCTTATCCACCGAGCCAAGCATGCACTTGCCATCCACGTTGATGATCTGCCCTTGGGTAATCTCGTTCACGGACAACACCCAACTATAGAATGACGCTTGAAATTCATGTGCATCCATCAACGAGAATATTCTCCCAAAGGTGTCATGGGACGGAATCCCGTTCGGCAGTTCCAAAAACGTTTTCAACCATTTCTTCTTGCTTTTTCCATAATTCTCGATATCAACCCAGCCTTCCGCTCCGCAGATCACTGCACATATGGCTATCACGATGATGTCGATCAGCTTGTGTTCTCTCGTCCGTTCTATTCTCGGATCCCTTACCTTCCCAAAGTATTCTTCGATCGTTCCAAGTGGCTTTTCTGTCATGGCTACATCCTCCTGATATAACCATTTTTACCCCATTTTTTTGATTTTGATGCGATTGCCCTATATAAATGGTACTTGTATATAACGTAAACTGTAATATAATGGTATTATGTTTAATCGATTGGTTGAAAAAGAACTGAAAAACTGGAAAGTAAACCCATACCGAAAGCCGTTAATTTTACGCGGCGCCAGGCAGGTTGGGAAGACTAGTGTTATCCGAAAATTTGGTCAAGAAAATTTCGATCAGGTAATTGAGGTTAATTTAGAAAAAAGGGATCAACTCCAAATATTTGATCAGGCAACAAGCGTTGAAGAATTTTTAAAAAGGATAAATTTATTTTTGGACCAAAAAGTGGTTCCTGGTACAACCTTATTGTTTATTGATGAAATTCAAGAGTCAAAGAATGTTATGGAGTTATTGCGTTTTTTTGCTGAAGAAAAACCGGAATTGCATGTAATGGCAGCCGGGTCACTTTTAGAAGCGAAAATTGGCCAGGATTGGTCGATTCCAGTCGGCAGGGTGGAGTATCGTTACTTATTCCCCATGACTTTTTTTGAGTATTTGAATGCGAGAAAAAAGACTGCCCTGCTCGATTCCTTGGAAACAATCCGGTTGGGAGATTCTTTTGCCTATGGTGACTTGGCGAGTGAATTGTTTAAAGAATATGTAGTTGTGGGTGGAATGCCAGAAGTGGTTAAGAGTTTCGCAGAGACTGGCGATTATGTACAAGTTAGGGCAATATTCAACCGATTGCAAACTGCTTATGTGGATGACATCAGGAAATATTCCAAATCAAAAGAGAGTAATAAGTATTTAGAGATTGTCCTTGAATATGGGCCTAAAATCGCAGGCACGATTTATAAGTATGAAAATTTTGGTGGGTCAAATTATCGCAGCCGGGGGATGGGTGAAGCCATCCAAACGGTCGAAAAGGTGATGCTTCTAAAACAATTATTGGCAGTCAATTCAACCTCGCTACCAATAGTGCCCAAAAATAAGCGCCAGAAAAAGATGATCTGGCTGGATGTGGGTTTGGTCAATTATGTAAATAATGCTTATCAAGAAATGTTAGTCAGAGAATACAAGGGGAAGATTATGGAACAGGTTGTGGGGCAGAGTATGTTGGCAGGCGGAATCACAAGACCACTTGATCTTTATTATTGGTCTCGAGACAAAGTTGAAGGCAGCGCTGAAGTCGATTTTTGTTTTCAACATCAATCCCGCATAGTAGGCATGGAAATCAAATCGGGTAATTTAGCTAAGATGAAATCATTGTTTAGCCTTGGAAATATCGATCCAACTGCGGCTTTGGTTCGGGTTTCCTGGGATAATTTGGGAAGTGAATCCTGGAAATTTGCGGGAAAGGATTACCCGATATTGTCATTGCCTTTTTATTTGATTGATCGATATCAGGATTTTTTGACACCATAAATTTTCAAATCTGTCGGGCTACATGTAAGACCATGATCTTTGAATTTTCCAGTCGAAAATTCAATTTTGATTGAAGGACACCCAATTCAGCTGATTGCATAAGGTTTTTATTCATGGTCGAATGATACCAATTGGAAGCAGTTTGATTCTTGAGAAATTGCTTCCATAGAAAATAAAGCCGTTTTTCTCTCGATACGTAGGTAAAATTATTATGCAAGGCAGAAATTCCTGATGGTTACAACAGCAATTCGATATTAATCGCCAGATAATCACGCAGACTGTTCTTTAGGTTCTACTCAAAGCTGAGGGGCTGTCCATCTTTTTTTGGACGGCCCCTTTATTGTTTAAATATAGGGTGATTCAACAGTGACATGAAAGTCAAGTTCAGTACCCAGGTAAACTGGGTGGTGGCCAGGGACTCATGCCCCAGGTTATGTTGATATGGTCGATCTTGGCAACATTCTTCAGTGCCAAGCCTGGCATGGCAAAGGTGCGGCTTAGTTTATGGAGAGGGGTAAATCGAGTTATCGCATTTACTGGCAAAGATCTTGATTGATCTTAACGCATCATAAAGTGGTATAATAATAAATATTGGCATAGATCAATAAGGTGGTATTTATGGAAATTAAGGTTCAAATCGGTAAAAGTGGCAGAATGGTGGTTCCGGCTAAAATGCGCAAAGCGTTGAAGATCAAAGCTGGAGATGAAATTGTCATGCGGCTCGAAGATAATTCGATCCGTATGATACCCTTGCACCAGGCTGTCAATCTTGCTCAAAAGGCTGTCAGGCGCTATGTACCTCAAGACGTCTCTCTGGTGGATGATTTGATTCTGGCACGACGCCAGGAGGCGAGCGTTGAATGATTATGTTCTGGATGCTTCTGCACTTCTGACGCTTCTTAATGCCGAGAAAGGTGCTGATTTGGTTCAGGAGCTTCTACCTCGTGCGGTCATTTCAAGCGTAAACTTGGCCGAGGTGGTTACCAGATTGTCATTGCTGAATATACCGGAAATCGAAATACATGAGATCTTGAACCCTTTGGGGTTGGAGATTATCCCTTTTGATGAAGACCAAGCCTTTCAGGCAGGAGTTATATCTAAGATTACCCAATCCTTGGGACTCTCACTTGGAGATCGTGCCTGCCTGGCTCTGGCTGTGACTACTCACAAGAGTGTTGTCACAGCTGACCGGATCTGGAAGGACCTGAAACTTGGTATTGAAATTCAATTGGTCCGTTAACAATACTAACGTTTTTATTCTCTTCCTGATAAGAGAAATAACAGGATAATAATTTTCGAAGATATTGTTCGCCAGATTTTCATCATCTGTTCTTAAGGCCCACCACAGTTCATAGGGGCTGTCCACAGTTTTGCAGTTGGACAGCCCCTATATGATTTAAAGGGGGAATGATTCAAACGGGAACATGATCTTTAGAATTGGATGTCATTGCAAAGAATGAAGGAAGAAAAATTTATATAATCAAAACAAGATTCTGGGAGGCACCCGGGCATCTCGAAAATTAGGAAAATGGAGTAGCTTATCTGGATACTTCATTACAAGAAGGTGACCCATTTTACATTGCATCTGCATTTGGTGGTATCGCCAGAGCGAAGGGGATGACTCAAATAGAGATTCAATCTGGACTGGGATGTGAGAATCTACATAAAGCCTTGTCCCCTGATGGAAACTTTGAATTATTGACCATTCTTTAAGTAATCAATGTGCTGGGTATAAATTTCCATGTGATTCAAGAAACAATTGATCAGATTGCTTCATAACTAACATTCTTCACTTCGAGAGTTTCTTGGGGGTATCTTTCCAATAATTTCAAGCGTTATCTTGCTAAGACTCAATTCGATCATCTCATATACCAGCAAATGCCAGGACACCACCGATCACGTTCGACCACTCGGAAAATACACTAGTGCTGGGAGCGTTCCATCGCCGTTCATCACAATTAAATATGACGGATAATATTTTGATTCTTCAAGATAAATTAAATTGAAGTCTGTTTGATAAAGGGTGTCAAAATTGACACTTTGAGCAAGGTACTTTGCTATGCTATTCTAGGAGCATAACTGATTTGAAGAGGACCAATTGCCAAGCAGTAAGAGTGATCAGTTGGACATCCATTAGGCAAGCGAATAATGGAGTAAAAACGTATGTTTGAACAAAAAAAGCCAATTTCTGGGCGTGTCCTAAACAGTAGCGTGGGCAGGACTCGTACCTGCGCTTTCCGGATTATTTCGCAGAACTACCGGAATGGTGTGAGTGAGAAATTTGTTTTCGGGATCTTTAGCCTCAAATCCAAGCAATTCAGCGAGCAAAATGAATCGCCTATCCATCGAGCGAAACATGCTGAGTTTATTATTCAGGATTCGTATAGTAAAAAAATTTTTGGGAGAAGTCAAGTATTATTTTCTCAATATTTGATATTTCTTTTAGCAATAATATCTCAAAAATCGCTCATCGCATTGATCTGCTAATCGCATAATCTACGACCACAGGATTGGACTGCGGTCACCCAATTTTTCAATCCATCTTTACGATTTCAGTATTTGGCAGGAATAGAAACATTTCCATGCCCATCTATTCGCACACCAGTTTCCTTAAAAAAAGGAAAAAATTTGAAAGGAGGTTGCTTGGTTTATTCCAAATTAATGACTGGAAATTTATTCATAAGAGAAACCAAGACAAAGAAAGGCGTCGATGGATATACCTGGAAAGTCATCGTTGATCCGACCCGCTCTAAAAAAGAACCAGGATTGTTTTATGGTGGGTTATTTCGCATGATCGATTTTCGGTTAGATCGGGATGAAAAGTCAACCTGGCCGGATGGAATTTTATTTGAAAATATTTTGACAGGTCAGCGGTTGACCTTTGAGAAAGGAAGACTATTTGATCTGACCAATAACAAAGCGCTTGGCCGAAAACCAAGAGAACGAATCGGGTAAGGAAAACCTTTGAATAAAAAAGTTAACCAGAATTTAATTATCAGCAGGATGTGCAGATTTATCCTGGTCCGTAACAAAGATACAACCGGTGTCTCAGGAACCGGAGTTGTCGCAGAAGGCATAGTCTTTACAAATGGAATGACCGTCATTCTTTGGCTGAGAAAACCCTTTGCGATGGGTATTTACCAAACCCTTAATGATGTCATTGCTGTACATGGACATGAAGGTGCAACAGAGTTCCACTTTATCGACGAAAACGAAATGACGCAAAAACAACATGGAGGATCACAATGAAGGCAAAAAATATAACCATCAGCAACCAGAAAGGCGGGGTTGGAAAGACAACCACAGCTGTAAACCTGGCACATGCCCTTTCTATAAAGAACAAGCGGGTGTTATTGATCGACCTTGATCCGCAAGGTCAATGTGCCACCAAGTTAGGCATGGATAGTCAGATGGGAACTTATTATTTCCTGACCACTCAACCAGGTTCTCCAAGTGAAATAAACTTTATTCGCCAATGGATCCGGGAAACAGGGCGCGATTTCCTGCAATTGATTCCCGGTAACTCAATGACTTCTGCTGCGCAAATGATGCTGGGCGTTCAAGATCAGCCTATCTCCTACATCAAAGATCTCCTTAAAACATTCACAAAAGACCAGTTGGATTACATCATTTTTGACACATCCCCTTCTGTTGGTGGCTTGCAAGAACGTGCAATCTGGGCGGCAGACCTGGTGATCATTCCAACCGCAACTGAATTTGCGTCATTGGACTCGTTAGCCAAAACAGTTACAACCATCCAGATCTTAAGAGACAAGAAGAGTTGGAAGGGGGGCTTGCTGGGAATTTTACCGACCTTCTTTGATAGCACGAACGAGTCGCGCGACTCGTTGCAGGACTTGCAGGCGACGTTCAGAGACAAAGTAATTTCACCCATTCATCGGGCAACTGTATTGCGCGAATGTTGGTCGGAAGCAAAGACAATTTTCGAGTATGCACCGGAAACGCGGGCTGCAGAAGAATACAAGTCTTTGGCAACGCTCGTTTTGAAATATTAGAGGTCAGAATGACCAGACGCGATGCTTTCACAGGCTTACATGAACTTCATGCATTGAACGACGTTTCAGAAAACGATCAGCATGAATCCTTAAAACTCATGCGACAGCCATTGGATTTAATTCCAACAGCGGTCCTCAAAAAGAAAAGATCCCGAAAGTGGGAACAGGTTCATCGCTCGGAAACCGTGACCTATCGGGGCATTCCATGGCAAGTTGTGGATCTGATCCTTGAAATTGCTCAAAGTCTTTCGGTCCCCAGGGATGAAGTCGTCCGGGCTTTCCTTGAATACGGAGTGATGCGTTACCAAACGGGTGACCTCCATCTTTTCGCTTACCCCAAAGCGCAAAGAATGACTCTCTTTCCTGAAGATGGTCAGGGGAATACGAATTTACCTTCTCCGAAATCAAATAACCACAAATGGTTGGCAGATGTATATCCAGTTCCTGAAAAGAAAACAACTGGACCAAACAAGAAAAAATCAAGGAAAAACCCGGATAACATCCCGCAATGGGAATTGCGCGTAACCTTTCGAATTCCAGTTCAATTAAAAGAAAGCGTCCGGTCGATTGCAGGGGAACATACCTTGCCAGTCGGAGAAATTGTATGGTTCTTTGTAATGGAGGGAGTGAAGGCTTTTCAGAATGGAAAATTGCTACTTCAGCCATTTCCCAAGACGATTGGGAAAACACTATTTCAGGAGTGATGCGATGGGTCTCCCTGCGTCCCTCGAAAAAATTCAATTTAATTTAAGTACTAAGAACTCCGTCTGCGGCATTGCTGACGTACCGCAGACATGCTGCTGACACGCCGCAGACGTTGACGCAGATGAAGCCGGTGACGTTGATTGACCAGGATGCCCGTAGAGCGGTCTTTCTGGAGAGATTGAGATAAACAACCATTCTGCTAAGAAGTGTTGAAATTTCGCCATAATTTGGCATTTTTCTGATTACCTATTTGGATCGATAGGGATAATTTTTATGGATACAAACGTTGGATTTTCGCCCAATAAAGCCTGGCAAGCCGCTGTAGCTTATCTAGAATTGGATATGCCGCGGGCGTCTTTCATCACCTGGATAAAACCAATCCATCTGGTGGAATTTTCTGAGGATACCTTTGTGATCGGCTGCAGCAATGCTTATGGCCGGGATTGGTTGACGGGCCGACTGACCACAACCTTGCAACGGTTCTTGACAGGTGTGATCAACAGAGAAGCGAAAGTTCGTTTTGTAGTTTGTGACCAGGAAATTGACGAGGAGGATGATCTCGCTCAAGAAGATCATTCAGATCAAGAGGATGATCAGGACAAGTCACTTGAATTGGATATCCACTATAGCTCCATCCGAAATATTCTGCTGGAACCTGGGCGGGTGGTTTGCTTACCGGTCTACAACTTGCGCTGGCTGCCTTATGTAGGTTCACAGATTATTTTTCTGGTGATGGCATTGTGGCAGGAATACTACCTGGCGAGTGGTGGAAAAGCGCGAAAAGGAAGTTGTAAAGTTTCGGTTCGGGCTGAGCATATTTGTCAGTGGGCCGGGATCAGCCGGGCTCAGTTTTTTCGTTCAATTCAACCTGGTAGCAGCCTGGAATGGTTTACAAGAAAAATTGATACGGACCATGAAGTAGATAAACATTCAGGGCGAGCTAAAAAATCTGCAAATAAATATGAGTTGTTCGAATCTCCACTCACTCCAGGGGATGCTGAAGACCTGAAGAAGTTTTTAATTGCATGCGGGATCCAAGAGTCACCCGAATCCGCTTTGCAAGTAGCAGTCAGCGCAAATCCAAAAGAAATCTTGCAATATCCGGTCAGGCTGCCTCTGGAAGATTTCAACACAATGATTCCGCATTATCAGACGGTTCAGGATGTCATCCGGGAATTGGTTGGTCATCGGCTAGAAGGTGAGCTGGTCGATTTGGCGGATCAGCTTGCTGACCGTTTGGTAGCCCAGGGAGATTTCATCCTGGTGAGTTGGTACTTTCTCAAAAATTGGTTACCCATCCTGGGGGCAGAGGCAGGCATGTTCGTCGTGTTCTTACGTCACCTGTGTTTCTTTAACGATGAAACTGGCGAGATCCGCGATGAAGTCTGGATGGAGGGTGGCTATGAAGCCATTGCCAACCGATTGGGGCTCAAGAACCCACGGATGGTGGCGAACTGGTTGCCTGCCAGGATGGAGCGGGGTAAACGGGGAGTTGAATTGAGTGAACGCACGATTGAAGAATTCTCCCGCCGAAAACGGCTTGAGGAGTTATTAAAATTATTTGTGGAACGTACCGATCAACGCATAAATGCAGAAGGCAGCTTCGGCTGGAAGTTCAAAGTTCAACGAGTTGATCCCCTTACCCCACAGCACCAGGCCATTCATCAGGCTGCATCGTCTCTTCTCGTAAAATCAGAAAACCAGGGTGTCCTGGATGAACTTGTTTCCTGGATAGGGGATATTGGCAATGATTGCGTGCAGCCTGCCCGAGCGCAGCGAGTGGGATTTGATCGTACCCGGTCTTGGAGTGAATCTGTCAAAACGGAACAAATGATCGTCAAGCGCCTGCCATTGGTTGGTTTGAGACTCTCGGAATTAAGCAATGATTGTTCTGAGACTCTCAAAGATATCCTCAATGGTTGTTTTGAAACACTCAACTTGCAAGCCAATGA